>Ga0129307_1000916_pt1 | contig 38412 bp, 27 predicted proteins | sample P1105metagenome_FD_94437 | JGI IMG/M metagenome (GOLD analysis project Ga0129307, IMG submission 94437) | Capybara group fecal microbial communities from Wisconsin, USA - P1105 metagenome | ecosystem: Host-associated > Mammals > Digestive system > Large intestine > Fecal | place: USA: Wisconsin...
AACGGTCAATGACGAACTGAAGAACATTGCACAGATAGAACACTCCAGACATCGTTCATTCAATAACTTTATAGCCAACTCTTTGTCGGCTATCGCAGCATACTGCTTTTTTGAGAAGAAACCTGCCATTGACGTAAATTTCGTCAAGGACGGACAACTTTCTATTTTTTGATTTTATATCGAACTCACGTTAAAATATGGTTATGGAAGAAATTAAAATCAGTGAGTAAGAACAGCAGCTTCATGCAAACGTTTTCCGGTGAATCATCCCCTTTTCAATCTGATGATATCGGGAAGTCGCTCGTTCTTATATATATTTGCACTACAAACTTTATTAAAAAATTGTAGCATGAGAAACATGAAAGCAATCTGCACAAAAATGGCTTGCTTCCTGCTCGTTTTGATGATGAGTAGTGCAGCAATGGCAGAGAGTATCACCTCTCCCAACGGACAACTCAAACTGAACTTTTCGGTAAATGCGCAAGGCGAACCGGTTTACGAGCTTTTTTATAAAGGAAAAAGTGTAATTAACCCTTCAAAATTAGGATTGGAACTGAAGAACGATTCCGGACTGATGAACGGTTTTACACTGGCCAACGCAAGCACATCTACATTTGATGAAACGTGGCAACCTGTTTGGGGTGAAGTGAAGTACATCCGTAACCACTACAACGAATTGGTTGTGACGCTCAACCAGAAAATGCAAGACAGGAATATGATTATCCGCTTCCGGTTGTTTAACGATGGTCTTGGTTTTCGCTATGAATTTCCCTTGCAGAAGAATCTGAATTATTTTATTGTAAAAGAAGAGCGTACACAGTTTGCCATGACCGGTGACCATACGGCATTTTGGATTCCGGGCGACTATGATACACAGGAATACGATTACACCGAATCCAAACTCTCCGAGATTCGTGGATTGATGGATGAAGCCATTACCGAGAACTCTTCACAAACGCAGTTTTCTCCGACCGGCGTTCAGACTTCCTTACAGATGAAAACTGCCGAAGGCTTGTATATCAATCTCCATGAGGCAGCTTTGGTAGATTACTCTTGCATGCATCTGAATCTGGACGACAAGAACTTTGTGTTTGAATCTTGGTTGACACCTGATGCCGTAGGAAACAAAGGCTATTTACAGGCACCTTGTACTTCGCCGTGGCGCACGGTGATTGTCAGCGATGATGCCCGCGATATTCTTGCGTCTAAAATTACATTGAACCTGAACGAGCCTTGCGCTTATGAAGACGTTTCATGGATTAAACCGGTGAAGTACGTGGGCGTATGGTGGGAAATGATAGCCGGCAAAAGTTCTTGGGCATACACAGATGACTTGCCTTCTATAAAATTGGGCGAAACGGATTATACGAAAACCAAGCCCAATGGACGCCATGGAGCCAACAATGAAAATGTTAAGAAGTACATTGATTTTGCAGCCAGGCATGGCTTCGACCAAGTATTGGTAGAAGGCTGGAATGAAGGTTGGGAAGACTGGTTCGGTAAATCGAAAGACTATGTATTTGACTTTGTGACTCCTTATCCTGATTTTGACATCAAGATGCTGAATGCTTATGCCAAGAGTAAAGGCGTAAGACTGATGATGCACCACGAAACTTCCGGTTCCATACGCAACTACGAGCGACACATGGACAAAGCTTATCAATTCATGGTGGACAATGGCTACAATGCCGTGAAGAGTGGATACGTGGGAAATATGATTCCCCGTGGAGAACATCATTACGGACAGTGGCTTAACAACCACTATCTCTATGCAGTGAAGAAAGCAGCCGATTATCAAATCTGTGTCAACGCCCACGAGGCTGTGCGGCCTACCGGTTTGTGCCGTACATATCCCAACCTGATTGCTAATGAGTCAGCGCGCGGTACTGAATACGAAGCATTCGGTGGCAGTAAGCCGTTCCATACCACGCTGTTGCCGTTCAATCGTCTTATTGGTGGCCCGATGGACTACACACCGGGCATATTCGACACGAAACTCGACTTTATGGGTACTCTGCCTCACGGACAAGTTCAGACCACCCTTGCCAAACAGTTGGCTCTTTACGTCACCCTTTACAGTCCGTTGCAAATGGCTGCCGACTTGGTGGAGAACTACGAAAAGCACATGGATGCTTTTCAATTCATCAAAGACGTTGCGGTAGATTGGGATGACAGCAAGTATATAGAGGCAGAACCGGGTGACTACATCACCGTAGCCCGTAAAGCAAAAGGCACAAACAATTGGTTTGTAGGCGGCATCACGGATGAGAATGCGCGTACCGCCACTTTTACGCTTGATTTCTTGGAGCCGGGTAAGCAGTATGCGGCTACCCTCTATGCGGACGGTAAAGATGCAGACTACCAAGCAAATCCCACCTCTTATCAAATCAAAAAAGGCATTGTGACCCATAAAACCAAGATATCTGTGAAAGAAGCACGCAGCGGCGGTTTCGCCCTGAGTTTGTTTGAAGCCACTTCCACAGATAAAAAGTCACTGAAAAAGTGGAAATGAATCAAAGTTTGCCCGTTAATTAGGTAAAGAGAGTTTTTAGAGGTATTAATTGCGCCCTGCAAAGAGTTTTTCGTTTTGCAGGGTGTTTTTTTTATCCGGTTATCTACCCAACATTCGATTTCTGACGATACATCACGAACGTCCAATCCCGAAAGCCTTTCAGGAAAAGAAAAACATTTACTTTCTGGAGTGTTATCTTTCCCGTCACGGCTCGCTATATAGATGTCTTCGGCTGGAAGTATAGATGTCCTCGGCTGGAAGTATAGATGCAGCACGATGGATATATATATCTACCAAAACCAGCCTACAGGTATCTCTTGCAAGGGATGCCTCTCGATAAACACTTAGTATCAATTCTCAACAAGACAACACTGCCTGAATTCGGGATAAGAAGCAGGTCGATAACCTCATACGGAGACTTGTATTTTAAAACTAAACCACATTGGTTATCAAGCGTTTACTCCTGCCTTGTCAGACACTTGTGTCTGTCGGCTTGAACACTTGCCTCTGTCACGACAAAGGATTGCAGCTGTCAAAACAGGGCGAGGACGGCCGGCCTGAAAGGCTCTCTTCTGCCCAATCACTGTAAACCGGTGCATTCAGGAAATATCCGCCCGACAGGATGCCCCCCATCTTCAGCAAAAGGAGCAGCCTATACCGAGTTCAGGTAACACTGCGATTAAACAGAATACAGAAAAATCGAACACCATAAGAGAAGCCGGCCATTGAGGTAGACAGCATAAATAGCAGGCAACTGATGATATTCTTACTTTATACCGAATTCCGGTTAAATAGGCTCTAAGTTTTTTTTAGATATGTATCGACAGAAAATAACGTGAAAAAAAAACTTCTTTGTACCTTTGCCTCCGTTAATTTTAGTAACCAACAATAAAAAAGATTTATGGGAGGCTTTTTCGGCACAGTTGCCAAAGCTGATTGCGTGGCTGATGTGTTCTATGGTACAGATTATAATTCCCATTTGGGAACGAAACGTGGCGGTCTGGCCACATATAATACAGAAAAAAGAGAATTTATCCGTTCTATCCACAACCTGGAAAGCACCTATTTCCGCACGAAGTTTGAAGACGAACTGGATACGTTCAAAGGGAATTCCGGAATAGGAATCATCAGTGATACAGATCCGCAACCATTGATACTGAACTCTCACCTTGGCCGTTTTGCCATTACAACGGTTGCCAAAATCGTAAATCTACAAGAAATTGAAACTGAACTGCTGGCCCAAAACATGCACTTCGCCGAGCTCAGCATGGGCAAAACCAATCAAACAGAACTTATCGCTCTCCTTATAATACAAGGCAAAAACTTTGTGGAAGGAATTGAAAATGTGTATAAGCACATCAAAGGCTCTTGTTCCATGCTACTGCTTACGGAAGATGGAATTATTGCCGCACGCGATCATTGGGGCCGCACACCTGTGGTCATCGGCAAGAAAGAAGGTGCTTATGCGGTCACAAGCGAATCGAGCAGTTTCCCTAATCTGGGTTATGAGATAGAACGCTATCTCGGTCCCGGTGAGATTGTCCGTTTGCGAGCCGATGGCGTGGAACAGATGCGCAAGCCTAATGAGCAAATGCAAATCTGTTCGTTCCTATGGGTATATTATGGTTTTCCCACTTCTTGCTACGAAGGCAGAAACGTAGAAGAGGTACGGTTCGCTTCCGGTTTCAAAATGGGACAAAAAGATAATTCGGTAGTAGATTGTGCTTGCGGTATTCCAGACTCCGGTGTAGGCATGGCTTTGGGATATGCCGAAGGTAAAGGAGTTCCCTATCATCGTGCCATCTCCAAATACACTCCTACTTGGCCTCGTAGCTTTACACCCAGCAAACAAGAAATGCGTTCTTTAGTGGCAAAGATGAAACTGATACCCAACCGGGCAATGCTCGAAGGGAAACGTCTGTTATTCTGCGATGACTCCATTGTTCGTGGCACACAGCTACGTGACAACGTGAAAGTTCTTTATGAATACGGAGCCAAAGAAGTACATATCCGTATTGCGTGCCCCCCGTTGATTTACGGCTGTCCTTTCATTGGCTTTACGGCCTCTAAAAGCGATTTGGAACTTATCACGCGGCGTATCATCAAAGAATTGGAAGGAGATGATGCGAAAAACCTGGATAAGTATGCCACCACCGGCTCACCGGAATATGAGAAAATGGTAGAGGTGATTCGAGAGCGGTTCGGACTTTCTTCTTTGAAATTCAATACACTGGAAACCCTGGTAGAAGCTATCGGTCTGCCTAAATGCAAAGTTTGCACGCATTGTTTTGATGGCAGCAGCCACTTCTAATTGACAAAATGCCATATGAAAAAATGAAAAAGGGAAGTGAATTGCTTGGCTATTCACTTCCCTTTTTCTACCTTTACGGCAATCAATAAACACCTTTTTCAAGCGTAAATAATTAAAGCCTTATGGATATGACATTAGTAGAACGTTTTCTGAAGTATGTAAGTTTTGATACTCAAGCGAATGAAGACAGTGGAGTTACCCCAAGTACTCCGGGGCAAATGGTGTTTGCCAAGTATCTGAAAGAAGAACTGGAAGCATTAGGGCTGGAAGAAATAACTTTGGACGAGAATGGTTATTTATTCGCCACTCTTCCTGCCAATACGGATAAACCGTTGCCTGTCATCGGATTTATTGCCCACATGGACACAAGCCCTGATATGAGTGGTAAGGATGTCTCCCCCCGTATCGTGGAAAATTACGATGGCAAAGATATTCTACTTTGTGCAGAGCAAAATATAGTTCTCTCGCCTTCGCAATTCCCCGAATTGCTCGACCATAAGGGCGAAGACCTGATTGTGACCAACGGAAAGACCTTGCTGGGGGCTGATGATAAAGCCGGTATTGCCGAGATAGTGTCGGCAATGGTTTATCTGAAGGAACATCCAGAAATCAAGCACGGCAAAATCCGCATAGGTTTCAATCCTGATGAAGAGATCGGACTGGGTGCTCATAAATTCGATGTAGAAAAATTCGGTTGCGATTGGGCTTACACCATGGATGGCGGTGAAGTGGGTGAACTTGAATTCGAAAATTTCAATGCGGCAGCCGCCAAGATTGTTTTCAAGGGACGCAATGTGCATCCCGGCTATGCCAAGAACAAAATGATTAATTCTATTCGTGTGGCCAACCGTTTTATAACTATGCTTCCCACTCATGAAACTCCGGAACATACCGAAGGTTATGAGGGCTTTTATCACTTGATCGGCATCAATGGCGAAGTGGAACAGACAACGGTTTCTTATATTATTCGCGACCATGACCGCACTCGTTTTGAAGCTCGCAAGAAGGAGATGGAGCATCTTGTGAGAAAAATAAATGATGAATATGGCTTGGGTACTGCCACCCTTGAACTTCGTGATCAATATTACAATATGCGCGAGCAGATAGAACCGGTGATGCATATCATCGACATAGCCTTCGCTGCGATGAAGGCAGCAAGTGTTGAACCTCGCGTGAAAGCCATTCGCGGAGGCACGGATGGAGCACAGCTTTCTTTCAAAGGATTGCCGTGTCCCAATATCTTTGCCGGAGGCCTGAACTTCCACGGTCGTTATGAGTTTGTTCCGGTTCAGAGCATGGAAAAGGCTATGAACGTCATCGTGAAGATTGCCGCCCTTGTTGCCGACAGATAATTTATAAACAATATACCATAACTTAATCTTTGTTATCATGAAAACTACTCCGTTTACAGAGAAACACATCTCGCTGGGTGCTAAGATGCACGAGTTTGCGGGATACAATATGCCTATCGAATATTCCGGGATTATTGATGAACACCTCACCGTTTGTCAGGGAGTGGGAGTATTCGATGTTTCCCACATGGGAGAATTCTGGGTAAAAGGCCCTCATGCACTGGCTTTCTTGCAGAAAGTTACTTCAAACAATGTGGCAGCTCTTACTCCGGGTAAAGTGCAATATACTTGTTTCCCCAATGATAAAGGAGGCATTGTAGACGACCTTTTGGTTTATCAATACGAGCCGGAAAAATATTTATTGGTTGTAAATGCTTCCAATATAGAGAAAGATTGGAACTGGTGTGTTTCGCATAATACGGAAGGAGCCGAATTGGAAAATGCTTCAGACCGTATGGCACAACTTGCCGTACAAGGTCCGAAAGCTATTTTGGCTTTGCAGAAACTGACGTCTATCAACCTTTCCGAACTTCCTTATTATACCTTTACGCATGGTGAATTTGCCGGAGAAAAGGATGTCATTATTTCCAATACAGGCTATACGGGTGCCGGAGGTTTTGAACTCTACTTCTATCCTGATGCTGCCATGAAGATTTGGGATGCACTATTCGAGGCCGGCGCAGAGTTTGGCATCAAACCCATTGGTTTGGGAGCACGTGACACATTGCGTCTGGAAATGGGATTCTGTCTGTATGGAAACGATTTGGATGATACGACTTCGCCTATTGAAGCCGGTTTGGGCTGGATTACAAAATTTGTGGACGGAAAAAATTTCATCAATCGTCCGATGCTTGAGAAGCAGAAAGCTGAAGGTACTGTCCGTAAATTAGTAGGATTCGAGTTGGTTGATCGCGGTATTCCTCGTCATGGTTGCGAATTGTTCAGCGCGGATGGTGTTGCAATCGGTGTAGTGACCTCAGGCACTATGTCTCCTGTCCGTAAGATAGGTATAGGTATGGGGTATGTGAAACCTGAATACAGTAAAGTAAATACGGAGATTTATATTGACGTGCGTGGGCGTAAGCTGAAAGCACAAGTAGTGAAACCACCGTTCCGTAAATAGCGGACAGCGGGCAACTATTAGTGGTTAACTGTTACCTGTTAGTGGTTAGTGACCATGCGGCGTAGGATTGACTTGTTCTCTATTTACCGCTGATCGCTAACCACTAATCGCTAACCGCTAAATTCTACTTATCTTATCCAATAATTCTCCTGCCCAGTTCATCTCTTTGGCAGTCCATTCTTCTTCCTCCCCTTTTATGCCTTGGGCTTGATATTTTGCAAGCAAACTGAGATACTCTTTTAAAGAATTGGCGGCTTTAGATTGTTTATTCATGCGCATTAACAGCAGTATTCTTTGTTTGTAAATATCCAGATTGGGACTGTTTCCTGCCAGTTCCTGAGCTTTGTCGAGCAAGGAGAGGCATTCGTTGTTGATCTCTTCTGTGTTGTAGAGAGCCATTTTCGCTTTGACAAGAATAACGTAGTCGTGGGTAGAGGCAAAATTGTTGTCTATGTTTTTTTGAATGAGCCGGACCGCATCCATGTAACGTTGGTTGGCCATATTCATGGCTGCATTGAAAGTCACTATGTCACTGGTTTTCTTCAGATAAGGATAGCTGGTCTGACTTTCGGCTTTACCGGCTTTCTCAATGCGTTTTAGCAGCAATTGGGTACTTTCGTAGCGGGTGATTTTTTCGGTGCGATGCCGAATGTTGTAATAGTCGATGATTTTTCCTAAGGCCGAAGGTAATCCGTCGGGGTTGTATCCTTTGAGGCTGAGCAAGTCGCGAGCAATGCGGTCGGATGCTATCTCCTGATTAGTCTTGTATCTCATTCCCAGTCGGTTAATGGCAGGAATGCTTAAGAGCGATGCCACTTCACCCAACGAAGCTATAGTACTTACGGTAAGTGCATTGCTGTCATTATTCCAATAAGCTATATCGAAAGCAGCTTCCGCAGTTGCGGAAAATACGTTTCCCCAAAAAACGGCGTTTTTTAAACGACGTTCGGCACGATATATGTTTTCTACCTGATGGTCAAGTACAAAGTGGGCTATTTCGGTAGCTATCATGGCAGCCAACTCATCCTCCGAATCGAGCGTACAGAGAAGCCCTGTACTGATGAGCATGGAGCCGTTAGGCAGCATGTAGGCATCCGGTTCGGTAGATTGGATGACACGTACATTCAATTGTTCGTTGCGATTCGGGTCGATGCCGGCAGGAGCAAGTTTGGCAAATACGCCTTGCACATAGGAGGTGATGTAATCGTCCTGATAGGCTATTTCATGTAGCCTGTCCAGATATTCGCTGCATTCCTCGTCTATTTCCCGGCGCAACTCATGTCTGTAACCTCGTTCGCTGAAATGCTTGTAAAGCTGGTTTTTAAAGTATGCTTGTTGCCAGAATTCCCGATCGGTCTGTGGAGTGGAAAGAGTGATTATGTACATTTCCTCCTCAGGTATAGTTTCCTGTATTCCATTGATTTCTATGGCGTAAAGAAGAGAGAACGTTTTGGGATTCTGGATTATACGGCGAATGATGACGGGAGTACCGGCCGGAGTGTTTCGATAGTTTTTTTTCAGTTCGCCATTGATGGCAATACTTCCACTGATATCTTTAACTTTCGGTTTCGCACTCCCCATGGCCGCAAAGAGGCATGCCATGAGGAATAGAATGGTAAATCGTTTCATGGTTGTTTATGTTTTTCGTTTGGTCTTACAAAAATAGAAAAAGGTTTCTCCTATTTCCTGTTTTTTTCCCTATTTCCCGATAGGTGATTCCCTATTCGAGTTCAAGAACTGTCTGCGAAACTATGCTGTCTGTTGCGATGGAGTCGGTGTCGCGGCGCAGGATTACGGAACGGCAGCCATATTCCTTCTTAATTTTTTCTTTGGCTTGCGGGAATCGGGCCTGATACCCTTTCAGACTGTTGTCTTTCAGCACTTGCTCCATGAAGTAGGCAAATATGGGCAAAGCCGTACGGCTGCCTTGTCCAAGTTCTCCGGTGCGGAAGTGGATGCTGCGGTGTTCTCCGCCCACCCAAGCACCTCCTATCAGCTTGGGTGTGACGCCTACGAACCATGCATCCGAATGATTGGATGAAGTGCCGGTTTTTCCACCGAACTCAGTGTTGTAGCGGTGCAGGTCGTATCCCCATAGGGCTTGCGAAGTGCCCATCGGCTCGGTCATTCCGGCTTTCAGCATTTCGGTCATCAGGAAAGCGGTTTCGTAGGGGAGCACTTGTTTCTGTGAGGTCTCGTCTTTGTAGATTACTTTTCCGTTGGCATCTTCGATGTGGGTAATGAGTACTGCATCGTGCATTTTTCCTTCATTGATGACGGTGCTATAAGCATTGACCAACTCCAACAGAGAAACATCCGAAGCCCCCAAGCTGAGGGCAGGCGTTTCTTCCAGCGGTGTTTTGATGCCCATGGCGTATGCCGTCTCAGCTACTTTGTGTACACCCACTTCTTGTCCTACTTGTACGGCAATGGTATTTATCGAGCGGGCAAAGGCTGCTTTCAGGGAAAGCGTGTCTCCGGTGTATTCGCCATTGGCGTTGCGCGGAATCCATTGGGTAGGTTTGCCGTTTTCGATGACGTTCCATACGTCTTGCTTGTCGATGCGGTAGTCGCAGGGAGACATGCCCTCGTTGAATCCGGCGGTATAAACAAACAATTTGAAGGTGGAACCGGGTTGACGTTTGGAGAGCACTTTGTCGTATTTCCATGAGCCGAAGTCGATGTCGCCTACCCATGCCTTTACGTGTCCGGTTTGCGGTTCCATGGCAACAAAGCTGCAATGCATGAAGCGTTCCATGTATCGGATGGAGTCCATGGTGCTGATGGTGGTGTCGCGAGTGCCGGTGTCGTAATCGAACACTCTCAGCCGATGAGGAAGGTTGAGGTAGTAGTCTACGGAGTCCGGACGGTCGGGATATTTACCGGCCAGTATCTTGTAGGCTGGGGTACGTTTGGACAAGTCTTCTATAAAATGGGGTATTTCCTGATGATTGCGGTCGCGCCACGGAGCCTGATTGCCCCAATGGTTGTTGAAGTTGCGTTGCACTATGCGCATCTGGCGGTTTACAGCAACTTCGGCGTATCGTTGCATGCGGCTGTCGAGGGTGGTATATATTTTCAAACCGTCGGCGTAGAGGTCTATTTGGTTTTCTTTGCACCAAGGAGCCAGATAATCGGCGATGGCTTCGCGGAAATAAAGGGCTTTCCCGTCATAGTTGGTCTCGATATTATAATTCAGATTGATGGGCAGCTTCTTCAGAGAGTCGCATTCGGCCCGTGTGATGCCGTGGTTTCTGCACAGGTTTTCCAGCACCACATTGCGGCGCTTCATGCTGTTTTCCGGGTTCAGGCGGGGATTATAGGTTGTGGTGGCTTTCAGCAACCCCACTAAGGTAGCCGCTTGTTCGCAGGTTATTTCACGGGGAGTGGTGTGGAAGTAGGTTTTGCAGGCTGTTTTTATGCCGTAGGCATTGCTGCCGAAATCTACCGTGTTGAGATACATTGTCAGGATTTCCTGTTTGGAGTAAAACATTTCAATTTTGACTGCCGTAATCCACTCTTTGGATTTCATGATGAGCAATTTCAAGCCGGGAATTTTTCCCAGCAATCCTGTGGAATATTGGGAGCGTACCTTGAACATATTCTTCACTAATTGCTGGGTGATGGTACTGGCTCCTCGCGCATCGCCTTTGGCCATGTCTTTGACGGCGGCAAACACCCCTTGAAAGTCGATGCCGAAATGCTGGTAGAACCGCTCGTCTTCGGTGCTGATGAGTGTTTTTATGAGTATGGGGGAAATTTCTTCGTAACTTACCGGACTGCGGTTTTCGCGGAAATATTTGCCTATCAGCTTTCCGTCTGCACTATAAAGTTCCGACGCAATGGGCTGTTCGGGGTTATGAATACTGGACAGACCGGGAGATTTGCCGAACAGCCAAAGGAAATTGATGTCTACCATGATAAGGTAGATGAGGAAAAGAACAACGAAAGAGACGGTGGACGCCAATACTCTCTTATACCAAGGCTTGTTCCGGTAGAGGCTTTTGTACCATTTGCCGGACTTCCGGCAGGATTCAACGAGAAAATGAAGAACGTTACTCATAGCCAAATATTCCTGTATAACAAAAAAGGGAATCCTTTAACGAAAAAGATTCCCTTTTTTCAGCTTTAAGTAAAACTGATTATTTCTTGCGGTTACCATAACGGCTCATAAACTTATCAACACGACCGGCTGTGTCGACCAGCTTGGACTTACCGGTGTAGAACGGGTGAGAAGTGCTGGAGATTTCGAGCTTTACCAACGGATAAGTTTCACCTTCGAATTCGATAGTCTCTTTTGTGTTGCAAGTAGAGCGAGATAAGAACATGTCGCCGTTTGACATATCTTTAAATACTACCGGACGGTAATTTTCAGGATGAATACCTTTTTTCATTTTGATATTTGTTTTATAATTATTATTCTGTTACTATTTTGGTAATGAATAGTGTAATGGTCTTCTTTTTCAGAGCGCAAAGATAGTGCAAGTCCGAGACACTGCAAAATAAAATGCGATTTATTTTGTTGCGAGAGGGGTAACTCGCCCGGTTTGAGCCGATGTGTTGGCCTTGAAACAGAAAAAAGTGGCGGGGAAAGTAGGTTTATCGCATTTTATTTCTGACTTTTGCAGAAAACAATTTTAATAATTATATGAAGAAATTACTTGTTTTACTCTTTGTTTGGCTTTATGCTGCAACATCGGGAGCGCAGAATACGGAGCAAAAGGTATATAGTGTGGCGTTTTATAATCTGGAGAATTTGTTCGATACGATTCACGATGCGGGAAAAGACGATTATGAGTTTTTGCCTGACGGCAGTTATAAATGGACTGCCGAGAAATATGCATCGAAGCTGCGGAATCTCTCCAAAGTGCTGGGCGAACTTTCGCGGGATGTAGTGCCCGAAGGCCCGGCTTTCATCGGTGTGGCGGAAGTGGAAAACAGCAGGGTACTGGACGATTTGGTTAAACAACCGGCTATATCCGGCTATCGATACGTACATTATGAAGGACCCGACCAACGCGGAGTAGACTGTGCTTTGCTGTACGACCCGAAGCAATTCAGCGTCACCGCTTCCGAATTGGTTCTTTCCACTCCTTTCAAGGGAGATACGACGCATTTGACACGCGGTTTTCTGATAGTGGACGGACAGCTGGCCGGCGAACGGGTTTGCGTCATCGTCAATCATTGGCCGTCTCGCGGAGCAGATTCGCCGGTGCGTGTGCATGCGGCGCGGCAGGTGAAAGCCCTGAAAGACTCGCTGATGCGTGAAGACAAAAGACTTAAGCTCATCATAATGGGCGACTTGAACGATGACCCTATGGACGAAAGCCTGCGGGAACTCGGCACACGCAAATATCCCAAACAGGTGAAGAAAGGCGAGCTTTATAACCCATGGTGGGAGACATTGGAAGACAAGAGGGTGGGAACGTTGCTTTATCGAGGCAAATGGAATCTGTTCGACCAGATTCTCATTTCCAAACCTCTGTTGAAAGCCCGGAAAGGATTGAAATACGACCATAACGAAGTGTTCATACGCGATTACATGATTCAGCAGGAAGGGAAATACAAAGGCGCTTTGCTGCGTACACATGGCGGAAGGACTTGGCTCAACGGTTACAGCGATCACTTGCCCACCATCGTTTATCTGCGGAAATGACTCAAGGGTTTAGCTGAATGCTCTTAGGGGACAGCGCATGTGACATGACGCTTTCTTAATGTGGTGTGTTTTTTTACTTTTGGCAAGAAAGAAATCATAAACAAAAAAAAACGCTTCTAACGTTATGCAAATCAGGTCGGTAGAAATTTACTAAAAACTCACCGGATTTTTACTAAAAATTCCCCGAAGATTTACTAAAAATCCGGTGAGTTTTTAGTAAAAATGGGCAAGGATTTTAGAACGCATCCGAAAATCTTTACAAACGACCCATTTTTTGTAAAGAATAAAAAAACGTATTCCCTCCGGTAAAAGCCTGCTTGTATTCTACCCGGCATTATCTTGAAGAAAATTTAAACAGACCCTAAAGAAAACAAAACCGAGAACCTAACCGTATTCCCGGTTGTTTATTATTTAAATACATTCTAAATTGCTTGCGGTATGTGTGCATAAACACTATCTTTGCATCATTAAACAGAAAGAGGGAAGAGAGTATGCGTTTGTCCGAGTTGAAAACCGGTGAGAAAGGGGTAATCGTGAAAGTGCTGGGGCACGGCGGTTTCCGCAAACGGATTGTAGAGATGGGGTTCATAAAAGGAAAAACAGTGGAAGTGCTGCTGAACGCTCCGTTGAAAGACCCCATTAAATACAAGGTGATGGGCTATGAGATTTCCTTGCGGCGCCAAGAAGCCGCAATGATAGAAATCATCAGTGAGCAGGAAGCCAAAGCACAGGCCGTGGAGCCGGATTACCACAAAGGATTGAGCGAAGAAGTGCGCTTGGGCGAAGCCGACCTCAAACGGCTTGCGCTCGGAAAGCGCCGCACCATCAACGTTGCTTTGGTGGGAAACCCCAATTGCGGCAAGACCTCCCTTTTCAACATTGCTTCCGGAGCACACGAGCATGTGGGCAATTACAGTGGAGTCACCGTAGATGCCAAAGAAGGATATTTCGATTTTCAAGGTTATCACTTCCGTATCGTCGACCTTCCCGGCACGTACTCCCTCTCGGCCTATTCTCCCGAAGAAATCTATGTCCGCCGCCATATCATCAATGAAACGCCCGATATCATTATCAACGTAGTGGATGCTTCCAATCTGGAGCGTAACCTCTATCTCACCACGCAGTTGATTGATATGAATGTACGCATGGTCATCGCGCTGAATATGTACGATGAACTGGAAGCCAGTGGAAATACGCTGGATTACGTCACGCTCGGCAGGCTTTTCGGCGTACCGATGATACCTACGGTCAGCCGTAGCGGAAAAGGCATCGACCAACTGTTTCATGTAATTATAAATATCTACGAAGGAGCCGATTTTCTGGATCGCACAGGCAAGATGAACAGCGAAATCTTAGACGACCTTCGCAATTGGCATCAAGAATACGTGCCCGACCACGATTTCGGCAGCCACAAAGAAGAAGTGGAACATACACGCGGCTTTTGCAGGCACATCCACATCAATCATGGACCTGAGCTGGAACGAAGCATAGAGGGGGTGAAGCATGTAATCGGCCTGAACGAAAATATCCGCCATAAATATTCCACCCGCTTCTTGGCCATCAAGTTGCTGGAGAACGACAAGGATTTGGAAAAAGAAGTACAGACTTTCTCCAACGCAAAAGACATTCTTGAGGTTCGCGACCGGGAGGAGCAACGCCTTCGCAATGCGATAAACGAAGAAAGCGAACAAGCCATTACGGACGCCAAGTACGGTTTCATTGCCGGTGCCTTGCGCGAAACCTACGTGGACAACCATCAGGATACATCGCGTGTCACCCACATCGTAGATTCCATCGTCACACACCGCATTTGGGGATACCCCATCTTCTTCCTGTTTCTGTATCTGATGTTCGAAGGCACTTTCGTGTTGGGCGACTATCCGATGCAAGGCATCGAGTGGCTCGTCGAGGCATTGGGAGATTTGATACACGAGAACATGTCCGAAGGCCCGTTAAAGGATTTATTGATAGACGGCATTATCGGTGGTGTGGGAGGTGTCATCGTCTTTTTGCCAAATATCCTCATCCTCTACTTCTTTATTTCTTTGATGGAAGATTCGGGCTATATGGCACGTGCCGCCTTTATCATGGATAAGATTATGCATAAGATGGGCTTGCATGGAAAATCCTTCATTCCTTTGATTATGGGGTTTGGATGCAATGTTCCTGCCATAATGGCTTCGCGCACCATCGAGAATCGGAAAAGCCGTCTGGTCACCATGCTCATCAATCCGTTGATGTCGTGCAGCGCCCGCCTGCCGGTCTACCTTTTGCTTGTCGGAACTTTCTTTCCCGACAGTGCCAGTCTGGTGTTATTGTCGATTTATGCCATCGGCATCTTGTTGGCAGTAGTCATGGCGCGGCTCTTCTGTCGTTTTCTGGTCAAAGGCGATGATACCCCGTTCGTCATGGAACTTCCTCCTTACCGTATGCCCACTTCCAAATCCATTCTACGCCATACATGGGAAAAGGGCGCACAATACTTGCGCAAGATGGGAGGAATCATCATGGTAGCCTCCATCGTGATATGGGCTTTGGGCTACTATCCCGATCACGAAGCCTACGACACGATGGCCGAACAGCAGGAAAACTCCTATATCGGCCGTATCGGCAAAGCCATGGAACCGGTTATCAAGCCATTAGGCTTCGATTGGAAACTGGGCATCGGCATCCTTTCGGGGGTAGGAGCAAAAGAGTTGGTGGTGAGCACGCTGGGAGTACTCTATGCCGACGATTCTGAAGCAGATGCGGTGAGCTTGGGCGAACGTATTCCGATTACTCCTCTGGTAGCTTTTGCCTACATGGTGTTTGTATTGATATATTTCCCCTGCATTGCCACTCTGGCTGCCATTAAAGGAGAATCGGGCAGTTGGAAATGGGCGTTGTTTGCGGCATCATATACCACGGCATTGGCATGGTTGATGTCATTTGCAATTTATCAGATAGGAGGTTTGTTTGTATGAGTAATTGGCAGGAGTGGGCAGTAGCCTTTTTGTTATTGCTTTGTTGCATACGCATCGGTATAAGTTTTTACTCTTTTTTTCGTCGTTCGGAGAAGAACGAAAATCCGTGTGCCGGTTGTGCCATAGGTTGTGACTTAAAGCGGTTACTGGATGAAAAGCGGGGCGAATGCGGAGTAGAAAGGAAAAAAAAGAAGAAAAGTTGCTGCGGATAGTTGGAAGTTACGGAAAATGTACTACCTTTGCATCCGCAATCGAGAAATAAAGCATTCTTGAGTTTGTTTTGGTTCCTTGGATGAGTGGCTTAGTCAGCGGTCTGCAAAACCGTGTACGGCGGTTCGAATCCGCCAGGAACCTCTTTTAATCCTTGTAACTAACTGAATATCAGAATTAGTTACAAGGATTTTTGGTTTAAGGATTAAAAAGAGGTTTAAAACCAACGATTCTCCAGTGATTTAAGGGGTGAGGGATGCATAGTAAAAACAGAATCCTTATAATTACTTTTACTGGCATAGAAAATGACCTCATCAAATATGCTAAGGTATGAAACCGATATTCAACGAAGAACAGCAAAAGAAGGCTTCTTTTATTTTAGAGAATCCCCTTTCCAAGTTGTCTGAACTTTATTCCAATGAAATAAAGGATTTGGCTGTCGTTTGGTGCTACTATTCGGGGAAGATAGAAGGCAATACTTACACTTACGTTGAAACTGAAGCATTACTGAAAGACGGCATTACTTCTGAAAAGAGATACGAAGATGCCAAAATGCTTAAAAACCTCTATAACACTTTCATTTCCGAACTAGAATATATCCACAAAGAAAAGAATCAAGAAATTATAGACGAGCGCACTCTTTTCAGAGTACATCAGTCTATTTCTACGGGATTAGTATCTAATGAAGAATCGGGGGCATTACGGGTACGAGCAGTGCGTATTAGCGGAACGAACTACGTTCCTCCCAAGAACCCACAAGAAATAGAAAGCAAGCTGAACGAGATTCTTTTTCAACAAGATGAATATACTAATCCTTTAGAAAAGGCGGTATATTTGCATTGTAATCTTGCTCGTTTACAACCGTTCATTGACGGGAATAAACGGACTGCAAGGATGATAGAAAGTATTGCTCTGATGAATGCAGGCCTCATTCCCGTATATTCCGCAAAGGATTCCGATATTCTGAGTTACAGAAAAGGACTGATAGCTTTCTACGAAAAAGAAGATTGCAGCCTCTATGCCGACTACTTTCTGAATCGCCAGATTGAACGAATCAAAGAGATAGAATAGTTATTATTCACTTGCCCGTTTCAGCCTTTCCAAAATCACCTCAATAATACTGTTTATACTGTTATCTATCCCGAATAAAAGCAACCCTCTCTTCCTTATCAACATTGGATTAGATAAAAGGACTTTAATCTTCATTTTCGCATAGCCACCAATCTATCAACTTCCGGGCAATGCTCAGCTTACGTGGTATCTCAGGTAGAGAGTCTTTGGAAAAAAATGCAGCTGCACTAAGTTCATCTTTCTGTATCTTTATATTTCCGCTTTCATAGTCGGCTATGAAGCCCACCATCAAGCCACTGGGATAAGGCCAAGGTTGACTGCCAAAATATCGGACATTCTTCACTTTCAGACCGGTTTCTTCCAATACCTCACGCTCCACGCATTCCTCTAATGTCTCTCCGGCTTCAAGAAATCCGGCCACTAAACCATAGAACGTTCCCCGAAAGTTATGAGCGCGCACCAGCAATATCTCTTTTTCTTTTCTTATCAATACAATGATAGCCGTAGAAACAGGCGGAAACATTTCGTTCCCACAGCTAGGGCATTTCTTCATGATAGGAGTTTGTTGCTCCATACCCGTACCGCACACCGGACAGAAGCGGCTGTGTTCATCCCAATAAAGAATCTGATAAGCTTTTCCGGCAGAACGATATGCATCCGTAGTGATATAATCATACGATGCCCTCAACCCCATCATCACCCATTCTTCCGTTTCCGCTATAGGCTCATTTACCGCAAATGCCCTCGCCTGCTTACCGGTGGAAGAAACCACCTCATGGACGTTGGCCCCATTATCAAGTCCCAATGGCGATTCTTCTCCAACAGGTATACTGTACATAGCCTCTCCATTGTTCGTATACCCTTTATGCAGTAGCAATTGGTCTTTGAAGAAAACAAACCATTGCGTAACGTTAGTATTGATATTCTTTTTCATAATTCATATATTCCACAAAACAAAAATCCTCTGCCGTGGCAGAGGATTGCCCCCGAATAAAAGTCGAGATACCTAATGTTTTTACAACGGAATAATCCTTATTGTAAATAGGCCTCAATAAACTGTTTCCAATGGGTCAAAGATACCAATTTATAATAACAGAAAAACTTTTCTCCCTTTTCTTTTTATCATTTAGAATCTTTTTATTCCATTTTTTGTTATTACTTTGTTATTTTGAATGCAGACAACACTTAAAATGGATAAATAGATGAATAATAAGACTTATACAATTGCTTTTTTTGGCACTCAGCCCTATGACGAAGTTTCTTTCAATGAGAAAAACAAAGAGTATGCTTTCGAACTCCGCTACTACAAAGGACATCTTAACAAGCACAATGCCATACTAACACAAGGAGTAGATGCTGTTTGTATCTTTGTAAACGACACGGCTGATGCCGAGGTTATCCGACTGATAGCAGACAACGGCGTAAAACTACTGGCATTGCGTTGCGCCGGATATAACAATGTAGATTTGAAAGCTGCAGCACACTACGGCATCACTGTAGTGCATGTTCCCGCCTACTCTCCCTATGCAGTGGCTGAATACACCGTGGCCTTGATGTTGTCTCTAAACCGCAAGATTCCACGTGCCACTTGGCGCACACGCGATGGAAACTTTTCACTCCACGGCCTGTTGGGATTCGACATGTATGGCAAGACAGCAGGCATCATCGGTACCGGAAAAATAGCAAAGAAGCTGATATGCATCTTGCGTGGTTTTGGTGTAAATATCCTAGCCTACGACCTTTATCCCGACCATAACTTCGCACGAGAGCATCAGGTGGTATATACCACTCTGGATGAACTTTATCGTAACTCGGATATCATTTCCCTACATTGTCCGCTGACCGAACAGACCAAATACCTCATCAATGATTACTCCATAAGTAAGATGAAAGATGGGGTGATGATCATCAACACCGGACGCGGGCAATTGATTCACACTAATGCCCTGATAGAAGGACTGAAAAATAAAAAAATAGGTTCTGCCGGCCTCGATGTGTATGAAGAAGAAAATGAATATTTTTACGAAGACCAATCTGACAAGATCATCGATGATGATACGCTGGCACGCCTACTATCGTTCAACAATGTCATCGTCACCTCGCATCAAGCATTCTTTACGCGCGAAGCGTTGGCAAACATCGCTTTGACAACCTTACAGAACATCAAAGATTTCATAAATAACAAACCGCTGGAAAATACAGTAACCATGTAGCCCCTCAAAAAAATGAGATTATATTACATTTATCACAGCGGATTCGCAATCGAATCAGACGAAGTAACAGTCATTATCGACTATTACAAGGATGGCTTGGAAGAGCTTTCAGGCGAAAGCATCGTACGCAACCGACTCTTGAAAAAAGCAGGCATCCTCTATGTGCTTTGCTCGCATCGCCACTCCGACCATTTCAATCGCGAAGTACTTTCATGGAAGTCCTTGCGCCCGGACATTCGTTATATTTTCTCCAAAGACATTATGAGACATCGTCTCGCCAAACCCGAAGATGCAGTTTTTATCAACAAAGGAGGCATCTACGAAGACGAATATATCAGCATACGAGCATTCGGTTCTACCGATATAGGCATCTCTTTCCTGATAAAATTACAAGGGAAACAAATCTTTCATGCCGGCGATTTAAATAACTGGCATTGGAGCGAAGAGTCCACTCCGCAGGAAATACGAAAAGCCGAAAGTGATTTTCTGGCTGAAATAAGAGACCTTCAACAAATAGCACCGAAAGTAGATGTATCTATGTTTCCGGTAGACAATCGCATGGGAAAAGATTATATGCGCGGTGCCGAACAGTTCGTGGAACGAATAAAAACCACTATATTTGTACCCATGCATTTTGGCAATGATTATCAAGGCGGCAATGCCTTTAAATCTTTTGCCGAAAGCAAAGGGTGTCGTTTCCTCTCCATCTCTCATCCGGGAGAATGCTTTGAGATTGACTGTTAAATTAAAGAGATATATTTATTATGAAAAAATTGACACATCTTCTTTTCTTATTGTTTTGCTTTTGTCTACCTACTCTGTTGCATGCACAAAACAGAGATGACAGCAAATATTTGGCCGGTGCCGTTCCCGAAGTGGATGGTAAGGTGGTATTTTCCAAAGAGTTCAGTATTCCCGGTATGTCACAAGACGAAATCTATGAACGAACATCCCAATGGATGGACAAACGACTGAAGAAAAACAGGAACAACAGCCGCATTGTTTTCACAGATAAGGCCAAAGGACAGATCGTGGGTAGCGGAGAAGAATGGATCATATTCAGTTCAAGCGCTCTGTCTCTCGATCGTACCAAAGTATCCTATCAACTGACCGTGAATTGTCAACCGGAAAAAAGTATGCTCAAAATAGAGAAAATCCGATTCAGTTATCGCGAAGGGAAAGAAAAGTACACAGCAGAAGAATGGGTCACTGACAAATATGCCCTGAACAAAGCAAAGACTAAATTGATACGCGGCCTTGCCAAATGGCGCAGAAAAACCGTAGACTTTGCAGACAGCTTCGCTCAAGAAATGGCCGAAGCGCTCAGTGCTTCTACAGCGCAAAACTTGACCGAAGAGAAAAAAGAAGAACAAAAAGCTGTTACCAACTCAGGCCCAATAGTGATTACTCCTAAAAAACAAGTTATAGCAGATGCTACTCAAGCAACCAGAGTTACCTCTACAGAGCAAACACAAACAACGGTTGCAGTTGCAGGATACAAACAAGTACCTCCTCAAGATCTATCTTCTGACGCCATTCAAACAGGAAACGGAAAACTGGTTATAGTGATTGGAGATGATCCATTCAACGTAACAATGATGACTGCCAACTCCGGCGGATCACTGGGTAAAGTCAACGGGAAACCGGTTGTTTTCAGTATTCTGTCGTCCGACCAGCCATACGAACAAATGGAAAAAGCAGAAAATTACATCATCCGCTTCTATCCAATAGGACATACAGAGCCTACACTGATACTGGAATGCAAGAAACTCCCTTCACCTGCTGCTATGGAAGGCATGCCACGCACCTATGTGGGAGAAATCATAAAAGCAATGGTCAAATAATCTATCAATATCAATCCGAATGAATAATGGAAATTAAAAGCAAATTCGACCATTTTAATATCAACGTTACCAACCTAGAGCGTAGTATCGCATTCTACGAGAAAGCCTTAGGTCTAAAAGAGCATCACAGAAAGGAAGCCTCCGACGGTTCTTTCACCTTGGTCTATCTGACCGATGGTAGCACTGGATTCCTGCTTGAACTGACTTGTTTGAACGAACATCCGCAAGCCTATGAGTTAGGAGAGAACGAGAGCCATCTTTGCATTCGTATAGCCGGTGATTACGAAGCCATACGCCAGTATCACAAAGAGAATGGATGGGTATGTTTCGAAAACACTGCAATGGGACTCTACTTCATTAATGACCCAGACGATTATTGGATTGAAGTGCTTCCTGCTAAATAACAGATTTCGAGAAAGGTGGTGTCAAATACTAAGACAGCGCTCCAAGCATCTTTGACACCACTTTCTTCACAATAAACCCATAAAAAACAACAAACATCGTGAGCATAGAAGAAGCAATGATGGGTGGTATTGTCTTTAAAGGCAAAAAGGAGAAACCCAAAGAAGAGAATAAAGTAAAGACCAAAGCCAAGAAGAAGACCTACATTACAGGACAACATGGTTCAGCCTCGGCCAAAATGAAAGCGGAAATTCGTCGTAAACGCGCTAACAGACACAAGAAATGATAAACAGCAATCTTTTGTGTGCCGACCAAGATCCGATGGGAGCTGCTATATCCGACTACTTCAAATATGGCAAAGCCGATTGTCTGCGAGTATTCTCTTCGCTATTCGACGAAGATGAAATTCCCGTCAAAGAGCTCTTTCGTTCGGAAAAGCAAATGTCATTGTTGGAACGCACAGCTCTAAAAATGGCAACAGGCAGGATTCTGGATGTGGGAGCAGGCAGTGGTTGTCACAGTCTTGCCCTACAAAAAGCCGGTAAAGAGGTTTACGCCATTGACATTTCCCCACTCTCTGTGGAAACAATGCGTCAACGGGGAGTAAATAATGTGGCGCTAACCAACCTGTTTGACGAGCGGTTCATTGATTCATACGATACGATCCTGATGTTAATGAATGGTTCCGGCATTATTGGAAAGTTAGAGAATCTACCTGAGTTTTTTCGGAAAATGAAATTGCTACTTCGCCCCGAAGGCTGCATTCTAATGGATTCCAGCGACCTCAGCTACCTATTCGAAGAAGAAGACGGAAGTATCCTTATTGACCTTGCCGGTAATTATTATGGTGAAATCGACTTCCAAATGCAATATAAAAACATCAAAGGAGATTCATTCGACTGGCTATATATAGATTTTCAAACACTTAGCCTCTATTCTGCGGAAAATGGTTTCAAAGCAGAACTTATCAAAGAAGGTAATCATTATGATTATCTTGTCCGGTTGTCTCTCCAAGTATAAGACAAAGCGACTCAACAAGTCCGTGAGCACATCCCCCTCCAATTTGACGGACATTCCGAAAATTTATTCTCCGAGCGTCCTCCATAGAAGCAATAAAAAAAGGATGAGTATTTTCAACTCATCCTTTTTCGTGACTTGTACACCCTCAGGGACTCGAACCCTGGACCCACTGATTAAGAGTCAGTTGCTCTACCAACTGAGCTAAGAGTGCATTCTTCTAAAATGTAGTGGGTACGAGAATCGAACTCGTATGCCATGCGTGAGAGGCATGTATCCTAACCGTTAGATGAACCCACCTTTTGGTGCGGAAGCTGGGGGATTCGAACCCCCGGTACGGTTACCCGTACGTCAGTTTAGCAAACTGGTGGTTTCAGCCACTCACCCAAACTTCCTTTTTGTAACCAACATTCTTGTTAAATGCGGTGCAAATGTAGAGGAAACTTTTGGACTTTGCAAATCTTTCCTACATATTTTTTCATTGTTTTCTCTCAGCAAGAGGTAACATATTAACTCTCAAAACCATAAAACCGCAGAAAATGACACATATCAATTTTTCCTATTTTCTGTTTCCTTATCTTTGCACGTTTTTTCAGAGACATATATACAGCGATAATGATACAACAGGAAAATTTAAAGAAAAGACTTACCAAACTGGCGGCTCCCATTTTTATAGAAACGCTTCTCATCATGATGCTTGGTGCTGTAGACACCTTTATGCTGAGCCGATATTCGGACAATAGTGTGGCAGCTGTAGGTGTCGTCAACCAAATCATCATGCTCACCTTCCTCGTTTTCGAGGTCATCAATCTCGGAACCTCGGTACTGTGTTCCCAATACCTCGGTGCGAAACAACAAAAAAATGTGGTACAAGTGGTAGGTATCTCCATCTTGATGAACTTTGTGATCGGCATCACCATCAGCCTGATTTTATACTTCTGTGCCCGTCCCATTCTTCATTCGATGGGGCTCACTTCTACATTGATGCAGGATGGCATGGACTATATGCGCATCGTAGGCGCCTTTGCTTTCTTTCAAGCATTATCCCTCACCCTCTCCGCTTCATTGCGCAGTGCCAACAAAGCCGTTTATCCGATGATGGTAACCGTGGTTGTCAATATCCTCAACATCGTAGGCAACTATTCCCTTATCTTCGGACGCTTCGGTTTTCCTGAATTAGGTGTAGAGGGAGCAGCCATATCTACTGCCTTCAGTCGGGGAGTCTCCATGATTATTTTGTTCGTCATCCTGTTTCGCAAGCATATCCCTCGTTTCCCTATGGCCTACTTCCGTCCCTTCCCATGGACTGAACTGAAGAATCTGCTAAAGGTGGGACTTCCTTCTGCCGGAGAGCAGCTATCATACAGTTCATCGCAAGTGGTCATTACTTATTTCATCAACATATTGGGGGTAGAAGCGCTGGCTACCCGTACCTACTGTGTCAACATTATCATGTTTGCCTACTTGTTCAGTATCTCCATGGCACAAGGAGGAGCCATCTGCATCGGACACCTTATCGGCGAGAAGAAACCTCGCGCCGCCTTTCTCATGGGAAAATATGTCATGAAGAAAGCCGTTATGATTACGGTTCTCCTATCCGGTATCCTTGCCCTTTTCGGACATGCCATCTTCGGGTGGCTCACCTCTAATCCCGAAATCATTCGCATGGGAGTAGTCATCCTCTTTATAGACATCGTTCTTGAAATAGGACGGCCTATCAATATCTTTGCCACAAATGCCCTCCGCGCAGCAGGTGACGTCAACTATCCTTTCTATGTGGGCTTAGTGATGCAATGGAGTGTTGCTGTCGGCGTAGGCTATTTCTTCGGCATTTTCCTTGGCTGGGGCATCTATGGCATGTGGATAGCTTTCTTGTTGGATGAGAATATTCGAGGATTTATCTTTGTGCGTCGCTGGTATAGCATGAAATGGCTTAGCAAAAACTTTGTATAGCCACTGTTTTATCAATCTTTAGCACCTGTTTAAAACCAAAAGTCCTATCTTTGTGCCCGAACGAACAGATTCAGGGTTTATGGACGCATTATTGAAAGAAACGGTGAATGCCACTGTCAGCTCCCATTATCCGGGGATGACACCTGAAGGCAGAAAATTAATAGAAGGAATCCTTATCCGCAAGGAAGCAGAAAAAGGAGAAATCCTTCTCAAAGAAGGTCAAATCAGCCACAATATTGTCATTGTAGGGAAGGGTATGTTACGCCAATTCTACTACAAGAACGGGAAAGATCTCACCGAGCACTTTTCTTACGAAGGCTGTATCATTATTTGCATAGAGAGCACCTTGAAACAAGAGCCTACCCGCCTTATGATCGAAGCCCTGGAACCGAGTATAGTGTATTTGCTCCCATATAACAAGCTATTGATGCTCACCGAGATGTCGTGGGAGGTAAATATGTTCTATCGAAAGATTCTGGAGAAATCTTTGATTACTTCGCAAGTAAAAGCCGATTCATGGCGGTTTGAAACGGCACGCGAACGTTATAACCGTCTCATGGCCAATCAGCCGGAAGTCGTCAAGCGGGCACCCCTGTCGCATATAGCATCCTACCTGCTAATGACCCCTGAGACATTGAGCCGGGTTCGTTCAGGTGCATTATAAACATCAGAAAGTAATCATCGTTCCTGATTCGAAGAAGATTTATCTTGTTGCAGAATAACGATTGAGCTCTTTCATTGCCGGTAATTCCTTGCCGGTACGATTGTCAAAAAGGCCACGGTTCGGTCAACCGGCCGTCACGCTATTTCCACAAGTATCCTCTTCGGGAAACCACCCAAAAGAGTCCCGTAGCATTAGCATGACGAAGCAACTCTGCCACAGGTTCATGCGTAATAAATACCTGAGTTAGGGATAAGAAGCGGGTCAATAACCTCAGCCGACGGCCTGTATTTTAAAGTCAATATTCGTTTTTATCAGATATTTATCCTAACCTGTCAGAGGCTTGTGTCTGACAGTTCAAACACTTGTGTCTGTTGGCTTGAACACTTGCCTCTGTCACGACAAAAGCTTGCAGCTGTCAAACAGGGGGAGGGCGGTCGGCGTAAAAGGCTCTCTTCTGCCTAATCGCTGTAAACCGGCACATTCAGGAAATATCCGTCCGATAGGATGCAGCCCCTCATCTTTAGAGGCAGGAGCCGCCTATCCCAAATTCAGGTAGTTACTTTAAAAGTTGGTAATCATAAGGGCACTTTGCATATTTATAGCTGACAATCAATAAATTACAATAATACTCAGATTAAGATTTACCATAGACAAAGTAACTGTTAAATATAAAAGAGCCATATCAAACTCTGTATTCGAGTGCTGATATGGCTCTTTTCATAGCCTTTAAAAACGGTCAAGTCTCAGATTGTAAGTCCGTGTCTATCAAAATTGACTTTTGACACACCCTCGTTTTATTTTGTGACAGAAGCTACAATCTCCTCATCCTATTTATTTGATGCTTCCCGTGTTATTCTTGAAATTAAGCTTTACCACTTGACCAGCAGTTACAGCTACGGCTGCTTGATCACCACCCTTTCCGCGGAATTCAATCATACCGTTATAAACATTGAATTCTGTTTGCCACCAATCACATCCATTTAACTTCACGCACATACGTAGATTACCTGCTTTACATGCAGGAGAGACATATTCTCCATCTTCATTCAATGTAAATTTATCTGCATCAGTCAGTTGAGCACCCCAACCACCCGCAGCAGCATCACCAATCAAATAAGGTATCGGCTCGGAAAGGATAATTTTCCTATTAACAGACTTCTTATCAGCAGAAAGTTCGCAAACAACTACAACTTGATAATATGCACTTTTATTGACAACTAAATTGTCGCCACCAGCCGGATATTCGCCATATCCTTTCGGATCATTCTTTTCTACACCGAAATTATTACCAGTATTCCAACTCATTTCATTATTGAACTTCACTCCCTTATTTGCCTCAATATAATAGATACCCCAGAACATTCCGTCGTGGCTATGTACCGGTATCATTTCCGGTGCATTCTCCCACTTCCAATCCCAAGCATCCCCGGTAATAAACATCTTTTCGGGGAGAGTAGCACTTGAAGTATCTTCTGCCGTACAAATTCCTTTCGCAGAAAAAACACCTGTACGCAAATCCAGTTTCAAAGTAATGTCATAAATGCCAGCTTTGCCGATACTGAAGTTCTCTCCTCCACCTTTACATTCACTATATGCCTCTGAAATACTTGCTTTAGAAAGTCCTCCCATATTAGAGTGAATCTTTACAGTCCCCCCTTGATAAGGTATTTCAACTCCCCAACTATGCAGATAGCGAAACTTCATTTCTTTCTTATCCAAAGTCACATCTTTAATCACATATTCAATAATCGAATGCTCCTCATCCAATGTTCCGTTCATTGCAGTTTCATCGTTCCACAACTTCGGAGTAGCATCACCTATAATACCAAATTCTGCCGGTAAAATACTCAATTGCTTATCTGCCTTATTACAAACAATATAATACAATCCATCATTAGCAACCGTAAAACCACTTCCACCCGTAGCCATTTCTACCGTTTCAAAAGATGTAGAAGCCACGACGCTTCCCTTTCCGTAAGTCACTTGATTACCCTCTGCATCCACATCGAGAATCTGAAAGCTACCTGATTTCTTCAACCAAGTATATATACCCACGACATTAGCATTCGTTTCCTGTGGATCAAATGCCGGAGTGGTCAATTGAGCTGAAGTAGCAGCTGCACTATATATAGTGGCATCACCTACGATATATGTCCCGGTTTGAATCGCCGTAATGATCCTCCAATTATCATTTCCTTCTTCGCAACTAGTCCCCACAACCCAAAGCAGCAGAAGAGTTGCCATATATTGAAATATTCTTTTCATCTTATTTATTTATTAAATCATTAAACATTAATAACCGTAATTCTGCTTCAGTTTACCATTCAAGCTCAACACATCCTCATGAATAGGGAATACTGTAGTATATCCATTAGCTTCATTCTCCAATTGAGGTCTATCCGTATAAGCGCGAGTGAATTTTCCGAAGCGAACCAAATCCTGACGGCGCAATCCTTCCCATGCGAATTCTCTCAAGCGTTCTGCCAACAGGGTCTCAAGAGTAGCTTTCACATCAAGAGAAGCTCCTGCTCGAGAACGAACCTCTTTCAATTCGACATCTCCATTTCCACCATTTCTAAGTTTGGCTTCACTTTTCATAAGCAAAACATCAGCATAACGGAAAAGCACGATATCATTTGTTTGCAATTTCCCATCATTAGTAGCTGCAGCATCCAATTCATACTTCTTCATACGAGCACCAGCCGTCTTTTCGGCAGCCTTTCCAGACAAGTTCAATGCAATTTCGGCAGGCAGATATTCCAAATCAGTACCATCATCCAATTTAACCATGCCAGTAGGCCCCTCTACTTTCCCTGCATAATAAGTTAGTTCAAAACGAGGATCAACATTGGCTGTGCCATATCCGAAAGCATCAAGAGCTTCTTTGGTTGCCGAAGCACCATTCCACCCACCTTGACCATAAGCATTACCATGATTGTAGTGACGTGAACGAATCAGATAATAAAATTCATTCTTATATAAATTAGGATCCATCGGAATGGTAAGAATATTCTCCACGGAAGATTCGTTCTTTGTCGAAAAGTTAGCAGTAAACTTCGATTCAAGTCTGTAACCAAGAGCCGTTATTTTATCACAATATGCAATTACGGCTTCCCATGCATTCTTTTCCGCACCGTCTACAGAAAATTTGATATTCTTCCCATCCGGTTTATTATCATCAATCCAATTGTCATCAGAATATACTTCTGCATTCAGAGCTATCTTGGCCAGCAAGAAATAAGCTACCGGTTTTGTGATTCTTCCATAATACTCGCCGGGCAAATTACTGTGAGCATCACTCAGATTATCAACAGAAGCCTCCAATTCCTCTTTCACAAATTTAAATACACTCGACCGTTCAGATTGCTCTACATCCGACATAGCCGTTGTAGAAGAAGTCACCAATGGCACACGTGCAAACATATCCAGCAAATAGTAATAATACAACGCACGGAAAGCACGTACTTCAGAGATGTATTTGGGCACATTTGCATTTTGCGGATCTTTTTCCAATATCTCATTTAATTTATCCAATGACTTATTGGCTTGAGCAATCACTCTGTAAAGGTAGTCCCATGTCCCCTTCACCAAATCATTCTTGGTTCCCCATTTATGAGTAAACAGATTACGCCACAATCCACCGTCATCCCAGTCACCACCACGAGTGGGTAATATCGCTTCATCCGTAGTAAATGTATTCAAGTCATACAAGCCTCGGTCAGTACCTTGCAATCCACTGCCTCCTCCATTAGCACCTATCTGAGTGTAAAGAGAAGCCACTGTATTCAGATACAGTAAAGTAGAATTCTGATAAGCCTGTTCTTCTGTAATCTGGTCTTTGGGATTCTCCTCCAAGAAGGAATCGCACGAAGTTAAGCCAAATGTTGCAGCTGTTGAAATCAACAAGCTATATAGTAATCTTTTTTTCATAATATACTTAATTAGAAGTTAACACTAAGTCCTAAAGAATAAGTACGAGACAACGGATAGAAACGCTTATCGTCAATACCCAAGTCACCTCCTACGGTAGTGCTGTTAATCAGCGGAGAAAGGCCGGAATATCCGGTAATGGTGGCAAGATTATTTACCGAGAATGTGATGCGAAGACTCTTGATAGTCTTCATATTTTTTGTATTTAAGTTCCAGCCCAATGTAACGTAGTCAAAATGCAGATAATCGCCTTTTTCCAGCCAATAGTCAGTTACAGTCTGGTCTTTGATATTCTTATCTGGAGCATCGGCCATTACATTATAGGTGGGGAATTGACTCATATTCATGTATGACAGTGAAGTACCATTATAAATTTTGTGTCCGAAAGCACCATTCATTTGTACCTGTAAATCAAATTGTTTATAGCGGAAGTTTACGTTAGCTCCCAACAGAGCTTTCGGCATTGCCTGACCAGCTACATAACGGTCTTTTCCATCAGCCAAGTCCACACCTTCCACTCCGTCGATATCTTGAACATGATATGTATAGTCACCAAACCCGTTATCAACCAATCCGTCACATTTCGGCAAATAGAATACGCCTACAGGCTGCCCCACCATCTGATAGATGATCTGATTATAACCACCAATGAAACCAGCACCATTCATTCCTCCCAAATTCATGTATTCCTTAGCTGTCATTTGCTCACCCATATAAGTTCCATTCAAAGAAAGAAGTTTATTCTTCTGGAACGCCACGTTGGCATTGACGGTCAACTCCATTTCTTTAGTTTTGAGAGGTGTGACACCCAATGAAAGTTCAATACCGGTATTGCGCATTGCACCTAAATTTGCAAGCAAAGTAGGATGTGTGAAAGGAGGAACCTTTACATCGTAATTGTAGAGAAGATCTGTCGTCTTAGAGTTATAATAATCAAAACCTAATGTCAAACGGTCACCGCACAGTCCTAAGTCGAAACCAATATCAAATGTCTTCTTAACTTCCCATTTCAAATCGGGATTATAATTGCGGTTTACCCCCATTGTTACTACCGGAAGCCCATTTACGGTAGTCGTACCATTTGGACTCATCAATGGAAGAGACATATAAGAGCTGATAGCATCCTGATTACCGGCAAGACCATAACCTGCCCTAATCTTCAAATTGCTGATAACATCAATATCTTTTATAAATCCCTCTTCAGAAAGAACCCATGCCAAAGATGCAGAAGGGAAAAATGCCCATTTGTTGTTAGTACCGACTTTTGAAGAACCATCAGTACGGGCGTTAACAGTTACAATATATTTGTCGGCATAGGAATAATTGACACGTGCCATGAAAGAAGCCAAACTCGGATTATTGTAATAAGAGGTATTATCTCCCCATTTCAAAACAGCACCAGCTTGCAAATTATTATATAAGAAGGCATCTGAACTAAATCCATGTACAGTGGCTCCGAACCCCGTATTAGTAACTCTTTGAACCTCAGCCAAAGCCAAAGCATTGATATAATGCTTTCCAAACGCTTTTTTGTATGTCAACATCATATTAGCCAACATGGATTGTGATTTATTGTCACCACGATAAGCCTCACCGCGATTACTCAATCCTGCTTTGATAGAAGAAGGAATGTATTTCTTATTCTCCTTCACATTATAGGTATACGAACCGAATGCACTCAACTTCAAATCTTGAGTAATACTCCATGTTATACGGGCATTCGCATTGACAAAAGCATTGATCTCACGGTCGTCAATATCTAAACGTCCCAATGGATTCTGAACCTCATTGGCATTGGCATTCTCATCCCACATTCCTGTATCGGGATTCTTAAAGTTAGGAAAGGTCGGATTATAGGAAGCAGCGGAATAGAATGTCTTTTGATAGTCATTCACATACCTGCTTTCTTTCAACGAGCCAAACATCCCGAATTCCAATTTCAACTTGCTGTTGAACATATTCTGCGTAGCATCCAGCTTAGCAGTATAGTTTCGCATAGAATTGTTCTTAATAATACCTTTCTGATCAATTACACCAATAGAAGCACGATAATTGGAATCGTCATTACCATTCGAGAAAGATAAACGGTGATTTTGAGTATAACCGATTTGTTGCATCTCTTTAATAAAATCGGTATCATGCCCTTTATCAAGAATATCAATTCCCATCTTCTGGGCTATACTTCTGTAATTACTTGCATTCAGCATATTCAAATTCTTATAGACGGTCTCTATACCGAAACTTCCATCATAGTTCATGCTTTTCACACCGTTCTTACCCTTAATCGTCGTTACCACAATAACGCCGGATGCGCCACGCGAACCATACTGTGCTGTTTCAGACGCATCTTTCAATACGGTGAAGTTTTCAATATCCGCAGGAGAAATGGCATTCAGCATATTCAAGTCTCCAAATACGCCATCAATGATAACCAATGGATCATTACCGCCCGTCAAAGAAGTTGTACCACGAACACGGATAGCTGTCCCAGCAGTAGGGTCGCCACCGGATTTTTGAATATTCACACCCGCAATCTTACCTTTGATTGCAGCTAAAGGATTTACAACCACACCGGCATTCATCTCTTCACGCCCTATCTTCTGAACTGCACCAGATACAGTCCTTTGACTTCCTGTGGCATAACCTATTACCACAACGTCACCCAATAATTGGGAGTCTTCTTTTAAAACCACATTTACTTGGGGAGCAGCTTTTACTTCTGTTGACAGATAACCGACAAAAGAAACTACGAGTGTAGCACCCTGAGGAGCCTGCAATTGGAATTTACCATCTAAATCTGTGATAATCCCCGTAGCAGTACCTTTTACTAAAACATTTGCACCAATCACAGGCTCGCCTGTTGCATCTTTCACATTTCCCACTACGGTAATGCTTTGAGCATAAGTGCTTACGGACAAGAATAACCCTAAAAATAGGGGAAGAATCGTTCGACAGATTCTAAGATTAACTTGCTTCATGCATCTAATAAATTAAAGTTAACAACATAAATTACCTAATATATTTCTTTAAAAAAATGAAATCCATTCATGGTATCTGCCAAGGAAGTTTTTCAAAGTACCTATAGCATGACAGGACAAAAATATCCTATATTCAGTTAACAAAGAATAAGAATAGCATTAAATATGACGTTTCAATGATGCAAACGATTGCACACAAATGACAAAATTTTAAAAGTCCTCCCTCCTACAAAGATATCAAAAAGGCAAATATTTCTTTTCTTGTCTTCGACAAGCATAATGAACAAGACCTCATAAATCCATAGGAAACAGATGTTAAGAAAAACCTATTCTCGAAAAACAGCATACAATTCCATCAACGATTCCCGATGATTAACCGTTAGGACGGAAGCCAAAGCAAGAAACGCAATCGTTTGCATAAACTTACAGTCCGATATAACTTCATGTAAGTTCACCGTTCGCTCTCATTCAGTTATTTTTGCAATGGAGTTGGTAAAAGACGGACTTGTCCTGCTTGTAACCTATCCCTATTTTATTACCTTTGCTCAAAAATCATACTCATGAATAAACCGCAGATAACCATCAAGGATATTGCCCGAGCCTTGAACGTCTCTCCTTCTACTGTGTCGAGGGCACTGAAAGACAATCCGGACATCAGCCAAGAAACGCGTGACCTTATCCATGCCTATGCACGCGAGCACAACTACAAGCCGAACGTACTGGCCGTGAACTTGCGCTCCAGCCGGAGCAACACCATCGGGGTGATTGTTCCGCAATTAGTGCATCACTTTTTCTCCTGTGTGTTGAGCGGGATAGAAAAAGCGGCGACGGAAGCCGGCTATAACATCATAGTGGCACAAAGCAGCGAGTCGTACGAGCAGGAGGTGAAAATTGTCCACTCCTTCCTCGCCGCTCGCGTCTGCGGGGTCGTCGCTTCGCTTGCCAAAGGCACTTCCCGTTACGATCATTATCAGGAGTTGCTCAATAATGACATTCCCATCGTCTTCTACGACCGCATCTGCACGGAACTGAAAACCGAACGAGTAGTGGTGGACGACTATGCCGGCTCGTTTGCCGCAGTGGAATACATGATACAGACCGGATGCAAACGCATCCTGTTCTACGGAGCCTCGCCCCATCTGGAAATCACCAAGAACCGGCGTAACGGCTATCTGGATGCCATGAAGAAGTACAAAATTCCGGTGAACGACAGCATGACACTGCTATGCGACACGCGCGAACGCGCCATCGCCATCACTCCCGACTTGCTGGAAAGTCCCAAACGTCCTGACGGCTTCTTTGCCATCAACGACGAAACGGCATCGGGCATACTCTATGCCTGCAAATTGGTGGGTTTGAAGGTTCCCGACGAAGTCTCCATCTGCGGATTCACCGACGGAGCCATCGCGCAGAGCACCGACCCCAAGCTGACCACCGTAGAGCAGCGCGGCGAAGAAGTGGGGAAAAGCGCTTTCGGCATTCTGTATGAGAAGCTGGAGGGAAAAACGGAGAAAAACAGCAACAGGATAGTACGCACCAATTTAGTGGTGAGGGGGACAACGAAATAAAACTAATACCATAATAATAACCATGAAAGTAAAACCTGATTTAAGTTTCTGGAAGCTGTGGAACATCAGCTTCGGTTTTTTCGGCGTACAAATAGCGTATGCCTTGCAGAGTGCAAACATCAGCCGCATCTTCTCCACATTGGGGGCCGACCCTCACAACCTCAGCTATTTCTGGATATTACCGCCGTTGGCAGGCATCGTTGTGCAACCCATTGTAGGGGCGGCCAGCGACAAGACATGGACACGCTTCGGCCGTCGCATTCCATATCTGTTCATCGGCTCTCTGATGGCCGTATTGGTGATGTGTCTGCTGCCCAATGCCGGCAGCTTCGGCATGGTGGCAAGCACGGCCATGATATTCGGGCTGGTGTCGCTGATGTTTCTCGACACTTCCATCAACATGGCCATGCAACCTTTCAAGATGATGGTGGGCGACATGGTGAACGAAAAGCAGAAAGGACTGGCCTACTCCATCCAGAGTTTCCTATGCAACGCCGGCAGTCTGGTAGGTTTCCTGTTCCCGTTCATCTTCGCATGGATAGGCATCAGCAACACGGCGCCCGAAGGGGTGGTGCCCGACTCCGTGATTTACTCCTTCTACATCGGGGCAGCCATCCTGATATTCTGTGTCATCTACACCACGGTCAAGGTAAAGGAGATGCCGCCTGCCGAATATGCCGAGTATCACGGCATCAGCGAAAAGGAAGAGCATGAGAAGACGAACATGCTGAAACTCCTTGCCAAAGCTCCGAAAACCTTCTGGACGGTGGGGCTGGTTCAGTTCTTCTGCTGGTTTGCATTCATGTTCATGTGGACTTATACGAACGGAAGCGTGGCGGCCAATGCCTTTGATGCCCCGACCGTAGAACATCTGACGAATGGTGTCGGCAAGATAGTGCTCGACACCAAGAGCCTGCAATATCAGGAAGCCGCCAACTGGGTGGGCGTGCTCTTTGCCGTGCAGGCCATCGGCTCCGTGCTTTGGGCCATCTGCATCCCGATGTTCAAAGACCGCCGCTTCATCTACTCCCTCAGCCTCGTGTTGGGAGGCATAGGCTTCATATCCACCTACTTCATACACCACCCGTATCTGCTGTTCGTCTCTTTCATGCTCATCGGCTGTGCATGGGCTGCCATGCTGGCATTGCCGTTCACCATTCTGACCAACGCATTGAGCGGCGCACATATGGGCACTTATCTCGGACTGTTCAACGGCACCATCTGCATCCCGCAGATTGTGGCAGCCGCTCTGGGTGGAAGTATCCTCGCCTTGTTCACCCCCGAAGGGGCGCTGCCTCCCGAAATCAACATGTTGGTGATGGCAGGCATGATGCTGATCATCGGCGCCTTTTGTGTATATTTAATCAAAGAAGCGGAAACAGAGAAAGCAGGCTGACAATCGGCTTCAGAAACGCTTCCGCACGGGGATGTTGCCCGACACCGAGGAACACCCCGTTCCACACCGGGGAACGCATCGTTCGACACCGAGGAACGACGCCTTCCCCGGTGCTCTTCCGGCACCCGGCCTCCCCCATTTCAAAATTCGTCCGCTTTTTTCTTCTTTGATTACCGCATATTGTTTATCTTTACGGCGATAACCTTAGAAAACACACAGCGATGAAGAAATATCTCAAAACCGATGAATGGAACATCATCGAAGAGGGCTTCCACCCCGACCGTCAACGGATGTCTGAAAGCATATTCAGTCTTGGCAACGGGCGGTTCGGGCAACGGGGATATTTTGAAGAGCCCTACGGCAGCGATAGTTATCGTGCTTCATTCGTGGCAGGCGTCACTTTTTTAGACAAAACTCGTGTGGAATGGTGGAAGAACGGATTCCCCCACTACTACACCCGCATTCCCAAAGCTGCCGACTGGAGCCGCATCAACCTGCGCCTCATCAACGAAGAGCTGGACGCAGCCGTATGGGATGTGGACAGCTTCACCCGCCGCCTCGACATGAAGGAGGGCATTTCCTATCGCGACATGAAGGTCACCTCCCCACAAGGGAACAAGCTCCGCATCCATGTGGAGCACATCGCCAACATGGCTCGTCCCGAACTCAGCCTCATCAAATACAGCGTTTCGTCCGTCAACTACGCCGGAAGAATCTCGCTTGTGCCCATACTCGATGCCGGCATTGTGGACGACGCCGACCACCCTGACATTAAAATATGGAACATCCTGCGTTCCGGCTTTGCCGGCGATTGTGCCTACCTCTGGACCCAGACCCGGCGGGAAGACGCACAGGTGTGCTATGCCATGACCTACCGGCTCTTCAAGAACGGCAAGGAGGCCGTGGCCATCCCCATACGCATAGAAAAGGAGAAGCAGACGGGCTTCAGCGTAGGCGCCGACGTAAAACCCGGCGACCGCGTAACGCTCATCAAATACACCGCTATCAGTTCCTCGCTCTACAACGAACGGAGCGAACTGGTAGACACCTCCGTGACCCAAGCCCGCAAAGCCGGGCAGATGGGCTGGGATGCCCTGCTCGACGAGCATAAGCAAGCTTGGCAAAGCATCTGGGACGAAACGGACGTCTCCATCGAAGGCGACCCGGAAGTGCAGCAAGGCATCCGCTACAACATCTTCCAGCTGCACCAGACCTACCGCGGAGACGACCCGCGCCTGAACATCGGCCCCAAAGGTTTCACGGGCGAGAAGTACGGCGGAAACACTTATTGGAACACCGAGTTGTGCTGCGTGCCCTTCTTCCTGCTCTCCACCCCCAAGGAGATTACGAAGAACCTGCTGATTTACCGCTACAACCACCTGTCCAAAGCCATAGACAATGCCCGCAAACTGGGTTTCAAGGATGGAGCCGCACTTTTTCCGCAAGTGACCAACAACGGCGAAGAATGCCACAGCGAGTGGGAAATAACTTTCGAGGAGATACACCGCAACAACATCATCGTCTACGCCATTGCCCAGCACGCCATGCTGACCGGCTCGATGGACTACATCGCCTGCTACGGCCTGGAAGTGATGATTGCCGTCAGCCGCTTCTGGAGCCAACGGGTCTCTTTCTCGCAACCGAAGCAGAAGTACGTCATTCTGGGTGTCACCGGGCCGGACGAATATGAGAACAACGTGGACAACAACTGGTATACCAACTACTCCTGCATACAATGCCTCAGGATGACCCTCCGCTTTCTGGAAATCATCGAGCGGGAGTACCCCGAGCGGTATGCCCACATCTGCCGCACCACCCGGTTCGACCGGGCCGAAGAGAGCAAGCGCTGGAAAGAAATCATCGAACAGATGTATCTGCCGGAAGATGCGGAACGGGGCATCTTCGTCCAGAACGACGGTTATATGGACAAGGTGCTGGAAAGTGCCGACAGCATCCCTGCCGAAGAGCGTCCCATCAATCAGCACTGGTCGTGGGACCGCATCCTGCGCTCCTGCTACATCAAGCAAAGCGATGTGTTGCTCGGGCTTTATCTCTATTACTTCAATTTCGATACGCAGACCGTACGCCGCAACTTCGAGTTCTACGAACCCATGACGGTGCACGAATCCTCGCTGTCACCGCACATCCATGCTACCCTCGCCGCCCGCATCGGCGAAGTGGAAAAGGCCTACCGGCTCTTCGTACATGCCACACGGCTCGACTTGGACGACTATAACAACGAAGCCCACCAAGGCCTGCACATCACCAGTATGCCGGGCGCATGGCTTGCCATCGTACGGGGTTTTGCAGGCATGCAGGTACAGAGCGATATGTTGAGTTTCTCGCCTGTCGTGCCGCAGAAGTGGAACAGCTATTCTTTCAAAGTCAACTACCGGGGACGTACGCTGCACCTGCGCATAGGCAAGGAGATACGCATCCTGCTCACGGCAGGCGAGACGCTGAAAGTGCAGGTTTATCAGAAGGGGTACACACTGAAGAAAGGACAAGAGCTGCAACTGCCGCTCATGCCATAAAGGACTTGCCCATACACAGTCTAAGGTCAATCCTATGTACTACCCCGACCTATCGGACATCATATATATATAATAAATCCGATATGGATTTTACCGCAGATTCCACCAGCCTGTACCTGCGGCACACCTCGAGTATGATTTTCTGCGGAATGTCCGTCACCATCGGCCGTGTCATTCCGTCTTCACCGGTCACGTGCCGAAACGGCAGTTGCGGGTATATGGCGTGCAATATCAGCGCCGAGCGGTCGTAGGCCGTGAACGCCTCTCTCCTCATGTCGATGTTTATAAGGCAACTCTTGCGGAACTCCGCCGCATCCTGCATTCTTTTGCTGATTCGATAAGGGGTCATGGGTGGTAGTGTTTAACGGTTAGTTGATGAGCGGTTAACGATAAGTGGTGAGCGGTGAGCGGTAAGTGATTAGCGGTTAGTGATTGGCACTGCTACAGCGCAACCACTAACCGTTAATCGCTCACCGCTCGTTTTTATCCTAACGGATTCTCCCCTTGCCCTCCGGGCGTACTGCCTCCGCCCGAGCTTGAGCCTCCGCCACTGCCACTGCCGCCCGGTGCAGGTGTCGGCAGTCCTTTGGCTTTGCGGTAGTCGGCCAGCGAAGCGTAGTTGATGCCGGCTTCCAGCACGCCGCCGTTCTCGAAGCTGAGGCCTTGCAGAACCCCCTCTTTCAGCTCTTTGGCGGGGGTGAAGACGATGCGGGGC
>Ga0129307_1000917_pt1 | contig 38377 bp, 25 predicted proteins | sample P1105metagenome_FD_94437 | JGI IMG/M metagenome (GOLD analysis project Ga0129307, IMG submission 94437) | Capybara group fecal microbial communities from Wisconsin, USA - P1105 metagenome | ecosystem: Host-associated > Mammals > Digestive system > Large intestine > Fecal | place: USA: Wisconsin...
GAGCGGCGGTGCCGCAGTAAGAAGTAGACAGTAGGAAGTAGGAAGGAATTGTCATCCTGGAGCAAGGCGTAAGCCGACGCGATAGGATCCAATGACTGTTTAGACGAAAAGGGTATGAGGCATAAGGGCGCTCGCACGCTCGCTTTGAGGTGTGAGCGGTGAGCTGTCAATAATGAGTGGGGAGCAGCATTGATTGAGTCGTCATCCTGGAGCAAGGCGTAAGCCGACGCGATAGGATCCAGTGACTGTTTAGACGAAAGAGCGGCGGTGCCGCAGTAAGAAGTAGACAGTAGGAAGTAGGAAGGAATTGTCATCCTGGAGCAAGGCGTAAGCCGACGCGATAGGATCCAGTGACTATTTAGACGGAAGCGGTTTTTAGACATCATTCTCTTATTTTTCGGCTCTACTCTCTCGTCTAAATTTCTATTTTTCCGTCGAACAAAACATTCACCCCAAAAAGGTTTACTATGAAACTTTCTGCACTTCTCGTGACTCTTTCTTCCATCGCCGCTTTTGCCCAGGACGCAGCCGCAGCCCAGCCGGAACAGCCGGGTGCTCTCGCGAGCTTCCTCCCCCTCATTCTCCTCTTTGTGGTGATGTGGCTCTTCTTCATCCGCCCGAAGCAGAAAGAAATGAAGCAGATGGATGAAATGCGCAAGCAGCTCAAGAAGGGCGACAAGGTGATGACCTCCGCCGGCATCATCGGTGTTGTTGCCGCTATGGAAGAAAACCTCATCACGCTCCGCACTGGCACCTCGACCATTGAATTCGACAAGGCCGCCATTCTCCGCGTTTTGAACAACGACAACACCGCTAAGGTCGAAGAAAAGAAGTAATCATGGCAATTCTCCCCATCAGAATTTACGGTGACCCGGTGCTTCGCAAAAAATGCGAACCCATCACCGAAATAACGCCGGAACTTAGAGAGCTCGCCAAAGACATGCTCGAAACCATGTACGACGCTCCCGGCTGCGGTCTTGCCGCACCGCAAGTCGGCAAGAATATCAGACTCGTGGTCATCGACACAGCAATCCCCGACGAAGAGGAACCGCGCCCCTACATCATGTTCAATCCCGAATGGGAAGCCGAACCGGACGCAAAGCCCACCGATTACGACGAAGGCTGCCTCTCGCTCCCGGAAATTTTCTGCAACGTCGTCCGCCCGGACCGCGTCGTCGTGCGATTCTTCGACATCAATGGCGAAGCCCAGGAAATCCACAACTGCGAAGGACTGTTCGCCCGCTGCATCCAGCACGAGTGCGACCACCTCAACGGCGACCTCTTTGTCGATAAGATTTCGACATCCGACCGCACGCTGAACCAGTCCAAGCTCCGCAAGATGGCGAAGGAAACACAAGCTAAGCTCAAAAAGAAATAGGGTTCATGGGTCTGCTCCGAAAATTCTCTGCAATCGCCTCTTTTTCACTGGCGACACTCGCCTTATCGACCCCATCTTTTGCGGTCGATGATGACGATTACAGCCCCATCGAAGCAAGCAGCGTTTCCGAGCAGACTATTGTCCCCCAGCAAATTTCGCGGGAACTCAACAGACCTATCCAAGTGGGCGTTTTCGTAGGCGTGCCTAGCATCTACGTCCGTCAAAAGAACGAAGAACTGCATATCACAGCATCCCGGAGCAAACTGAGAATCAAGCAAAAAGGGAAACGCCAGCAAACGACAGAACGCCGCGTTTTCAAGCCCACCGACGGATGCATCGTCATCGCTACAGACAAAGTATCACTCCACAAATCCTGCTACGAAGGTGAATTTGTCATCACCGCAAGCGGGAACAAACTAAACGCCATCAACGTCATCGACATCGAAAAATACCTGCGTGGCGTTGTTCCCTACGAAATCGGTCGCCTCGACGAATCCAAGTTCGAAGCCCTCAAAGCACAAGCCGTTGCCGCCCGCACCTACGCCTACAAGCACTACGGAAGCCGCAAAGCGCAAGGTTTCGATGTCTATGCCGACACTCGCGACCAAGTCTATAAAGGCATCCACAGCGTCTCCGACGTTACAGACAAAGCGGTCCGTGAAACCGAAGGCGTCGTGATGACATACAACGGAGAATTCATCACCGCCTATTACCACTCGACATGCGGTGGCGAAACCGAAGGTGTCGTCACTTGGGGCCGCCCCAACCACCCGTATCTGCAAAACAAGCCCGACCTCCGCCCCGATGGAACGCCTTGGTGCAAGGAATCCAACTACACCGAATGGACTCGCGAATTCGACGAAAGCGAGCTCCGCGATTTATTCCAGATAAACGCTAAAGAAGCCAAAGCGAACGTCCCGAGTTTTTCGAGCATCCACGCGATGAACATTCTCGACACGCTCAAGAGTGGCCGCATCCACACGCTCGAAATCACGACGAACAACGGAAAATTCACAGCCAAGGCAGACAAAATCCGCTGGCTGTTCAAACGCGGCGGCACCATCCTCCCCTCCAGCTTTTTCCGCATCCATCGCAACGGAGACCAATGGATTCTTAAAGGCAAAGGTTTCGGCCACGGTGTCGGACTCTGCCAGATGGGAGCACGCGCCCGTGCACAAGCAGGCCAAAGCTACATACAAATTTTAACGCACTATTATCCCGGCATCACGCTGGAAAAATTCACAAGATGATAGTCGTCTTAAGCCAAGGATGCGCCGCAAACTTCGGCGACGGCGAAAAAATAGCGCGAATACTTTCAAGAAAATCCGAAGTCACATTCACGTTCCCAGAAGCAAACAATGCTGCGAAAGCGAACAGCGCGAGTGCAGCGAAAGTAAATGCCGATGCGAATGCGAAAGCCGCCGGAACAGTAGCAAATGCGAAAGCGAACAGCGCGAGTGCAGCGAAAGTAGATGCCGATGCAAATGCGAACATCGCGAATGCGAACGCCGCCGGAACCGTCGCAAATGCGAACGTCGCGGATGCGAATGCGAAAGCGAACAGCGCGGATGCTAATGCGAACGTCGCGGCCGCGCCCGAAGCATTTTTCTTGAACGTCTGCACAGTCAAAGGGAACGCAGGAGCCTTAAAACTCCTCCGCAAAGCAGCATCGGCTTACCCGAACGTTCCCATTTACATCACGGGCTGCGCCCCGAAAGACTTCCGCGAAGAAGCCATTAAAGTCACAGATAAAATCACGTTCACGAGTTTGAAGGAGATTTCCTCCGCATTCGAGGATGAGAAGCAAAGGAGATTCCCGGTCGGAGCCGGGAATGACAGCGCTTCGACAAGTTCAGTGACCTTAGCCAGAAATGACGATAAAAACTCGTCCCCCTTGTCACCCTGGACCGAGGGGATAGGTTCCACAAAAAATACTCGCGTGGATTCTATCGCCAGACTTTATCCCGCACTAGTTGCGGGAGGCTCCAAAATAACAGCCAAAAGCAAAATCTCGACAAGCAATAATTCGCCCGCCACGAACAAAGCATCCCCGTCACCCGCGAACAAAGTTCTTCGCGAATCGCCATACGTCGGAATCGTGAACATCGAAGAAGGCTGCCTAGACGCCTGCGCTTTTTGCAGCACGCACCTCGTCAAAGGCAGGCTCCACAGCTTTGTGCCTCAAGCCATCGTCGATCAAGTCCAAGCGCTCGTCGATGACGGATGCCTCGAAATCCAGCTTACCGGCCAAGACTGCGCCTGCTACGGCTTTGACATCGGCACGAATCTTGCGGAACTCACGCAGCGAATCTTGACGCACGTCAGCGGCAATTACCGCATCCGCCTCGGCATGGGAAACCCGCGTCACGTCCTCGGCTACCAAGAAGCACTCCTCGACTGCTTTACGGACGAACGCATTTACAAGTTCATCCACATCCCCGTCCAAAGCGGAAGCGAGAACGTCCTCAAAGCGATGAACCGCCGCCACACCGCCCGCGATTACGCAACCCTCGCCCACGCCTTTAACGAGCGATTCAGCAAGTTCACACTCAGCACCGACCTCATCGTAGGCTACCCCGGAGAATCCGCAGCCGATTTCAACGATACGCTCGAACTGCTGAAAGAAACTCGCCCGACCGTATGCAACATCACGCGGTTCGTCGCCCGCCCAGGCACAGTCGCAGCACGCCTAGAAGCTACCGCCGCCGTCCCCGACAGCATCAAGCACGAACGTTCCGCGATTCTCGCCGAAGCGTTCCAGCAAATCGCGCTTGAAAACAACCGAAATTGGATTGGCGACGAATGCACGGTAGTCACCGAAAAGCCGGGCTACCGCGAAGGAACGACAATCGCCCGCAACACCGCCTACCGCCCCGTCGCACTCCAGGGTTCGTTCCCTGCGGGAACAACGCTCCGCGTCCGCATCAAAGATGCAGAACCCTTCGCCCTGATAGCGGATGTGTAGTGGTTAGTGATTAGGGTTGGGGATTCCAAAATATTCACTCAGAGCCGAAAAACTTCAGAATTCCACCCCCATTTTCGAATTTCATACCTATAAATTTATTGTTTTACGCAATTTATAGGTACAAAACATTCTATTTTCCATTCAGCAAAGCTAAAACAAAGTAAAATCCATTGAATCAATACCTATAAGCAACGCGCAATTCGTGTTTTATAGGTATTTTCGTCTTTACTTTATATACAGAAACAGGAAAGCATACCTATAAAAGCGTCAATTTTTAAGTTTTATAGGTATGAAATAAAAAAAACATTTTTTCTAATACCTATAAAAATACAATGTGATTCCGTTTTATAGGTATCCCCCAAAGAATCATACTACCCATCGCCCATCCCCCACCGCTCGCGGCTAAAAAATTCTATCTTTTGTCCGTGAATTGGTCCATATTATTTTTCGTCCTCATGATGCTTTTGCTGTTGCGCGTCTTACGCCTCAAGATTCGTGCAAACAGCGCCCGTTCGGAATCGTTTAAACGCCTCCCGCCCAAAGACCAGCTGGCCGTCCTCAAGGAATGCCTCCTAAACGATCCGTCAGAATCAAACCTCCGGAATCTTTCGGACTTCGCCGAACGCACATCGCGCACAATCGATACCGAAAGCTATCGTCCGTTCATCAAGTCACAGCTGGAAGTGTTCAAGCATAAAGACGCCATCGCCGAAGATAACGAGCTTTACATCGCCGAAACAATATGGATGGACAAAATCAGGCCCATCGAATTCGAAGAAGCGGAATCGTTCAAACTCGAAAACGATATTCCAAAATACATCGAGCGCTCCCTCGAAGGAATCGCCCGCTTGTATTCCGACGAAGCGATTCTTGACGCACTCGCCAAACTCGCCTCGGATTACCCTTACGCAGGCGAACTAGCCGAAAGCTACAAGCAACTCATGCAATCCCGCGATGAAAGCACTGCCGACGACAAAGCTCTCGAAAAGCTACGCAAGCAGAAAGAATCGTGGGAAAACGACTTGCTGAACATCAGGGGCTAGAGGTCATTCAAACCAAGAATTGCAATTTTTGCGATTTTTTACGTGACTAAAGCGAAAAAAAGGCAATTACTCACGTAAATTTTCGCACAAATTAATCAAATTTGACATAAAAATCTGTTAAAATTTGAATTTGCGCCTAAAATTTGCCTTGAAACGGGACAAAAATGCAGGTTTAAAGGCGCAATCACCAAAAAATTTCCCCAAAACGGCGTAAATATTTCGAACAACGTTAAAATTTTACGTGAGTAAATCGCGAAAATGGCATTTACTCACGTAAAAAACGTTGATTTTTCAAAATCAACGTTTTTACCGCCCCCTGCGGCCCCTCTTGGATGCGCGAAGCGCATGTCATCAAACTATACTATAGAACGTGCTGCCGTTTTACGTGTTCCAAAGCCAAGTGCTGAGGTAACGTTCACCGGTGTCCGGGAGCACTGCGACAATACGCTTGCCCTTGAATTCCGGGCGTTTGGCGACAGTGAGCGCACATTCCAAAGCGGCACCCGACGAAATCCCGACGAAGATTCCCTCTTCGGCAGCGGCAGCGCGAGCGGCATTCCCCGCCTTCTCCGTGCTGGTGAGATAGACTTCGTCAATCACCTTCGGGTCGTAATTCTTCGGAACAAAGTTAGCGCCGATGCCCTGGATCTTGTGCGGGCCCGCGACACCCTTCGAAATCATCGGAGAATCGTCCGGCTCGATGGCAATCACATAGATGTTCGGATTCTTTTCCTTGAGGAACTTGGCCGTGCCAGAAACGGTTCCGCCCGTGCCTGCAGTCGCGATAAACACATCGACCTTGCCTTCCGTATCGCGCCAAATTTCCGGGCCCGTCGTGCGGTAATGCGCTTCGGGATTCGCCGGATTGTCGAACTGCTGCGGAATGAAGCTCCCCGGATTGGCAGCGGCGATTTCGTTAGCCTTCGCGATGCAGCCTGCCATGCCCTTAGCGCCTTCGGTCAGCACCACTTCGGCACCGAGCGACTTCAAAAGCATGCGGCGTTCCATGCTCATAGAATCAGGCATCGTAAGCACCACCTTGTAGCCCTTGACGGCACCCACGTAAGCGAGCCCCACGCCCGTATTGCCGCTCGTCGGTTCAATGATGAGAGCCCCCGGCTTGAGCTTGCCTTCGCGTTCGGCAGCCTCGATCATGCTGAGCGCTACGCGGTCCTTTGCACTGCCGAGCGGGTTGAACATTTCAAGTTTCACGTAAACTTCGGCATCGCCCTTGTTCAGCTTGTTGATACGCACCAGCGGCGTGTTTCCAATCGTTTCAAGAATGTTGTTATAAATGACCATAAAAAATGCCCTCCGTACTGTACAGAGGACAATCTAGTATTATTTTAACAAATCCGCACGAATCCATTCGCCGTAAGGGCCATTCTCCCTGCCTGAAGGAATTCCGTTTTCATCGCATTTCCATGGAGAATCAAAGAAGTCTCCGCCTAATTGAGAGTCTTCATAGATAACGCCATCGCAATCCTTCACGAGAAAAATTTCAGCGAAACCTATACTATCCTTTTGACATTTTCCACCAGCAAAAATCAATGCAAATTCAACAGTACTTGAATATAATCCATACCCCAAATTTGTCAGAATAGTGGCTTCGGATAGATACCCCCAAGAAGTAGTGATGGTGTATACTTTACAAAATTCAGGATTGAAGTTTTCACCAGCAATAGCAGACGTCATCGGGAAATATTTGGCAATTTCAGCGGGCGAAGCCACCTTGATTGTGAGACCGTTAATTGAATTCGTATCGATAACAGCTTCATTAGAAGGTAAAACACGGTAGGCAAGAACATGCTTATCGAACTTGTATTCTTTTCCAGGTTCGGCGAATCGTTCCTCATACTTTTCCAATGTAAACGAAGATGTGTCAATGACAGCACCAACGCTACTGGAACTAAGATAATCCACGGGATTGTGTCCGGGAGTAAAGAAATACAGAGGAGATTCAGAACTCGAAGAATAATACTCAAACTTTCCAGCAGTCATATCAGAGCAGACGCTTTCAGATTTTTGTACAAACTCCTGAATAATGTTGTTTTCATCGAGACCCTTCGCAGGGTCTAGTTTTATGTGGCATTTTTGCGAGCCATCAGGTCCAGCTTCAGAGCATTCCGTTGTAGTGTAGCTAAAATCAGCACAGAAAGCGTACAAATCCCCCTTTGAAGTACAATAACTGTAGAAACCACCTATCACTTCGATTTTCGGATTATTATTGCACGATTCTTGGAGCTCTTGGCGAATGCTGTCGCAAGATGTTCCGACATTATGCATTATCAAAGTTTTCAGAATGTAGCTTGAAGAAATCTTGAATTTTGCATCGAAGGACTGGTCGCCTACGGAGCAAGTCGCGCTCGCTCCCTTTTCCTCGCTGTAAACCTTAATATCAAGGCTATCAACGTAGCTACTTAGTGAAGTCGATTCCGTGTTGAAAGTGACAATTTTTTCGTAGAAGGAGGTATCAAGATATGCGCCACAAAGGGTATTAGAACCTTGGTTTGCGTAACAAAGATCAGTGAGTCCGGGAATGATGGGTTTGTCACCTTCAAAGATGATGGAATCGTTTTGCGCACTAGCATTTGGGATTGTTGTTGAACCCGCCGTAGAGGGGGCTTCAGAAGAACAAGCCGCCAAAATACAAAGAGCAAGAACACCTGCAAAGTAGAGATTATTTTTGAGGTTAAGCATGAGACTCTCCTTCAATTTTGTCTGTAAAAGGGAAAAGTTGAAAATTCAGACCATAGACCTGATTTAAGTTATCTGATTCATTTGCAATCGCAGCAATCTTTTTGGCACAAGCATCAATTTCTGCGATAACGCGAGCGTAATTTTCTTCGTTCACACCAATCGTCATCCCGACAAAGTAACGTTCGTTTGCGTTGTAGCGATCGACAGCCCGGACGGCCATATTGCCCATTTCCTTGTGCATCGCACGGATAGCTATCGGGAGTGCTGCAGCCGAACCAATGACAGCCTTTTCAGTTTGCGAATAAACTTTTTCACCCTCTTTCTTGAGAAATCCGGTTTTCACGAGGAAAGCAAGAACATCGCGGACTTCTTCGGCGGAGATATATTCCTTGCATACATCGGCAACTTTGCGAGGTTGAGCCCCCGGCATCATTGGCGCAAGTTCGCGGATTACAGGATACTTCCAAGATTCGTAGTATTGAAACGCATCCGCATCGACAACACGAACCTTGTGCTCACGAGCAATCCTCTCCATTTCGAGAAGCGCATCCTTTTTCACAGCATCCTTCGTCGCATTGCCGAAACGCACCATCTCCTTGAAGTACGCAAACTCATACCCCACAAGCCCCATAGCATGAGCCACCTGCTCCATCTTGACCAGACTCAAACTGCTCTTGCCGTCACAAACAAGCTTCAGATAAACCGGCGACTTGAACCCCGCCAGCTTTGAAAACTCACGCCACGAAAACGCGCTAGTCCTTTTACGTTCATCGTAAAAGTCCTGCATGAATTGGCGGTAATCTTTGTATTCAGTTATTGGGGACATAGTGATTAGTAGGAAGTAGACAGTAGGAAGTTAGTGGGTAATGGTTAGACGAAAGACGATAGACGAAAGACGAAAGACGAAAGACGATAGACGAAAGACGATAGACGGTAGATGATAGGGGTTTGGGTTAAGGGTTAAAGGATTGGCGGTAGTGCTGGGCTAGGCCGGGGATCATTCGCTTTTACATGAATAAATATAAAGATTTGCATTACAAAAATCAATATCAAAATGATACAAAGTTTATGATTTTTACGAAATTTTTGATAATTTTTAAAAGAAATTTCAGTTTAAAAAACTAAAAGATACACCCCGTATCATTTAACAAAAAAGATTGTTTTAATTTTTCCGCAAGGCATTAAAAAAGAAGTATATTTCAAACTGAACCTATCAAGAGGAGACCTTATGGCAAACAAATACGCAGGAACCCAAACCGAAAAGAACCTTGAAGCCGCATTCGCCGGCGAATCACAGGCCCGCAACAAGTACACCTACTTCGCCAGCCGCGCCAAGAAGGACGGCTTCGAACAAATCGCAGCCCTGTTCCAGAAAACCGCCGACAACGAAAAAGAACACGCAAAGTTGTGGTTCAAGGAACTCGAAGGCATCGGCGACACCGCCCAGAACCTGAAAGCTGCCGCCGACGGAGAAAACTACGAATGGACGGACATGTACGAAGGCTTCGCCAAGACCGCCGAAGAAGAAGGCTTCCCCGCCCTCGCCGCCAAGTTCCGCAAAGTCGCTGCCATCGAAAAGATGCACGAAGAACGCTACCGCGCCCTCCTCAAGAACGTGGAAACCGCACAGGTGTTCGAAAAGAGCGAAGTCAAAGTCTGGGAATGCCGCAACTGCGGACACATCGTCGTAGGCACCAAGGCCCCGGAAGTCTGCCCCGTTTGCGCCCACCCGCAAGCCTACTTCGAAGTCCATGAGGATAACTTTTAATTCCAGTAATCAATACTAGTTTTCCCTAAACATCTTTGTCACCCCGGCCACCGTGCCGGGGTCTTTTTTTGAGAAACACCCTCTTGACAGCGACGCCAAATAATCATATATTAAATAGTGCTCATAAGAGCACAAATGCACTGACGAAGTATTACTTCAGTGTTGTTGAAGGTTTGTTGACAAGTCGCCATTATGCGAATAATGAATTTTATGGAAATCGAGCTCTTTGTTTAAATTTTCAAACATTTCTGGACGTTTCAATATTTAAGTAATACTTCGCCTGTGGTGTTTTTTTACGAAAAAAAGGTATATTTGAAAGAAGAATGCCGTGCTTGTCAAGGAGAGCTCACTATGTCAGAAACTGCTTTTGCCGAACTTGAGTCGCAGGTGGAATCGCTGACTTCCTGCCAGCTCGAAGAGCTGCAGTGGAAAATCGCGATGATTCTCCTCGAAAAGAAACGGAATGCCAAGCTTGACATTTCGGGTTTGAAGAAGTATCTCGGCAAGGTGGACCTCGATATCAATCTAGATTCCCTGAGGGGGCGCGATGACCCTCGTTGATACGTCGGTATGGATTGACGGTTTCCACGGCGGCAAGTTTTCGGGAGTCATCAAGAACCTAATCGATCGCTGTGAAATCTGCATTAACGACTTGATTTTGTCGGAGCTTATCCCGTCCATAAGGGTACGCAAAGAGAAGGAACTAGAGGATTTGCTCTATTTGCTGCCGAGAGTTCCCATGCAAATTGATTGGAACGGCATTGTATCCATACAGACGGAAAACCTGAAAAACGGCATAAACAGGGTTGGCTTGCCGGACATAATGATTGCCCAGAACGCCATGCAGAACGGAGTCCAGTTGTTGTCTATGGACAAGCACTTCGAGCTGATGGCAAAAGTTGTGCCGTTGCAACTATACCCATATACGCCCTCCTGAGAAAATTCGGAAATACCGAATGGTCTCTCCACATGGGGTGATATTTACTCGAGTACTTGCTAAGTGAGGGGTCGGGATTGGCAAGCCTTTATACCTCGAATTTACAAGAATTTAATCGTTTGGATTGAATAGGCGTGAAAAAGGGTATATTGATGATGGAGGTAAAAGATGAATTCTTTAAAGAGTAGTGATATGGCTCTGGATCCGTCTAGTGATCCGAAAGTTTTAAGACCCCTGTGCAAAATCGGCGCTGGTGTTACACCGCTAGGAACGAATCCCTAGAATATTTGGCCAATTAAAAGGAAAGAATAGCAAGATAAACAAGAAAGGGGAATACAACATGGAATTCGCTGACTACTATGTCGCATATTTCGATATCCTAGGCTGTAAGTCGTTTTTCAAGGGCAATGTACAGGTTGAACTGAATTTCTTAGAAAAATTGAAGGCGATGATTGACCGAGCTGTTAAAATGGCCGATTTGATAAATCTGTCTCCTGTATTAAGCCAACAGGCCTGCATGGGGGTAGAATACAAGTTATTCTCTGACAATGTTGCCCTATACATGAAAGTTGGCAATTCACGAATAGAGATTATCCGTCTTTTGACTTTTCTTGAGGCGATTGCATCTATCCAAAAAGATGTTCTTTTCTTATGTAAATTACCCTTACGCGGTGGAATCGCCAAGGGAAGCTTGTGTTCTGAAGGATCCGTTTTTGTTGGGAAGGCCTTGATTGATGCGTCTGAGCTTGAAAAGTCTACTGTGTATCCGAGGATTAGTTTAGACAAATCAATAATGAATGAAGCATTTTCGCTATTAGACAATTTTGTTGATTCTCAATTTGTAAAGAAAGAAGGCATGCAAGAATGGCTTCGCAGTTTGACTCTAAAAGCAGAAAATGAAGATAACGCCTACTTGAATTATCTGCCAAGAATTGAACTTGATAAGGTGTATCCCAGTTTAAATGGTGAAGGAAGGCAAATCATTGAGTGCTTGAAAGATTCGTCGCCAATAGATTATAAAACAATACAGAAAGAAAAATCGTCGTATTCTGAGGAAGAATTTGATCGTAATCTTAAAAGACATCGGGACATTTTGCGAAAGAACATAAATATGTTTTGCAATTTTGATGGTATAGATAAGAAAAACTCGGAAGCAATAGTTCAAAAGACCAATATAATCAAAAAATACAAGTGGCTTGTTGATTATCACAATCAGTTGTGTGCCATGCATAAAAAAGATGATTGCGTTTTGACGGTCAATAATACTTTTGATCCAGCAACCTTGAATGATTATATGTGCTAGAAATTCGGATTTCTTTCCAAGAAAGTTACTGAAATACATTTTGCAAAGTACCCCGCCAACTTAACGTTGGCGGTGTTTTATCACACTTTTATCGAGATAATTCTGTAAATTCCAACATTTTTCACCTAAACACGCCAACTTTTGACGGGATAAATTCGTGTTTGGCGGTTTAAATGGCGGGATAAAACGCGATTTGGCGGGATAAATCATTGCAAGTGGCGGGATAAAATTATATATTGAATACAATTCGAGGTCCACAAAATGATATCACCATACCTAAAAATCGCAGCCAAAAATAACAAGGAACTACAGTCCTTTCGCCCACTGCCCAAAGAAACGCTAAAATCTTTGCGTGAATTTTACCGCGTAGGCCTCACCTACACAAGTAACGCCCTCGAAGGTAATAGCCTCACCGAAACGGAAACAAAAGTCGTCATTGAAAATGGACTGACCATTAACGGAAGGCCACTGCACGACGTCTACGAAGCCGTAGGACACGCCAAAGCCTACGACCACATTCACGAACTGGTCAAAAACAAAACTATTGAAGAACAGGATGTTTTAGCACTCCACCGCCTATTTTATCAGCAAATTGATCCCGATCGAGCAGGCACATACCGCCAAGTCCCTGTCGTCATTAGCGGAAGCAAATATTCGGTAACGCCACCTGCAAAAGTTCCTCAAGAAATGAAAAAGTTTATCGAGTGGTTCAACAAGAATGAATCCAAGATGAACCCCGTGGAATTTGCGGCACAAGTCCACAAAAAATTTGTATTTATCCACCCATTTGTCGATGGCAATGGTCGCGTAGCTCGATTGCTCATGAACTTGGCCCTGCTTCGTGGAAATTACACAATCACGCTGATTCCAGCTATTCGAAGAATGGAATACGTTTCGGCATTGGAAACAGCCCATATCGATGACAAAGGTTTCATCAACTTTATAGCCGACTGCGTTGTCGCTACACAAACGGATCTTATCCGCCTACTCCGCAACAGCATAGCCATATCAAAACAAAATTCCAACCAAGCTAGTGATAGCAAAAACACCACAGAAGATATCCTTGCCGCAATCAAAGCAAATCCCGGAATAAACGCCCCCACTTTAGCATCAACGCTGAATGTTTCTTTGCGAACCATCCAACGGCATCTAAAAGAGTTAAGCGATGCAGACAAAATTGAATTTAGAGGAGCGAAGAAAAACGGGGGGTATTGGAATTGCTAGGCAAGCCAAGTGCTTTATAAATCCCCCAAAAAAAGCAAAATACTTTCGCAAAAATTCAAAAAAGCTCTTTAATACCAACAATAAAATACCAATTATACACAATCACTTTTTTAAGGTCTCTTTTTTAAGTTATATTCTATTTAAATCAATATTTGTCAAAATATCGATTTTAATTTTTCTAACATATTAGGTTTATTTATATATTGGAGAGTCTTGCAATGTCCGAGGCTACTAAAGATTTTTTTAGACTGCACGAAGATATAATGTCGCAGTATAAGTCTTTTGCCAACAGCTTTGTTGACATTGATGATCCCCAAATTTTAGAGGAACTGAAAAGCTACGGTGACCAGAAATCAATGTGGCCGGACCCGTTGATTCAGTTCAATCCGTCTTATCAAGAAGGATGCTCTTTAAGACAACTTGTGGATGAAGGACTTCTTGATGAAAAGATGGATAAAATCTTCAAAGGATTTAATCTTTATAAGCACCAAGAAGAAGCCCTTAGGCTTGGTGCACAAGGTCGAGACTTTACCGTCACCTCAGGAACGGGCTCGGGAAAATCTCTGACTTTTCTCGGTACAATCATTAATGCGGCTATTAAGGATAAGACTTCTGGCGTTACAGGCTTAATCGTTTACCCGATGAACGCACTCATCAATTCTCAAACGAATGAAATTGAAAAGTATGCGCGAAATTACAAGAACCTGACTGGTGAAGATTTTCCGATTAGCTTTAATCAATATACGGGTCAAGAAAGTGAAGATTCTCGAAAGAAAATTCGAGAAAATCCGCCGCATATTCTTTTGACCAACTACATGATGTTGGAATATCTTTTGACTCGTCAAAGCGATGATTCCATCAAGCAGGCTCTTTTTAAGAATCTTAAATACATTGCCTTTGATGAACTGCATACATTTAGGGGTCGTCAAGGTGCAGACGTGGCTATGCTGATTCGCCGTATAAAGGCGGAGTGTTCCCATCATATTACATGTATGGGAACGTCAGCTACAATGGCGAGCGGGACTTCTACAGAAGAGCGAAAGGAGACTGTCGCTAAGGTTGCTTCTTTGTTCTTTGGTCAAAAATTTGAGTGCGATCAGATTATAGAAGAGTCTTTGAAGTCTATCTCTGATGAAGCAGTTCCGTCTGCTGGTGAATTGAAGGCTGTTGTTGAATCCTTTACGCAACCGATAAATACAGAACAGCATTTGATTCAGAACGCTTTATTCAAGTGGGTTGAACATTCCGTTGCGCTGAAGAATGAAAATGGCGTTTTAAGGAGAGGAACTCCTCTAACCCTTGATGAAATATCCGAAACATTATCGGAATATACATCTGTAGATGTTGAAAAGTGCTCTGCTGCGTTGAAGAATCTTTTCAATTCAATTTCAATGGTGAATGAAATCATTGCTAGGGAGAATGTTGAAAAGAAACTTCGCAAGAGTTTCGTGTTGCCGTATAAACTGCATCAGTTTATTTCTCAGTCCACGAGTGTTTCTGTCTCTTTGCATAAGCCTGCAGAGGGAGACGAGGAAACTGATAGGGTTGTATGTTTTGACGGGCTACCATCGAAGAATGTGAATGGTGTTGATTGTCCGCTGTATCCGGTTGTATTTAGTCGAACCTCCGGCAAACCGTTTATTTGCGTAAAGAAGAATGAAAAAACAGGAAAGCTGGAATCTCGCGATTTTGGCGATTCGCTAGTTAGTGAAGATGATAAGGCTGATATCTCTTGTGGCTATTTGATTGACGAAGCGGAATGGAATCCTAAAGAAGATATTTTAAGCCTCCCGAATGATTTTGTTGATTACAAGAATGGTTCGATTGTTCTGAAAAAACAGTATGTGGATAAATTTCCGCAACTTATAAGCATTAGTGTTGAGGGTGATTTTAGCTCAGATTCTGAAAAATATTCCGACAGAAGAGTTTGGTATATTCCGACGGGATTTGTTTACGATCCGACAAGTGGTGATGTCTACCATCATCAAACATCTGAGTTTGCAAAGTTGACTCGCGTTGGCATGGAAGGCCGTTCCACTTCGACTACAGTGCTTTCCTTGAATATCCTTAATTCAATGGCCGTATCTGGTTTTGAAAACCAGGATACAAAGCTTCTGAGTTTTACTGACAACAGACAGGACGCTTCTTTACAGGCGGGTCATTTTAATGACTTTGTCAATACGCTACGAATTAGAAGTGCTTTGGCGAGGGCTCTGAATGATAATGGCGTTATTTCTTTTGCCGAATTGGAAAATAAAGTCTATGCTTGCATGAATATCGGCATTGCCGATTATAACAAAAACGGCGATTCTGGTTTCCGTACGGCACAAAAGAAAGCTGAAGATACCTTTAAGACCTTGCTCAAATATCTCCTGTTGAAGGATTTGTCTAATTCTTGGAAAATCAACATGCCTGGGCTGGAACCTTGTGGGCTGATGCGCGTGGAGTACGAAGGCTTTGACGATGTCATGGAAGATAAACCTTGGGAACTCTTCCTTGATACATTCAACAACAAGTGGAATACATCTATTACAAAAAGTGATTTGAAGGAAATCTGCTTTAATGTGCTGGAATATTTCCGCAAGAGCTATGCCATTTACCATGAAAGTTTTTACGGTTCAAATAAAATCAGGGCCAACCTGGATGCCTTTGAGAACAATCTTTTGCCGAACTGGGTTCCCGAGGAATCCGATTTGCCTGAACCGACGTGGATGGCATTGAAACGAACCAAGATGGGCTCTATATTCACCCAATCTGTGGGTATGCAAAGCCGTTTGGGCCGCTATATAAAAGATAAATTGCAGAGTTATGTCGCGAATATCGATGGCGACCGCTACAATGAATTTGTAGAAGCGATGTTGAACACGCTTTGCGAAGCGAACTTCTTGCAAAAAGAAGAAAAAACAAAGCAGGGCAATGAAAATACTGTCGTTTATATTTTGAATGTCGAAACCCTTTTGTGGAAGAAGGGCGATGGCAAAGTTCCGGAAGACATGATTTTCCGCAGGAACAACAAGAAAGTAGAACGCAAGCCCAACGAGTATTTCAAGAATCTCTATTTGACCGCTTCCTTGACATCTAGAATTGTTTCCAAGGAACATACAGGTCAAATTCCGAAGGATGAACGCCAACAGAGAGAATCTGATTTTAGGGCAGGCAACTTTTCGACATTGTTCTGTTCTCCGACAATGGAACTGGGTATTGATATTTCAGACTTGAGCATTGTCCACATGCGAAATGTTCCGCCTAATGCGTCTAACTACGCACAGCGTTCAGGGCGTGCGGGCCGTAGTGGACAACCGGCACTCGTTTTTACGAGTTGCAGTCGGCGTTCTGCACATGACGCCCACTACTTTGCCAATCCGCGCGATATTGTAGCAGGCGAAGTAAAACCGCCAAAACTGGATTTGCTGAACCAGGATTTGCTGAGAAGCCATTTCGATGCTCTCTTCCTTACGCATCGTGGGGTTGGAGGCATTTCGGAAGGCAGCATGGGCGAATTTATCATCATTGACCATCCTGATTTGCCGCTTAAAAATGAAACTAGACAATCGTTGATTGATGCGGATAAAAATCCGCAAGATATTCTGGAAAAATGGAATGCCGTGATTGCGGACATTGCAGGCGATTTGCGTGAAACTAGTTGGTACAATGAAAATTGGGCTTTGCGTATTCTGCAGGGACTTTATGGCGAATTTGAAAAGGCCATGAATCGCTGGAAAAATCTGTTTAGTCAACAACAGATGCAGCAGGCTGAAGCCGATAAGATTCTAGAAAATCCGACTTATAAGAAAACCAGCGAAGAGTATAGAACCGCTGCACAGAACAGAGCAAGAGCGATGGCTTTCCGTGAACTGTTGCTGAACAGGGTCAAATCTTCATCAGGCGAATCTCAGTCTGAATTCTACCCGTTCCGTTATTTGGCGAGCGAAGGATTCTTGCCGGGCTATAACTTTACCCGTTTGCCCATACACTTGCTCTTGAGCACCAAGGACAAGAAAGATGTTGCAGAATCCCTGAGTAGGCCGCGAAATCTTGCCTTGCGTGAGATGGGTCCTGAAAATCTCGTTTATCACAATGGTGCGAAATACAAGGTAGTGAGTTCTCAACTTTCTGAAGTCCGTCAAGGAGGCTCTGAAGCGCTGGTATGCACAAAGAGTGGCTACATCCTTTTTGATGACCAACAGAATGTTAATAATGACCCGTGGACAGGTGCAGAAATCGGAAGCAACCGTAAAAAGTTTACGGATTTAATGTCGATGACGGACCAGGTTGCCGAAAAGAAGGTCCATATCACGTGCGACGAAGAAGAGCGAACCCGCATGGGCTACGTGATAGACACTTACTTTGCCTACGACGGCAATAAGAGCGACATCAAGGAACTGAAGTTGCTTTCCGGTGGTGACCTTCTACTTCGCATTCGCTATATTCCTGCAGCCAAACTGGTTTATATTAACAACAAGTGGAAAAATCAGGAAGCGGAAGGGTTCGTACTGAACAATGTTTCGGGCGACTGGAAGTCTCACGGATACAGAAATAAACTCGCTGGAGAAAGGGACAATCCTGCGTCTCAAAAATCTTACAACAACTTGAGTGTGGTAAAGATTTTCACCACCGATACGGCTGACGCTCTGTATGTGGAACCTGTAAGTATTCTCGGGCTTGATTATGCGGGCCGCATTACACTTCAATATGCTTTGAAAACGGCCATTGAAAATGTATTCAGTATTGAAAGTTCAGAGTTGGGCGTCACTCCCATTGGTGATCCTGAAGAACCGAACATTCTCCTGTATGAATCTGCCGAAGAAAGTCTTGGCGTTTTGAAATCGCTGACAGAAGACAACGAAGGTTGGCGAAAGGTTGTGAATGAAATCCAACGACTTTGCAGGTTTGATGACGAAACCTACAAGGACAAAGCGAGTTATAAGGACTTCCTGAGTTACTACAACCAGACCGACCACGCCGTAATTGACAGATTTACGATTAAAGGCACTGTAGAACGCTTGCTGAATTGTCAGATTCAGGTGGGCAAGTCTGATTCCGGTCGCTACGAAGCGCAATACCAGAGACTCTTGGAAACTTATGACAAGAGTAGTTCTACGGAATTGAAATTCTTGAATTATCTCTACAAGCATGGTTTGCGTTTGCCTGACGAAGCCCAGAGACGTGTTGATGGCCTGTATTGTCAACCCGATTTCTACTATGCTCCGGATTCTGGTTCTGTTCCTACATTCGTATTTTGCGATGGAACGCCCCATGACGATAATAGTGTAATGGAACGCGATACAAAACAGCGTGAAGCGATACTTGATAGAGGTATGGACTATATTGTCTATTACTACAAGGATGACCTTGATGAAGTAGTGGCAAGCCGGAAAGACATTTTTAGAAAGGTAGCTGACAAGTGAGCGAACTGATGCATGATTGGCGAACGGGGACTATTGTAAATACCCGCGGTCGCGACTGGATTGTATTGCCCTCTGAAGACAAGAATCTTTTGAGATTGAAAGCCCTTGATGGTGGCGAAGATGATTGCATTGGCATTTATTTGCCGTTGAATGTGGAACGCGATGCGGTAACGGCCGCTCATTTCGGCCTTCCGACTGCAAACGACCTAGGCAATGTCCGTAGCGCAAAGCTACTTTACGACGCTTCCCGTTTGACTCTGCGTAATGCAGCAGGCCCGTTCCGCTGTGCCGCAAAACTCGGATTCCGCCCGCGCAGTTACCAGATGGTTCCCCTGATTATGGCGCTCAAGCAGGAGGGCCCTATCCGCCTGATGATTGCTGATGACGTTGGTATTGGTAAGACTATAGAATCTCTGCTGATAGTCAAGGAACTTATTGAAAGGCGCGATATCAAACGTTTTGCTGTTCTTTGCCCGCCGCACCTTTGCGAACAGTGGCAAACCGAACTGAAGGACAAGTTTAATATTGAAGCTGTCATTATTCGTGGTAGCACCCAGGCAGCCCTTGAAAGGGCGAAACCCGACGACGACAATAGCATCTTCAAGCATTATCCGTATCAGATTGTAAGTATCGATTACATCAAGTTTGACAACAATAGCAAGAAAAGCCGCTTTATACAGGATGCGCCGGAATTGTTGATTGTCGATGAGGCCCATACTTGTGCAAAGCCGGCAGGTGCATTCAAGAACCAGCAATTGCGCTATAGTGTATTGTCGGAATTGGCAAAACCGGAATACAAACGCCATGTCATTTTGATGACGGCGACGCCCCATTCCGGAAAAGATGATGAGTTTAAGTCGCTGCTAGGTATTTTGGACCCGAAATTTGAAGAAGATGAATGGTTCAAATCGGATTCTGTGAAAAAGGAATTGGTAAAGTTCTTTATTCAGCGCAAACGCGGTAATATCACTAAGTGGCTCGATGAAAATACGCCGTTCCCTAAGAGATCGCAAATCGACCAGAGTTACGAACTCTCGTTGCCTTATCAGATACTCTATAACGAAGTCTTGCAGATGGCATCGGACTTGATGCAGGGGGCATCGACAAAGAAGAATCAGCGTTTTAGGTATTGGACTGCGTTGGCGTTCCTTCGTGGAATTATGTCTAGCCCTGCCGCAGGTGCAAAGATGTTCTCCCGCAAGGTGAACGACATTGTAGATGAAGACGATTCCGACGATACGATTGATCACGAAAACCCGCTTTTCGAAAAGCTCGATGCTTCCAACGATGAACTTCCGACTAGCTTAGCGCCTAGGGCTCAGTTGAGGTCTGAACAAAAAACAAAGTTCGAAAGTTTTGTTGCCGAACTCGAAAACCTGAAAGGTTTCGAGAAAGACTACAAACTGCAACAGTGCAGCGAAATTGTCAATCAGTGGATAAAGAAAGGCATCTCTCCGGTCATTTTCTGCCGATACATCGAAACGGCCCACTACGTAGAAGAAAACCTGCGTGCAAAATTTGGCAACAAGGTCCGCATCGAATGCATCACGAGCGAATTGCCCGATGACGACCGCAAGGACCGCGTCCGTCAAATGACTCCTGAAGAAGGAGACAAGAAGCCGAGAATTCTTGTGGCAACCGACTGCCTTTCCGAAGGCATCAACCTTCAGGATATTTTTGATGCCGTATTCCATTATGATTTGCCCTGGAATCCGAACCGCTTGGAGCAACGTGAAGGCCGCGTGGACCGTTTCGGTCAGACCCGCAGCGAAGTTCACACCTGTATGTTCTATGGCAAAGACAATCCCATGGACCAGACGGTTCTGAAAATCCTGTTCGAAAAGGCAAAGCGCATCAAGGGCCGCATCGGCGTATCGATCCCGTTCCCCGAGAACTCCAAGGAATTCATGGACGCCATTTTCAAGGCGGTCTTGAATGACGCCAAGAAAAAGAAGGAATCGTCGGGACAGCTTTCTTTGTTTGATTTGGAAGAATTCAAGTCGGCAAATACGGGCATGGACAAGTATTTCGAAGAAACCGAGAAAAAGGAAGAAGTTCTCCGTTCCATGCTGGCGCAGGAATCCATTCATGCCCAAGAAATCGAAGAAGACCTGAAACGTTCCGACGAAAGCGTCGGTAACCCGGAAGTCGTGTATTCATTCGTTCACGACGTCATGCAGGACATCTACGCAAAGAACACGAAGACAAACGACGAAGAGTGCATCTTGAATTTCGCAGGCCTTGAAATTCCCGAAACGCTTTCGAAGTTCTTCAAGAAGCGCAATTCCATATCGTTCAAGGCTCCTGTTCCCGAAGGCACGACCTATTGGGGCCGCAACAGCGATGCCGTCGAACTGCTTTGCGAAAAGGTTCTTGCCGAAGCAACCCACCACCAGCAAAACAACCGCTTTGCGGCAAGGGCTGCCGTGGTCAAGTCCAGGAATGTAACCGAAAGGACCGTGATATTCCTCTTGCGTGCCCGCCATGTCATCAAGGACTTAAAGCTGGATGGCTCCAATATGGTTGCCGAAGAAATTTTGACTCGTGGCTACCGGACTGTAAGCAAGTCGATTCTCACTAAGGAAGAAGTTTCTGACTTGATGAAAAATCCCGCCCCTGCAGGCGACCTGTCGCCCGAAATCCAGCAAAGGCAACTCCAGCGTGAACTGGATACCATCGGCGAAAAGCAGGCGGACTTTGACGCATTTGCAAAGGAACGCGCGGAACTCCTTATCCAGGAACACGAACGCTATTACAAGGCGTTGGGTGAAAAGCGGAAATCGGACCGGTTCAAGGTGGTTGAACCCGTAATTCCGCTAGATGTTCTTGGCATTTACATCTTTGTTCCGGAGGCTCAGTAATGAACTATACGGGAATCAGTTGGGAAGGCGGCCTCATTGGCCCCGAGACGCTTGACAATCTTAATGAAACCAGTGGTTTGAAAGGTCAGAGTTCCAAGGACTTTGATTTGGATATTCCTGTCCGTGACGAAATCCAGAGTTGCTGGGCCGATGCCGTGCAACAATGGAAAATTTTCAAGGCTCGCATAGAACGCGAAGATCCGAGAGACAAGTTCGGCACATCGAGAACTCGCCAGTTCTGGATCCAGCCCCTTTTGGGAATGCTCGGTTTTGACATTGAATCCAAGCCGGCAGAACAGTTTGGCGAGAAATCCTTTGCCATTAGCCACAAGGCGACCCGCAGGATATGCCCCATTCACATTGTCGGCTATTACGAATCATTGGACAAGGCGCGCGAGGGCCAAAAACGTAGCCCCCACAGCATGGTCCAGGAATTCTTGAACCTGAGCGAAGAGAACCTTTATGCCCTTGTGACAAACGGCCACGTGCTCCGCCTGCTTAGGGATTCCAGCCGCTTGGTCAAGTTGACCTATCTGGAATTCGACCTCGAAAAGATTTTTGAAGAAGACCTTTACGATAACTTCGCGATTCTTTACAGGCTTTTGCACCCTACCCGTTTTCCGGCGATTGGCACCGAACCTGCCGACTGCTTACTCGAATACTATCACTTGAATTCTATGGAGAACGGCTCCAGAATTCGTGAGAATTTGAGCGCTGCCGTAAAGACGGCGGTAGAGACATGGGCAAACGGATTCTTGAATAGGGAGGACAACAAAGTTGTCGTAAGCGCTTATGGTACGCAATGGACTGCCGACAGCCTGAATGACGAGTTCCTGACCCTTGTGTATCGCTTGCTGTTCCTGTTGGTGATTGAAGAACGACACCTTGTATTCGAGCGCGACGCAGACCCGTCCAAGCGGAACATCTATTACGCCTACTATTCCCTGCAGAGCCTGAGAAAGCGTTGTACCACCATTGGCCCCGAAGAAAAGTATTACCACGATGCCTACGAACAACTGAAGACTGTGTTTGCGCTGTTCGAAGACAATGACTTCGGCAACACCCTTGGGATAAAGGCGTTGATGGGAGACCTGTTCAACAAGGACGAAATGAAAATCCTGAAGCAGGTCCATATCAACAACTGGGATTTTGCTGAAGGCGTCAAACTGTTCGACAGCTACTTTGACGAAGACCGCAAGGTAAAAGTCCGTGTGAATTACGCCGCATTGAATGTCGAAGAATTCGGCTCCATTTACGAAGGCCTTTTGGAACTCGACCCGAGCATTGAACGCGATATTAACGGCTCGTTGAAATTCAGCTACGTGCAGGGTGAAGACCGCGACAATTCCAGTTCGCACTACACCCCCGAAGAACTGGTGGATCCGCTTATCAAGAGCGCGTTGAACCCGTTAATCGAAAAAAAGTTGCAAGAAGTCGACAAGGAACACGCCTTGCTTTCAATCCGTGTTTGCGACGACGCTTGCGGTTCGGGGCACATCCTTTTGAATGCTGCCCGCCGCATAGCCCTGGAACTCGCCCGAGTCCGCACAAAGTCCGATAACCCGGACCCCACAAGTTTCAGGAACGCCGAAAAGGACGTTATCCGCAACTGCATTTACGGCATCGACAAGAACCCGCAGGCGGTAAAACTCTGCAAGGTCGCACTCTGGCTCGAAAGCCATAATCCGGGAACATCGCTCGGATTCTTGGATAACCACATCAAGTGCGGTGACACCCTTGTGGGCGTAGCGCGTGTAGAAGATATATTCAAGACGATTCCTTCTGACACCTTTAAGACCTACAAGGATAGCGATAAGAAGTATTACGCTGAACTCAAGAAATGGAATGACAAAGTCATCAAGAAACAGAAGAAGGCGAAAGAATCTGAAGCGCAGGATGTATTCCGCAAGGAAATTGATTCGGATATCCAGAGCGTGATTGCCGAGATGGCTCAAGTCTCCAAGATGGATGACTCTACGCCCGAACTTGCCGAACAGAAGAAATCGAGTTATTTGAAGGTGACTTCTACGCCGGCATGGAAAAAGCTGAAGGTCCTTGCCGACATGCGCCTTGCAGGCTACTTTGCCGACAAGACACAGCAACAGCCCCTGGTGACAGAAGATGTTTACCGTAAGTATTTGACGGGTGAAAAGGATGTCGAAAATGACAGCGAAGCGATATACGCCCAGCAGGTGAGCAAACAGAAGGGATTTTTCCATTGGTTCCTTGAATTTGCCGAAGTGATGGCGGAAGGCGGTTTTGACTGCTTCCTTGGAAATCCACCGTTTAAGGGTGGGCAAAAATTATCTGGAACATTTGGCGATGATTATTTGGCGTTCTTGAAAATTGCCTATGCCCCAGCAGGGGCGATTGACCTTGTTGGATATTTTGTCCGTCGTAATTATGACTTGTTGAAAAATGATTGTGCACTAGGATCGCTTAGCACGAATACGATTGCACAAGGAAATTGTAGAGAAGGCTCGTTGCAAGTTATTGAAGATGTCGGTGGAACAATAACGATGGCAGTTAAAAGTACTCCTTGGCCTGGTGTTGCCGCTGTAAGTGTGAGCTTACTTGCTATCTACAAGGGTGAGTGGAATGGTAAACGTTTGCTTGATGGTAAGAAGGTAAACTACATATCAACATTTTTTGATGATTCAAAGAATGTTATAGTATTTCCGCTGGCTTCAAGTATGGAGCACAGTAAACGTGGCTCAACTGTATGTGGTGAGGGCTTTATTTTAACAGAAGATGATGCTCAAAAGTTTATTGAAGAAAATAAAAAGAATTCAAATATTGTAATGCCGTATATAAACGGTGTAGATTTAAATTCAAGATATGATCAAAGCCCTGGGCGATGGGTTATAAATTTTTTTGACAGACCTCTAAATAAGGAAAACGCTCCTGATGATTATGAAGGAGAATTTGCTGCTGATTATCCAAATCTATTAAAGATTTTAGAATCAACCGTAAAGGAGAATAGCTATCAAGAAGAAAGATGGTGGCAGTTCCATAGACCAAGAATTGATTTATATAAAAAATTACCTCAGTATCCGCGAGTAATTGTTACCGCGAATACATCAAAAACATTGGCTTTTACTTTTTATAATTTGGATGAAAAAATTGTTTTTGATATAGCTTTAGTTGTTTTTTTGATTTCTGAAGGTTTTTATCTTCCAATAATGCAATCGGCAATGCATTTTTATTGGGTTTGGAAATTTGCGTCGACAATGAAAGGCGATTTACGCTATACGCCAGATACTGTCTTTGAAACATTCCCATTCCCTGCGGGGTTTGAACCCAATCGCGAATACGTTCCTGAAGAAATCCTTGCTGCAGAAGATGCCGATGAACAAATCAAACAGCACAAGGCAACCCTAGACGCATTGGGCGAAAAACTGGATAAACAGCGTAAAGCCATCATGCTTAAAATCAAGATAGGCCTTACCAATCTCTATAACCTTTATCATCAAGAGAACCTGTCTGCTGCAAGCATCGCCAAAACTGCAAAATGTTCCGATGCCGACGCAGAATGGGCCCTCGGCGAATTCATGAAAATGCGCCAAGTCCAAGTCGAATGCGACACCGCCGTCGCTGCCGCCTACGGCTGGTCAGACATCGCCCTAAACCACGGCTTCTACGACCTCGAATTCCTCCCCGAAAACGACCGCCGCCGTTACACTGTCTGCCCCGACGCCCGCAAAGAAATCATGACCCGCCTCCTCAAACTCAACAACGATCGCCACAAACAAGAACTCGCCGCCGGCCTCGTCGACGATACCGGCAAACTCCTCAAAAAATCCCCCACTACTAAACCTAAGAAGAAAACCCAAACCACAGATAGCTTAACGCTAGACTTGTAAGAAGGACCGTTATGGCAAAAGAAATTGTCCCTGAACATTTGTATAAATACCGCAAATTAAAAAATCGAGATTCTTTTTATAAACTTGATGACAAAAGAGGTGTTATCTGTTTTGATGATCATGGATTAGATGCGTTGTCAAAAGGGAAAATATGGTTTTCTCACTTAGATTATCTAAATGACCCGTACGAAAATCAGGGTGATTATGATGCATCATCATACTATCATGATTTAAATGTTTATTTAAGTTCAATGCCGTCATCTATTCCTAAGCACGTTGATGATTTCATAAAAGAACTAAAACAAAATGGATGCCCTGATGAGGAAATCATTAATTTGATAGAGATGTTTCAAGAAAAAGATGCTCGCTTAAATGTTGAAATTTCCCACCGATTGCGGGAATTAAATAAAGAAAAGATGGAAACAGGTGTTTTGAGTTTGAGTGAATTGAAAGATAGTTTGCTTATGTGGGCCTATTATGCAGATGATCACTACGGATATTGTTTGGAATTTTCTTCAAAAGAAAATCATGGATTTAATAAAAATAGATTAGCTGATAATAAAGAAGTTGGAAAAGTAGTGTACAATTCAAAATATTATACATTTGCTGATATAAAACCGTTTTATTGGTTTGTTTCAGAAAAATTTTCTGAAGAAAAATTAATTGAATATAAGCAAAGAATTTTCTGTCATAAATCTAAAGAATGGGAACACGAAAAAGAATGGCGTGTTTTTTTAGATATAACAGAATATAAACAAAACGAGAATGCCTCGGGAGCATTATTGCCGTTTCCAGGAAAATTGACCACGATATATTGTGGAGCAAGAATGTCCGACGTCGCGATAGAAGCATTGAAAGATGCTGTAAGAAAAGGAAATTATGGTTATATGCCAAAATTCAAAAAAGCCAAATTAAAAAAAGGTGTATTTGGTTTGGATTTTGAAACCTGCTAGCTTTGAAAAAATATCTTTATGAATAGCAATAATTTTCAATACCCTAAAAGATTGAATGATTTACTGAACACTCTTGTTGCAAAATATTCTGCAACAGATAACACAGCTGTATTAAAGCAAATCGTACAATCCGCAAAACCGGAATTAGAACTTGAAATTGGTTATGACGAGTGGAATGGAGGTACAGATTATCATAAGTTGACACTGAGGGTGCCATTAGATGTCTTTAAATTGATGAAAGGCGATGAGACTTCATTTGCAAGGGTAATACAGCGAGACATTAATTCTATTGATGAAATTCGAAATGAGGGAATCGGTGCTGTTACAATCCTTGTTCAAGAACATCTGAAAACCTCTGATGACAAACCGATTGATGAATCTATGTGGGATTCTGGATTTAGAATTTTCATTAGCCATAAAGTTGAAGATAAAAAACAAGCTACAAAGCTGAAACATCAACTTGAACTTTTGGGAATGACTGCTTTTGTCGCACATGAAGATATAAAACCCAAAAAAGAATGGCTAAGTACTATTGAAAACGCTCTGTTTTCAATGGATGGATTTGTCGCTCTAATTACTAATGGTTACAATGAAAAACCATGGACTAGCCAAGAAGTTGGCTTTGCTTATTGTCTGCACAAAACAAAAGGCGTTCCTTTTATATCAATTCGATCAGGGGATGATCCTAAAGGTTTTGTTCAACCAATACAGGCTTTTTCTCCTAAATCAGACAATTATGCAAAAGATATATGCTTGCTGTGGATTGATAATCCCAAATTGATTGATTCTTTAGTAAATTCGTTGTGCAATAGTAGATCTTTTGCAGAGTCAGAGTTTTTATTTGATTTTATGAAAAATATTAAGAGATTAACTGACGATCAAATAAGTAACTTGGTAAATGCTTTTAACGAGAATGGTCAATTAAGCGATTGCTTTAAATTAAATGGAGAAAGTGGTTGTGGTATAATTCCCTATCTTAATAAATGGTCTAATTCTGTTGATGCTTTTAAAATGATAAAAACAAAAAATCCCACAACCTATACAATAAAAAGAAAGAGTGTATCCCCATAATAGTGAATAACCAATAACGAGATTGTTATGTCACATACCGCAAATAAAGAAAAGAAAACAATAGTCCTTCCAAAACCATGTAAAGGCGAGGTTGAAAAGTACCTTGAAAAATGGAAATCTTTGGAAAATTACCGACTTCAAGAAAGCTCGTTGGATAAACTATTTTTTGAACTCTGTCCAGAAAATAAACAAATTGAAGATATTCTGCTAAAAGTTGCGGCTTTGAATGATTTCTATAGTACGAATATTTTTTCGGTATATCCTGTAGCAATGCATATTCTTTCCCTGAATATTGATAATTTATTAAAAAATGGTGATGTTTCCGTTGTAACCAAAATTCAAGGAGTTACAATAAGTAATACTGAAAAACAATTTTACTCGTTTGCGAGTAAATATTGTAGTCATCATAATCCAAAAGATTTTCCAATTTACGACAGTTATGTAGATCGAGTTTTACGTTATTTTAGAAATGTTGATGCTTTTGCCAAATTTCAAAACGAAGATTTAAAGAATTATTCCGAGTTTAAATCAATATTAATTGATTTTTGCAAATATTATGATTTAAAATCATATTCATTAAAACAAATTGATCAATACTTATGGCTTTTAGGGAAAGAGTTTTTTCCTAAGAAATATGGCAAAAGAAAGTAATGGATGAAGCGGGAACGGGTCATATTCTATAGCAAAGAAGACCTTGCTGCAGGTTATCATTTATCGTTAGCAGAAAGGGTCTTAGACGCATTTGACGAGAATGCTGTATATGAAGACATCAATGATATTCTTGAATTGGCGTCAATTAGATTGTATATCAAAAATGAGTTGTTCTTAAGGTCTTGGGATAAAGAAAGAATCAATGTCTATAAAAATACAGTTGATAAATTTCCTGCCATAATTGCGCGTTTCCTTAATAATTGGCTTGGCGCGAAATTTAGTGCTGAATATGATTCTATTGAATATGAATACCGAGAAATTTTTTGGACTTCTATAGCTGATTTTGGTTGTTTCAAATCATTGGCGAAGGATAATTTTGCTATATGGTTGAAAAACCATGAGCATGAATTGTTCGATATCTTGAAACATGAAAAACTTGTAAGTCGTTTCTCCGCAGAATTGTTGCCTGTGATAAAAAAGTCTAAGATCGCAGCCGAATTGCTAATAGAATACTCCTTGTTTAATCCCCAAAATCTAATCTACTGGCCTAAGGCATTGTCTGATTCTGATAAAAGACAAATGGTGGTTGATTACATAAGCAACGAAAATATCAACGTAAATTATCTAATAAAAATTCAGGATTCCTCAAGAAATGCAGAGCCGAAGATAGACAATGAAATCCGTTTGATGGCAAAACAGGCCTACGAAAAATGGTTTGCCAAACAGGCTAAGGGACATCACATCGGAGTACAAGTTGCTTCAGTTCCATCAATGGACAAACCTTTTCGTTATCATGAAAAAGGAACTACTGCGATTGCCGAGATTAATTCTGAATGGGTGAGGACACATTTAGACTTTAATTCTGTGTTTTTGATGCTCAAGGACTATTTTCGGTTTGTTGATAGAGACAATCGTTCTATGTTACCTTTTTATGAAAAGCAAAGATTGCTTTTCGCAGATATGGGCGTTCCTAGGAATAATAAAGAAGTGTATCCCAAAGATTGTGTTTCGTTTGTTATTCACGATCTTTTATATAGTTCACTAATAGATGCTTATCGGACTGAACTTTTAAAGAATGATCTTTATTTCGAAGACTTGTTCAAATGTTTCTTTGAAGAATGGTTATCTTTAGCTTATGGGATAAACTGTTTTACATTTAATCCACCAAGCATTCAAACAACAGACCTCGAAAAGATAAAGATTATTCTTCCCGAAATCGAAAGAGTTTTGAAGATTTATAAAATGTTCCAAAAAGGGAATGTTGATATGGATTTGCTCAACTCTTTTTCGTCACCTTTAGGCGAATTAAATGAACTGAAAAGCCTATCAAAAAGAAAATATGTTTATCCAGCCCAAAAGGGTTATGGTGTTTTTAATGTTCTTTTTAGCGGGCTTTTGACTATAACACCATTGTTAAAATCAAAGGATAAATTTTACAAAAGTTTTTATGAACGGCTACAAAAAGAGAGTATTCATTACGACAATTTAGATGAACGCGGCCAAGAACTTTTGCAATATTTGGTCAACGCAGGCTGCGTTTCTGTTAAAGATGGAATTGTTGAATACGACCAAGAAAAGTGTATTGCCTTAAAAGAAATATATGACAATGAACTACTAAACATTCTGCCACTAAATAATCAAGATCAACAATGTATTGAAGGATTAATCGAAACGGGTATAATTGAAGCTAGCGACTCATTATTTTCAAAAAACGAACAAGACTACATTTCGTTCATTTGGGATGATAAATTTAAAAACGGTCTTGCAATTCGTAACCGATATTTACATGGTGCTTATCCTACAGACGAGCGACAAATACACTGGGAATACATCGAATTGCTAAAATTACTTGTGATGATAATGATTAGTATGGACGAAGAGTTTAGAACATACAATAAAGGTAAAATATGAGTAATGTATGGAAAATAGGTACGAAATGGGGTTATGACGGCGAAAGCGTAATTAACCTTTTTCTTGATTATGGTTGTGTTTTTTTTGGTTGTGAAAAAGAATGCAAAAAAATAGGCCATTGGTGGGATGTTCAAAATGGAGATGTTTTTGCCATTTGTTGTGGAACTAAGGTGGTGGCTTTAGGACGATCACAAGGAAGTTTTGATGAAGATCCTCAAGGAAGCCATTTTGGCTTTCGCCGATTAGATGTTGAAAATTTCGTATGGAAATGCGAACGCTTTTATAGTTGCCCTGCAGAGATTTTATGGATTCCTGAAAAGCTAAGATCTATAAAATTAAAAAGGGATGGTCGCTTCTATAAGGTTGGTGATGATGCTGATACAATAAAAAAATTGTGGGACAGGCTTAGCCAGGAAATACAAAAGAAAAGTTTTGATATAAGGACAAGAACCGCATCCCTTTTTGATCCAAATGGTTGTGAAAAACCAATTTTTGAAAAAGGGGCTTGCTTTCATATTCCAATTTACCAACGTCCGTATTCCTGGGGGTTAGAAAAATTACGCCGTATGATGGAGGATCTTCATCAGGGAATAGACGATGACGAACCGTTGTTCTTGGGAACATTGCAATTTTCTGATCCTGTTATTCTTGATGAAAATGGTGAGAAAAAGTCCTATGATGTTATTGATGGTCAACAAAGATTGACTACATTTATGATTCTTTCTCTCTTGCTTGAGAAGATTATTGGAACAATTCCATTTGGAAGAGAACATTTTGAAAATTCTTTTCGGACATCTGTTAATAAACGGGCTGCACAGGAAGATTTGCAGAAATTGTACGATTTTCTAGATGAATATGACATCTTGAAGAATGAGGTTCCTTCTAGTTTTCAAAATGATTGTGAACGTAATGTGTATATTCGCAATTGTCTAGCTATTGCTGATTTATTAAAAGAATTTTCTTCTTTGGATGATGACAATAATTCGCAAGATATCGAAAAAATTGTACAATATGCAAAAGATCTTTACTCATTTATTTGTAGTAAAGTAAAAATAGTTGTCATTGAAACTCGTGCGGGATTGGCCAAAACATTAAAGATATTTGATACGATAAATACAGCTGGTATGCCTCTTGGAGTGGACGATATATTCAAGTTACATTTCTATGAATATATGAGGAAAAAAGGGGCTTCGGAACAAGTTTTTGATGAAATTTCAGAATTATATGAAAGTGTAGAGAAATACAATAGAAATCCGTATGCTGACATGCGCTTTTCTATGGGGGATGTCTTGATTGTATACCAGCGAATTCTTATTGCAAAGGCAAATCTTATTAACAAAACATTCTTGATGTCATATGGTAATTTTTTTAATCAGCTTTTTGAAACATGTCTGCAAGTGAGGGCTTATCAAGATTTCGAAAAATTTGACGAGGATTTGTCAATTGACGATTTGAAAAAAATAATTCAGTGTTTTTGCACCTACTATAAAATATGTAATCAAAGCCCTGATTTGAATATTTTTAGATTGATGGTTTGGTTAACTCGCTATGGCTATGCAAGTAATTTTCCTGTAATAGCACTCTATTTTGACATTGTTGATGAGGACAGCTTGTCTGCATTTGTTAAAGATATGGTAAAAGGCTTAGTACCCCATAGCCTGTATTGGGCGAAGGTTGTAAATGGTCAACGATATTGGTTGATACAATTCTTGCGCGATATGAACAGTGGCAATTTCAAGAAAGGAGATTCTCTAGTTGATTATTGTCGAAATCGCTGGACTGTTAATGGAATTTCCTTGGAAGTTGCCTTGAATGCAGGTGTAGACCATGTTATTGCATGGACTCCAAAATGGAAATATCTTTTGTGTACACTTGCAGAATATTTGCTAACGCCTGAATCGGAACGAGACGAAAATCTTTATAACCGGTTGTTTAAAACAGAATATGATATTGAGCATATCCAACCCTTTACAGATGAAAAAGATCCCCAATTGACTTATAAAAAATGGGGGGATGAACTAAATAAAATCGGTAATCTTGCATTGTTTGAACGGAATTTGAATAGACGTGTAAAAAATCATCCAGACAAGAAACAGGAAGAGTACGGAAAAAGCGTCTACAAATCAATAAAATTACTTGAAAAAAAAGTTGTTGGCTGGTCACAAGAAGATGCCTGTAAACGACGGGAGCTTATTACCGGCTTAATTAAAAAGTTTATATTCGCATAGAGTGTTTGGCAGAAAGATCTTTATTATCCCGACATTATTCCGACAAAATTTGCGGACGAAAATTTTGTCCGCATCTTGTTCATTCTAGGTTTTTAAGGGCTGGGCCCTTTGGCGAGAAAAAATCTTTAAATTGTACCGCCCGAAATCATGATTTTATATACTTTTTGAGCGATGTCTTTCTTTAACTTCCCTAGACTATCTTTTTTTACATCGCAAGACAATTCTGGATAAATTAAATTAATCAAGTCATTTCTTGCCAACAAATTTGAATATATGCTCATGAATTTTGCGGAACTTATTGGATAGCGTCTTGCCCTATCTATGATGCTCATAACAGCATCCTTGTGGTGCTGATATCTCGCTTCAAGCTCCATATCGGAAATGAACCGTTTGGTCCTATCCAATTCCTTTAGTGGTGTTAGTTTAACGACGACATTTGAAATGGATAAAATTCCCGGCGTATTTTTATCGTAATCAAATTCAAAGCAAACATTGAAATCGTCATAATGAGGGTGTATGTGCGTCCGCAATCCAAAGCGCTTTTTTAGTTTAATTCGGCTATTGCATTGTTGACAGCAAGGAACCAAGTTCAAAACATTAAGGGCCTTTTGGGGACAATCCGTTTTAGCAACAAAATGGTCAAAGTCGGGTCTGCAAATGTGTTTTTTCCCTTGAGATACCTCGTACGTGTAGTTGATATTGCAATATGGACATACCCTAAATCCATAAATTTCTGCAACCATGAATGCATCATTTTTTGATCTAGAAAATGACTTATATGCATTTAAAAACGCTTTGTCACGATCCGCTTTATTCGCAATTCGTTTTATCTTTTGATTGCCGCTCTTGCATCCGCGTAAATATTTTTTGAATATTTTTCCAATATCTTTTTTTTGCTGAATAGTCAAATTATCTTTCATACGTCAACTCACCTTTGAGGATGTTTTTCAATATCGGATCTCCAATCTGCTCAACCAATTGGTTCCTGTGGTTCAAATCAGATTCATTTTTTATTTTTTTACGGAATAAAGATTGAATTTGTTCTTCAGCAAAAGCGCCCACCATTCCGTTCATGAACATGCTGTCGCAAAGTATTTCTGCAATATTACCTGCAAAAGTATTTCTTATATTAACCTCTCTAACAAATCCATCTCCTTGATTATCAAGTGCAAGAATATTGTGTCTAAACAAATCGCTTAATAAAAATGGACTATGTGTTGCGACTATAATCGAGACATATCTTTCATTCAGTTTTTTTATTTTCTTTTCGCTCAACTCTATATTGCTTGTTTGTATTTCATTACAAAGATAATTTTTTGTAAATTCCACCTCTTTTACAAGATCCGCCCAGAACCAACGAGACATTTCTGGATGGTATGCGTTCTCGGGTTCATCAAATACGATGGTATATTTTTCATTTTTTAGATTGTCAAAAATCAGTTGTCGATTTATTAAAGATCTTTTTTGACCTTCACTTAAATCTGACAAACGTCGAATTCCGTTATTCATTACTTTGTACGGTATTAAGTAAAAAAAATCATTTTTGTGCTTGGAAATGAAATCATAAAACAGTCTCTCAATCATTTCATTATCACGTTTGTCTACGATCATATTTTTCAAAATATCGCGCAGAGTATCGTAAACAACTTTTTTCAACCATTCCCTTTGTTTTTTTATTTTATTTGGAAATTCAATTTTCCATCTTTTATATGGAAGTCTGTTCCCCAATAAATGCGATTTATGACTTGAAAATAAGATGGTTTTTAATTTAGCGTTATTGTGAGCAATTTGGTGTATTTTTAATCCGATCTTTTCGTTTATCTTTTCAAGTGAGAGAGATGGGCTGATTGAAAACGGATTGAAATTTATTTTTTCATTATTGGGGGATAAAGGACGGATTTTATTTAGACAAAAAAGTACTAAAGCATATAACGGATAATCCGTCAAATAATGATCATAACAATCAATATCACGTCTGCATAAGTCGAATAATGTGTCCTCTGTATTTTGAGGTGGGGAGTACACTGCTGATAAATCTTCTAAATAGTGTTGTATGGAACTCCTAATGTCGTCCGGATCAAGTCGAATTTCGTAATGAGTTAGTAATTCACTGTCGTTTTCAAAAGAAAAAAGACTCGGATTTTCTAAATAACGATCAAAAATAATTTGCTCTAAATCATCAAATCCTCTATAGTCATTAAAATGACGCTCACTTCTATTAGCACTTAACAACTCATCAACGTTAAAATCAATTGTATTATCAATTTTGCAAATGTGTTTATCAAATGTCACATCGATTACTTCAGATGTTGCGATGCATTTTTGTGCATCCACAAAGAAAAGTATTCTAGATCCTCTATATTTGTAATCCTCTCGAATTTGATTGATTAACGTCGTTTTTCCGCTTCCATTTTTCCCGCAAAGAGCCATTACGTTTAATTTTTTTTCTCGGAATAAATCAAATTCTTTATTATCATCTAGGTGAATGACATGTTCACCTTTTTTCTTTGATACGTGGCCCTTTATTAAAGGATGTAAGGAAAAAAATTGATTTTCGAAGCATCGATATTTTTTTACAAAAATTCCCACCAATTCCATGGTTCTAACATCAAAATTTTCTTCACAATAAAGCATGTTCTATCCTTTTTGGGTTTTCAATGAAACAAATTAATCCTTTTCCCAACAAAAAAAACTAATATATAATTTATATTGACATTCTTAACAAAAAAAAGGAAAATATAGTTATTCTACAAATTTAAATTGCAATTGTACAATATTAGATTTCGTTGCAAAGAGCTTATTTATAGTCTAGGGGCTAGTATAAGTGTGAATAATCTATTATATTACATATACCCTTTTTGTGGTGAAATATGCTGACGCCAACAAAAAGTTTCCAGGTTTTTAAGGGCGGAGCCCTTAGGCGAGGGGTAGTGGATGCCGCGGGGCGGCAGGAGCGAGGGGGAGGCTTCCCCCCCCTTTTATTTTTTGCGCGTTACTGTTGTTGGGATTGTTTTTTTGCCAAGGTTGTTGACGCTGTCAACCTGTTTATTTATATTGTGGCAATAATTCTATAATCCCTGTGACCGCGGCATAGACCTCATGGTCCGTACGTGCATCCGCGATGGGGCCCATCAACCTTCTTGATGGTTTTGTTGGATAGCTGGCAGGAACACGACCTGCTCGGGCGCGTTCGCAAAGGCGGGCGCCAAGTAACGCCGAGGAATACCCTCGCCAACAACACCGCAAGATCATCCTCCCGGGCATCGCTCGGAAAATTCCACATAAAATCGACAAGGCACAAAGCGGTCTTGTGAATCGGCGTGGTTGTCGCATTTTTTGCGTTTACCACTCAACACGGCGTATTCATGCGCTTCTGTTGTTACAAAATTTTGAACAGGTAAGCTTCATGGACTTTAATGAATTAGAACAACTTATATCAAAGGATGAAACAAAGAATATCGAACTGAAGAAGTCAACAGGCGAACTTCGGGAAGGCATGCATTCCGCATGCGCGTTCTTGAATTCCGATGGCGGCATTCTTATTTTTGGCGTATCCCCATCTTTAAAAATTACGGGCCAGATTGTATCCGAATCGACGCGTCGTGATATCGCCCAAGCGTTGGTAGGGATTGAACCCGCAGTCAGTCCGGTCATTGATTATGTCGATATCCCGGACAAACCAAATTTTCAGGCAATTGTGCTAAGATTCAATCCGTGGGTCTATGGGAGCGACCCTTACACATTTCACGGAAAGCCGTATTACAGGCTGGAGAGTGTCACCAAGGCGATGCCCAGGGACATTTTCGATGAAAGAATCCGAATCAACATGCCGCACAAGTATTCTTGGGAAATGAGAGTGGCGGACGGATACAGCATAAAAGACCTTGATGGTGGCACGATTCGTGGGGTTATTCGTCTTGGTGTCGAAGAAAAAAGAATTCCAGTAGGGTCACTCAGTGAGCCTATAAAAGTAGTATTGAAAAAATGGAACCTGCTGGATGGGGACAAAGTAAGAAATGCCGCAGTGTTTCTTTTTTCCAAAAGATTTTCGTTTGATTACGAAATTCGAATGGCGCGTTTCAGGGGAACTGATAAAAATTATTTCATTGATAACCAACAAGCTCATGGAAATTTCTTTGAACTGCTAGATGCTGGCATGGGCTTCTTCTTTAAGCATCTGTCCCTTAGCGGAGAAATCAAGGGCTTCAAGAGGGAAGAACACCTTGATGTTCCCGCAGCGGCATTGCGTGAAGCTTTAATCAACGCCCTTTGCCATAGAGATTATGATATTTACCAATGCTCCATTGGTATTGCCATATACGATAATCGCATAGAAATTGAAAGCCCTGGCCTGTTGCCTCACGAACTGACTCCCAAAACTATTAAGCGGTCGCATAGATCGTACCCACGAAATGAGGTACTTGCAACGGTTCTTTATCAAACCACATATTTGGAAAAATGGGGCTCGGGTATCAAGCGTATAATGGACGCCTGTAAGGCTGAAGGCTCCCCACCGCCATTCTGGAGTGAGGAGGGCGGCTATACTGTGGTAACTTTCCCGCTGAACAAACTAAATGGCAGAATTGTTACCCAAAATGCACCTCAAAATGCACCTCAAAGTGCACCTCAAAATGCACCTCAAAGTGCACCTCAAAATGCACCTCAAAACCGTCTTGATGCGATTGCAGATATGATTTTAGCAAACGACTCTATAGCAATTTCTGTCATTGCTCAAAATTTGAATGTTAGCCGCGATTCAATTAAACGCGATCTCAAAAAACTTGGCTACGCTTGGGAAGGCGCGTCAAAGAAAGGTCACTGGGTAAAAAACAAGGAGTAATCATGTTTGATGAAATTTTCGGAAAATTCAACGGAGGCCCGAATATGGGAGAAAAATATGGACGAATTGTCTCTTGTACCATGCGAAATCAATGACAACCATTTTGTTGACGCCAACAAAATGCATCCAGGTTTTTAAGGGCGGAGCCCTTAGGCGAGAGGGTGGCGGAAGACCCGGCCGAGCAAAGTGTGACTGAATCCTTCGGCGTTTCACGCCTCAGGATGACGAGGCCGGGGCTGAAGACAGGGGGAAACCTCCCCCTCATGCACCTCAAAATGTCCCTCGAAAACCAAAGATCGCAGTGTGAAAAAATTCAATACCTTGTTGCGCAAATCGCTTGAATTATATTATATATAACTAGTGATTCGAGGCGTATATGGATAGGATTTTCACATTTGCTCTTGGTTTATCTTTGGCTGCCGCACAATCGTTCGGTGCGGTTTATTATGTTGCGACCGACGGAAAAGACGACAACGCGGGTTCGAAGGACAAGCCCTTCGCGACGCTGAACAAGGCGAATGCTGTGGTGCATGCGGGCGATACGGTGTGGGTTCGCGGCGGCGTGTACGACTTGCACGATACGGTCTTTTTCGCGCGGTACAAGATGACGGCGGGAATCCTGTTGACGGCGAGCGGCGAGAGCGACGACAAGCGCATTCATTACCTGGCGTATCCGGGCGAGCGGCCGATTTTTGACGCGGCGAATCTCCCGGTGGCCATAGGCACGGACCATAGCGACGGGACGCCCGAGGGGGCGATGTACACCTCGCCTATCGTGATTTCGGCGAAGTTTTTGCATTTGAAAGGAATCGAGGTTCGCAATACGCCAATGGTGCACAATTCGAATTCCGGCGTTTTTCTTTACGCGAGCAAGCATATTTTCTTGGAACAGATGGAAAGCCACCACAATGCGGGTCCGGGATTTTTCGCGAACGACGGCGCCGACGATGGTGGCGGACATATCTTCTTGAACTGCGACGCCCACGACAACTACGATCCCACCGGCTGGCAGGGCGACGGCGAGAATGCCGATGGTTTCGGGGCGCATTACCAGAAGCCTGGCCAGGGCGATACGACGAAGTTCATCGGGTGCCGCGCTTGGTGGAACAGCGATGACGGTTTCGACTTCATCAATCAGGAATTCCCTGTGGTGCTGGAGAACTGCTATGCCATGGGGAACGGCTACAGCGATTACGGGCTTGGAAACCCAAAGAACGGCAACGGACACGGCATCAAGATGGGCGAAAGCACCCTCGGCGGCGGGCGTCATACC
>Ga0129307_1000919_pt1 | contig 38328 bp, 35 predicted proteins | sample P1105metagenome_FD_94437 | JGI IMG/M metagenome (GOLD analysis project Ga0129307, IMG submission 94437) | Capybara group fecal microbial communities from Wisconsin, USA - P1105 metagenome | ecosystem: Host-associated > Mammals > Digestive system > Large intestine > Fecal | place: USA: Wisconsin...
CATAACTACCGATGGCACCATGTAAATAAATACAAGTGCTTGGTATGCTCGCATTGGGAATCTACCTTCTATTAAGAAATACACAGACACCACTGCAAACATTGCAAACAATCCATCTATTGCAAGCAGCTGTCTCTTTGGCAAGCCCTTAACGAGCACCATGATGTTGACACCCAAAAGCAACACTAGCCATGTCACCATCTGCCCGTTAACAATCATACTTGATTGCATCAAGTTGTGGGCTCTATCATAACAATCTCTAAGAGACACCTTGTTGCCATCATAAGCATCTACTAGCACTTTAAAATTGTCCTTGGTGAGATTTTCATCCATGAAAAACCAATGCTCTGCTGCATCATACAAGGTTTCATCCCAACCAACTGACTCATAAAGTTGCCCTCCATCTGCGTACTGCATATGAGGATAATCAATCCATGTGCCAGCTTGAGCGTAGTAATCATTAAACTCAGATATGCCTGTAACCTTTTCATAGATAGCATTGCTACAAAATACAAGTGCCATGGCTGCTATAACGATAATCGCTCTTTTGATAGTGAGCTTTTTATCTTCACCAAAGAATTCAAAAAACAAAACTATAAGGGCTGCTGAAAGTCCCACCAAACCAAACTGCTTGCGAATACCATAAGCTACTACAAGCATGATAACCGATATAATGAACTGGCAATTTTTAATATTTGCCTTTGCTTGGCTTGATACTAGGCTTGCTACAGCCGCGCCAGCTGCAAGACCAGCTGTGGCTGTGTACTGCAAAGCAGTAGAAAAATGCAAAAAGCAAAATAAAAATAACAATATAAATATCAATGCGCCAGCATATTTGCCAACCTTTTCTGTGGCATCCATAAGGCTGTCACAAATTATCCAAAGGCTCGCCGCAACAACAGCAAGCTCTATGATTGTGTACCAAGCTATGCCTCCATAGATTCTATAAAGCAAGCTTATAAATCCATAGTAGTAAAAGCTTCCAAAGACTGTTCCAGCCTCAGGGCTTCCTGTAGCAAACCCCGATACTAAATACATCAAAGTCTTGTCGTCATTATTCTGAAAACATATAGGACAAGTTGTCCATAGTATCCCAAGGCATACTGCTGTAATTACAAGAGCAGGTAGCCATGATTTTTTTAAGGTCATTTCATTCCTCATTTCAAGCTAGCATTAAAACAATGCTTTTATTATTCTTCCTCTTGAACCAAATATATTGGACGCTTCTTGGTCTCTAAGTACATCTTGGCCATATACTGGCCCTGTATTCCAAGGCAGAACATCTGAATTCCAGACACAAGCAAGATGATACATACGAGTGATGGCCAACCTGATGTTGGATCCCCAAACACCATCTTTCTAATTATCGTAAATACGATAAAGATAAATGCTGTCACACACATAATAAGTCCAAATACAGATGCAAGGGTAAGAGGTGCTGTACTAAATGCCACTATTCCATCAATAGCATATATGAAAAGCTTCCAGAAAGACCATTTAGTCTCTCCTGCTACGCGCTCCACATTTTCAAACTCAAGCCATTTGCGCTTGAAGCCAACCCAACCGAAGATACCCTTGCTGAAACGATTGTACTCGCCCATGCTAAGGATTGCCTCTACCACTTTTCTTGTCATCATCTGATAGTCACGAGCTCCGTCCACCACATCAGTACTGCTGATTTTGTTCATGAGCTTGTAGAATTTGCGAGCAAACCACGAGCGAATAGGTGGCTCACCCTTTCTATCAACACGACGTGTGGCTACACACTCATACTCGCCCGACTCTATATAACCAAGCATCTCTGGAAGAAGTGCAGGTGGATCCTGTAAATCCACATCCATGATAACCACATAATCACCCTTGGCCTTTTCCAGCCCGGCATATATGCCTGCCTCCTTGCCAAAGTTTCTTGAAAATGACACATAGTGCACTCTCTCGTCTGCTTTCCTAAGCTCCTTAATCACCTTAAGTGTGTCATCCCTAGAGCCATCATCCACAAAGACAAACTCCAAATCTACTGTTGGAAGCTTGTCCTCCATGTCATGTACAGTTTTATAAAAGATTGGTGCAGCCTCTTGCTCATTGTAGCAAGGCACCACAATTGAAAGTAATTTCTTCAATATTCGTTCCCCTTTTACCTAGGATAATTTACAACAATAGACTTCTTGCCATAGTAGACGTTTGGAAGAATCTGCTTAGCATCATAAAATGAATCAAGCTCTACTGCATATTCCTCTCCAGGTTCCATGCCTGAATAAAGGAAATATTTATTCCAGGGCACGTTGTAGTCTCTATCTACAACCACCTGGTCATCGCCATTTTCTATCTCGCACAAGATGCTGTCCCACAGATAGAAACTATTAACTATCTCTGGAGCCTTGGCCTTTACCTCGTATGAAACCGTTGTAGTGTATCTGCCTGTAACAAACAGCGCTACCACTCCAAGCACCGCAACAGCTACGGCCAACACATAACCTACCTTTTCCAAATCCTTTTTTATTAGATACGCCACCCACTGTCCTAGCATAAGCGCTATCAAGCAGAGGGCAATCTGGATAAAGTAGTCTAAAACATACTGCATACGCACATCGAGATATGTTCGAGTCATTCCGCGACCATATACATAAGGCAAGATACATCCTACCCAAGTCGCTACTGATGCGATTACAAAAAGGAAAAGATTGCCTGGCTTTTTATCTGCCTTGCTATATGCAGCAACACCTATAAAGAAAAGTACCGCAAGAACAATAATCGTCACCGGCTTTTGAGTTATGATTAACATTCCAAAATGCTTAACATCTGCAATGGTTTGCACCACCGAAGTGCTCACCGATACTTTTTCAGTGTATTGACCTTGTCTAGCAAAATTTCCTGGAGCTATAACTGTAATCAAGCCAGTTAAAATATAGCAAATTAGTGGTAAATACCTTTTAAATGTGCTCTTGCAATGTTCCTTGAATCCTTTATTTATTAAAACTATATATAGGAAGAATATTCCAAGTGGAATATCTAGAGCCGTTGTATTTGCTGCAAATACGCCTGCAATAATCATCCCTATGTAATATTTCTTTGCCCCGGTATTTGCGAATTTGATAATGAACCCAAAAGCAAGGAAAAGGACTGCCATTGGAACGGCGTATGCCATCATCCCAACATACCAATTGTAGGTTTCAACATAGTAATCATTCTCGAGCAGCATCACTGCTGTGATGAAGGTAACCACTGAAGCAATTATCTCCGCCTTATTGTTAATATTTGAATCACTCTTACTTGCCAAGCCCCTAAGCATAAATGTTGCTGTAGTCTTGACTCCGTATAAAATCGCTGCCATACAAACCACGAAGGCTACTATCATATACCATCCATAGTAATGGCCCAAATGACGATGAATATTTAGTGGATTAACCAAAAGCTCCGTTATAAATGAAAACATTGTCCCACCGCGCTTGGTCCAATAAAAAGGAATCGCCGCAAAGAATTCTTTAAAAACATTTCCGTAGGCATCTCTCCCAAGAGCCATGGCGAAGTCATCGCTGGCTGGAACTGCATAATAAATTGAATAAAAAACTGGAAAGAACAAAAGTATATATAGAACTGCCAAGATAATTTTAATCACATTTTTCTTGACCCACGAAACCATTAATAAAGCCTCCTAATATTTTCAATCTAATTAAAGCCAAAGTTTTTAATATATGATAATATGATACTGTTCAAAGAAAAATATTAGTGTCTTTGATAACTTTTAATTAAAAACTCTAATCCTAAGAATTATAGCATAAAGCTATATTCATAGCAAAATTCGAGGATTGCAAAAAGCTTATTATAAGCACATCAATTTTACATATGAGAGGTATCTATTCATGATATTCAAATTTGAGGAACGAACATTAAAATGGTTGGCTGATCACATCATTGCGGTGGTCTTTGCCGCTGGCTTTTTGGTTAGCATAGTCATTCGACTGATGTTAAAGGATTTTGTCACTAGCGATGCCACAAGCTGCCTTATTCCATGGTACGAGGCTATCAAGTCTAACGGCGGCATCAAAGGGTTGGCCGTGCCTGTTGAGGGGCTTAACTACAACTTCCCTTACCAGTTTTTGATTGCAATAATGACTTACATCCCAATCAACCCATTGTATGGCTACAAGATTATCAGCTGCATCTTTGATTATCTTTTGGCTTTTGCATTGGCATACGTGGTTTACGATATCTCAGGCACAGGCAAGCTTACTAAGGGGCTTCTAGCTTTTATCGTAGCAAGCTGCTCTCCAGTAGTATTTATGGATTCTGCAGCCTGGGCTCAGTGCGATTCCATCTATGTATTCTGGATTGTTCTTGCCCTAATTTACCTTTGCAAGGATAAATATACTCGCGCCTTTGTTTTTTACGGCATTGCTTTTGCCTTTAAATTCCAGGCGGTCTTTGCTTTACCATTTTTCTTGTTCTACTATTTCTACAAGCGCAAATTTAGCATTTTGTACTTTGGATTTATTCCTGTGATGATGACAGCCCTAAGCCTTCCAGCTCTTGTCCAGGGCCGCACCATAGGTGAAATGATTCACATATACACGGACAACACAAGCCTTCACCAGTCTCTTGCCAACGGCTATCCTACCTTCTGGAGACTCCTTGCTGACGGTACAGACTTCACCGGTGCCGACGCCTACGATGTGCTCAAGCATGCTGCCATGGCGTTTACAGTAATTATTCTTGGTTGTCTTGTATATATCTGGATTAAAAACAAAGTGATGCTTACAACCACCAACATCGTAATCATGGCCTTTCTCATGACTTACTCAACTGTATTTTTCCTTCCAGCCATGCACGAAAGATACGGATTCTGCTACGAAATTTTAGCTATCGCCATTGCATTTGTAAGTGCACGCACCATTCCACTTGCCATTGGATTGACTTGCATTTCTCTTACAACCTATGGCTCATATTTATTTAACAACACCACTAACGAGTGGTTCTTGGCTGTGATTAATATGGTGATTTACGTATCGTATATGATTATTTTGAATAAGAAATTGGTTAATGAAAAATAATAAGATTTGTATAAAAAAAGTTTTGCTTAATTGAAATTACAAAATGTTTTCCCGTATGTAAGAATGGCTGCAGTTTCCTGCAGCCAATTTCTTTATTCATAATACTTTTCTATATCTCTAACTAAAGATTCCATCAAAACATAATAATCTCCAACAATATCATCGTAATATCTCAGAGCCACCTGTCCGTCATAATCATGAGCCAATGTATTTCTAACCCTTAACATATCCATCCATCTGTCATCGTTTATCAATCCAACAGAAAATGCAGACTTAAGAGTTTCTAATATATTTGCTTTCCATATTTGTTCATATCCTCCCTCAACAAATCACTACACACTTCATCGTAATTAAAAATATCAATCTTTCGAAGTGTAGGGATATTCTCTATTTCTTCCTCAAACTCATTGATATTTTCACAGCCATAAACTATAAAATCTATATCACTTTTGTCCGTCTGAGTACCCATAGCAAATGAGCCAAACAAATCCAATCTCTTTACATGATACTTTTTGGCTATACATGTCACGCGCTCTATTATCTCTTCCGCAGACATTATATTTTGTTTTGTCATAGCTACTTCCTCCAAGAATCATTTTACTATAGATTCTCTATTGCCTCAATTTGTTTGCTACATCACGCAGCTAGTGCCGCGCCCCTCCATGTTGTCATCCTTAACATAGCGGGCGTTGAACTCCATATTGATATCTCTAAGCTCCTTCTTGCCTTCGATATAATCCTCATACATCTCGGCAAGTCCGGCCATGCAACCATCGCAGTTGGCCTCAATATTTCCAAGGGATTCCTTTACTATCTGCTCTCGCTCTTCCCTGGTTGTATCTTTAATTAAATACGACATCTTACAAGTATAATCCAATCAACCAAGACGTTGATGGATTTATTCCTTTCTCATAAATCACTTTTCCATTAGGACTTGGCCCTAGATTTGACCATGGCTATTACACAAGCACATATAGCCAGTGCCGATACAATCTCGCTGACTCTCCAGCCTGCCGGCTCAACAAACCTTGTAACAAGCTTGCTTGAATCCCCAGAGTATTTCATTGCAATGCAATTGTTGTCCCCTGGATACCACTTTAGCTCAGATACATCGTCATACACATGCACGTTGTTATAGGCCAAAACAGGAAGTGTCACCTCTCCGGTCTTTTCATCAACGCGAATCTGTGTGTCTTTAAGCAGCTCTCTATCTGTATCCTTTGGAAGATAAAGATTGTCTGCCCAGTTATCTGCTGCCTTGGCATCATTTACCGTTACGTTTCCCCATGACAGGGTATAGTCAAACACGGCTGTTGTGCCCAGGGCAATAAGCCCTACCAACACCACTGTCATCACCGAGCTTTTGCCTACTCGTTTAATATTTCTAAACTCAATTATCTTTCCATGAGCTCTCTCTGGATCTGTTCTTTCCAAAAGCTTCAAGCCGTAAACTGCTACAATTGTAAAAAACAGATTCTGGAACATGCTGTAGCGCCATGGATACTGTACAGAGCTCATAAGCTTGTCAATTGCTGATTCACCTGCAAATAAGTGCCATGGAAAATACACTGATGATAGCCATGCAGCAAGTATTCCAAATCCAAATATTGTCATAGCCCATTTATATTTAAGCTTGGTAGTCTCAGTTGGAAACCAATCTCTCTTTTTTGCCAGAACAACTATTAACGTAAATACGATAACCGCAAAGCACAAAATATTTAAAAGGCCAAGGTTTAAAAAACCCTCATCCTCCATGGACCAAGGATAGCTGCTGCCTCGTCCTATAGTCAATGGTCCAAATAGCTGGCGGAAATATAAACCATCTCCTTGGATGCTAGCTTCCGTCATCTTGCTGTTGATGTGTAGACTCATGGACTTGTAGGAGTCTATAAATGGAACTAAGAAAAATGCGTTAATAGAGACAATGGCAACCAAGGCTGTCATAAGCTCTTTTATCACCGATATTGTCCGCTTAAAATTTAAAATAGCAAACAGGAATACAAATCCAGCCACAAGTTCAGTGGTAAGTATGTGACTTTGGATGATGCCTGTTGCACCAAGGATAAGTGGCATAGAAATCCTAATTCTTTCCTTAAAGTTCTTTCCCTGCACACCCTCGTTTACATAGCAACCGTATATACGATATATTCCATAAACTACCAATGGCACAAATACCATGGCTGTAAACTCGCCCAATGCTGTCCTCACATAAAGATTAGCCAGACGATAGCCTGATAAAGTGTACAAAATCGTAGCACACAGTGCCCATTTTTTACATTTAAAAATACCTTTGAAACTGAAATATGCCACCAGTACTGTGGCCAAATTAACAAGAATCACATAGATATTGTAGGCTCTCCAAATTGGCAGTCCAACTATATAAAGCATGGCTGGAATATACAAAAAGATATTGCCATAAAAGCTTGTGCTGACATAACCGTGACCGTACCAAGCGCCGCTCTCATATCTAACAGGGAACTGTCCTGCCTGTAATTCTTCTGCAATAGCCTGTATTCTTCCTAGATGAAATTTTAAATCATGGCCAGTGTAAATTCCTGAGCGAAACGCCGGAAGGCTAGCAACGAATACAATCGCTGCCAGCCCCAAAATAATCAAAATCTTTTTCTTATCTATCTTTTTAAACATTAATTGGCATCTCCTCGCTTAAGCAGTACCATGCTTCCTTCTCTAGCCACCTCGTTGGTGTAGTTGCTTAGGATGTACTGGCCTGTCTCGCCCTCTTTAAATGCTTCGTATTTGCTGTTTGCCTCATCAATCAATACGTAATCTGCCTGATTTTCCGGATGAAGCTCATAGAAATCTAATAGCTTAGTATTCTTTTGAGTGCGGGCATATACAGAGTATGTACCCATCTTGCCCACGTTATTGAGATAACCTGCACTGTTGCTGCCAAACGCAACCAAAAGTGAATCATCCTCACCAACATTTTGTGTCACAAGATTGTAGCTTGCTATATAACTGTCGTAATCCTTATCAAGTAAAGCTATACCCTTTAATTCTCCGTAGTAAACGACGAATCTGTGCTGAGTCACATCAGCATATCCTCCGTTTCCCTCTGGAACCCAAAATCCCATGAAAAATGCGGCAACCGCCAGTATTATGCAATTAAGTCCCTTCAAGAACTTCTCCTCGTCACTCATGATAATAATGTCAGCTATTACCACGTACACTGCCATGTGACCTGGAACAGAAATATCCTGATTGGTCGACACCATCCAAATAAACTGGGACACTGTAGATACCACAAATATTGGCCACATGATTCCCTTTACATCAGAAACACTACTGTTGTATGCACCGATTCTGGTATATTCGTTATCATTTTGCTCATGTACAAAATATGGGAACCAGAAATACAAAATTACACATGCATAAATAAATCTTGAATTTGAAACGCTTCCCGGTCTGGCAACGCACACGCCTATGAAAAACAGCACCCAATAAACTGTAAGCACCAGATGCTCTGTGTAGTCTGAAATATATCTAACTCTGCGAATCAAGTAGATTACAAGGATAGGAATGTAAGCTACAACGGCCAACACTGCGTAGCTTGCAATCAAAGTGCCAAGTCTGTACAAGACACCATTTTCATAATCCTGATCTCCCAGATATTTAAGCTGGCCGAAAGCCTCAGAAATACCTGTGGTCAGCTGCAGGTATATAAGGAAAATGCCTCCAACAACGACGCAGGTAACCACAAAGGCTATAAGTGGCCTGGAATCGATGCGGTTATTGTACATCTGAACCAAAAGTAAAACGCCCACTACAACAGCAAGAATAATCATTGTTGGGTATGCTAAGATGGCAACACAGCAAGCCAATCCTGCAAACACGAAGAATCTAACCTTCTCTGTCTCGTGGAAACGAATCATAAAACAAATCAAAAGCATAACTGCCAGTTCGCAGTATGATTTGTAAGAAAAATTCTTCCAAGTAACTACAAACATAAAGTAAAAAATCGCAGCTGGAAATGCTCCATCTTCATAGCTGGTATTCTTGATTGTGTAATACAAGTAAAGAGCCACCATGCCTCTGACAATCATATACATAATTCGCATATACAATACTAATCCGATATAGATGCCAGTTGAAGAAAATAATGGTGAAAGCACATTGTAATAAAATGCCATAAGTGGCCACGCCAAAAAGCCACCTGTCTGAAGTGACTCCCACGAGTCCACAAACATGCGCTGTCCTTCGAATATTCCCTTGTATGTAACCAACAGGCCGTTCTCGTCTACGTAAAAGCCTGTGTTAATTGTAACTGCCGCCCATACTATTATTCCAATAAGCAATATCAATCTAAAGATTCTAATCATTTTTGAAGTATTCTCTATCAAATTATTCTGCCTCCGTTGCTTTATGAAAATTCAGATACCAGTAGTCAGCATCCGGTTTTAATACTCACATTTCGATACAATCTCATAAAGTATAACATAATTATATATTTAAATAAAATAGGCCCAGCCGATTGGCTGAGCCTAAGGTTAATTCATATTACTTATTGTTCTTGCTGTTTTGAATGTCGATTTCATTCTCAGACTGAACCTTCCAAGCACCTGCTCTTGGCTGCTCCTGACCTACTACGAAATCATACACGCTATAAACTGCTGCTCTACGTCTTGCCGCATCTCCAAGTGTGCAAACACCTAAGTTTGCTCTCTCTTCTGGATGGTTAGCATAGTAAACATAATATGCAACTATGTCGTTACCAAGCTGCTTGTGCAACTGAACATTTCTTGTAGCGTAAACATCAATGTTGAGCTCAGCATTTGGCTGACGCTTCTCCCAAAGACCGCTGTTGATAAAGTGTGCAAACATAACATTTGCATCCTTAGTTCCAAAAGCATCAACTACGTCTGGACACTGCTTTGCATAATACTCTGCATCAAAAATTGTAGCAATAGTTGCAATCTCGTCATTTGTAAGAGCTCTCTTATAAGCTTCACCAGGATTGCTATGAGCTACTGATGTTACTGTAAAAATAGAAAGAGCAAATAAAAATGTCAGTGCAAGAGAAAGAACCTTTGCGATCTTAAATCTCTTCATACTAAATACCTTCCTTTACATTATTTAATCCCCACATCATGGGATCATGCTAAGCTTGTGGAATCACATTTAACCCCACATTAAACCTTTTATACCTTGAGTCTATACCATAAAAATGTATTTAGCAACATATAAATCCTTAAATGTTTGTTAAATATCTTTGCATTTTGACAACTGAATTCAATTATTTCAACGAAGACTCCCCAATTCCTCTTTCAATCAATAAATACGTGAGTATGACTTTTAACTTTTTTCCAAAAATGATACTTATTATCACGGAATTTCATGGGATTTCTTTGTAAATCATGAGTTTATCGTATCACTATAAACCAATTTCTCAAGAGTCATACTTTTACCAGTACCTAGCCATGAAAAAAAGTATGACTTTCATATATCGCTGAAAGTCATACTCCAATTTTTACTACATCCAACTTCACTGATCAAATCGCTAAATTTACTACACCTAACTTCATCATCTGTCGACGAGACACATCTTTCACACAAAGTGTGTTTTTTACTTAATACGAGGAGATTGCAAAGCAATTTCCTCGTATTAAGTAAAAAAATTGCCCCTATTCGGGGCAATCCTCTAATTATACTCAGATTCAGTTATAAAGTTCTTTTTGACGTCTGCAAATACTGTATCTAAAATCCTCTTGGTATTAGTGCTTCTGTCTGGACTATCCTGATGTCCGTCAAAAGAATCATCAACAAAATTAAGCTTTCCATTCTTTCTGCCATCAAATCCAGCAAAGCTGATTTCCTTAAATCCAAGCTTCACAAGAAGGTTGATTAGCATCAATGTAGAATCATCATTGTACTCATCGTTAAAGTACACAAGCTCATTGTAGGCTATAACAGCGTCATAGCTATCGATATCGCGCATAAGATTTGAAGTGATAACAAGCTTGCTATCCTGACGTTTATCCTTTATGCTGTCGTATCTCTTGGTGTTGGTTAGGAAAATGATGTCCGCACCTGAGTCCGGTACAAAGTTAACTGCAATCTTGCAGGTATCTGCACCTGCTGCGGCTGCCACCCTGTCAGCAGAGCTCTTTAAGCTCTCACCTGGCGCCATAACAAGGATATTCTTGTAGCCTGATATAAGCTTTTTAAGCTTATCCAAATCAGCCTTGTCGTCGTACTTGACATCCATGTATTCCATGTAGAGCTTGTCGATGTATTCCTCGTTAAATGTCTCAGCCTCTGCAGGGTCCACCTGTGAAAGGATACGCTGAATATCCTTAGTCTTGAGACGCTTTTTATTAATCAAATGCTCCGCATAGGTTCTGTGGAGATAGTACTTTGCAGAAAGTGCATAAGGAATTGCATATCCCCATGGTTCTCTTGCCTTGATTGGAGCAATGTAATCGTCGATTGCATCATAAATTGGCTCAAGAGCATATCCCGTATTGTATTGCTCGTTCATAAAATCTGCAATCTGCTCAATGCAAAGATTTCCAGGGACACGTCCCATTCCAAGAAGTGAGCCGTCCACAACAATCTTTCTTGTAGGATTTGCAATGTGCATAATGTGCTGAGCAAGGTTGTACGCCAAGCCAAGATTCTCATGCAAATGTACACCTATTGTAATATCTGGAAGCAAGTTGTTTTCTACCAGATAGTATCTATGAGAAAGATCGTTTACTCGCATTACACCAAATGTATCTACGATGGAGAATCCATAAGGGTGGAGCTCGTTAACCTTTTCCAAAACCTCTATGTATTCCTTATCTGAATAAACGTTGTTGTTTACCGGATTGATAAAGACCTTGTAGCCCTTGTCCATAAGAATGCGGGCGGTCTTAAGTCCCCAGTCCAAACGCCATCTTTTGAAAGAAAGGCGGATAAACTCGATTGTGCCATCACAAGGCTCAAGATGCTCCAAATCAATGAAATCTGCCATCAAAGAAAAATGAGAATGACCCTTATCCTTTGGAAGGATTCTCTTAACATCCTCGATTGTGTAGAATCGTGCTGAGTCCTTGTCACACACACTATCCCAGAGGAAGCCGACCTCGATAATATCAACGCCTGCTTCCACCAGTCTTGCTATTGTATTTTTAATAACTGTCTCTCCAAACTTACCTTCAACGATGTGGCCACCGTCGCGGAGAGTACAGTCCAATAATCTAATGTGTTGTTCCATATTATTTTAATTTCCCCTTAGCCTTTAAAAATGAATAAACTGCATCAGCCAACTCGAAATCATCTGCATTATCTATATCTACGCACTCTGCTGCATCGCACTCAACTATGTATGGATTAAGACCGCAGCGGGCGTGTGTTTCTGCAAAGCATTCCTTCGTAAATACGTATGGAGATGGATTCTCTGTATAGTATGCTTCCATGTCCTGTGTACGAGGTGGATTGCTCAAATCAAAGTTAAATGGCTTGCCATCCTTCCAGAAGAATGTCTGATGCTTCTGGCCAGCAAATGCCGAAGATGCCTTGCCCTGCTGTACTGCCTCTATGCACTCTTTGATGTGCTCTGTAGTTGTAAAAGGAGCTGTTGCATGGCAAAGAATATAAACATCTGCCTCAACCGTCTTAACAAACTCCTCATAGATTGCACGACCCTTGCAGAACTTATCATCTAAAAATGTAGGTCTCTCCAGGAAATCAACTCCCTCTGGAAGATACTGCTTGATTTCCGGATTGCTGCAGTAGCAATATACCTCATCTATGCAGTCACCCTTTAATGCTGCAAGCTTTTCTGTGATAACTCTTACAAGTGGAGTACCGTCGCTGAAGCACTTGGTGTTCTTGCCTGGCAAGCGCTCATTATTCATCTTTATAGGAACAAATGCAACTGTCTTCATATTTCTAATCTCCTAGTCTAATAAATTTACTCTCCAAACAGCCCTGATTTAGGAAATAATGTTACTTATAAATTTCCTTAGGTTTTCTGCAGCGTTTGGTTCAAACATGCCATCCGGGTCGACCTTGCCGGCCTTGCCTGCCTTGATAAGCTCAACCACCTGCTCAGCTGATTCTACCAGCGGCACGCCCTTTTCTTTTATAAAATACTCCATATTTACGGCGGTGTCACCATAATCCAGCAAAATTGTATCGCAGCCAAATCCGATACCCTCCCAAACAGATGCGGTACGGGTGCTGACTACCGTGCTTGAATTGGCAAGGTATTTGAAGATGTGATTCTCATTGTTATCTATCACATCAAGCTTGTCATTTACAAGCCAAGGATAGCGCTGCTTGTAGTATCCAAACTCAAGTGGATGCAGCTTGTAATAGATATGGTATTCGTCTCCTATTAGGTCTGCAACCTTGGCAGCCACCTTGCTGATTTGCTCTCCCTCTGCAAGGGTAGAAATGAAGCAGATTGTCTTGTCGTCCTTTGGATTGGCAGCCTGATAATGCTTGCGCTGTTTTTCAAAAAATGGAAATCCTACTGTAACCATCTGGACATTGTCCGGAAGATTAACGATAGGAAGCTGCGTCTTGCTGTAAATCAACTCGTAATCTGGAAGCTCAGTCAAATTATCCTCTGGATTATACTGCATTGGTGTATGAGTTGGAAATGCAAACCCGTGGCTGTACTCCGCTGTAGGAATGCCCCTCTCATGGCCAAGAATGCTCATGGCATAGCTTTCCATTGCATAGTAGCAAATCTCAATAATAAGCTTTGGCTTTGCCTTATCCAAAATCTTGCTGCAGAACTTTTTAGTAATATCAATATAGTACATTCTGTCCACGATATCCGGTATAAGCTTATCTGCCAAATCTGGACCAAAGTCCTCTTTAATTGCTGCAAATAGCGGTGTGAAAACCTCAGTAACCTTCCTTGTTCTCTCCTGACGCTTTTTGGTATTAAACTTCTTGGAAAGCTTAACTCCAAGGTTGGTCTGAAAGGCTACTCTATCAGTAAAATAGACATTGTCCATTCCATTAGGTGTACAATGTCCGTGATTTTCAGGGTGCTCTAAGATGACGCTGTTAAACTCTTTTGCCAGGTCGTCGCAGTAGATATCCTCGTAAATACCAGTGTCAGGATTTTTGGTGCGACGTCCATTGCCGATAAACAGCAGGTCAACATTCTTGTATGTAAAAGGCTTGAGAGCATTTAAGGCCATTGTAAAAAGCTCCTTTTTGGTAAAAGGAGCGTCATCGCCTTCGGTGCGGCCAACAGTGGCAGCCTTGATAGCATTATGAATTTCATAACGATACAAGGCCCACACGTACATGCCCTCAATCTCTATTTGATTGCATTTATGCTCTCGCTCAAAAGCGAGAAAATTCTCGATTGTAGGTTCTAACATTATAACCTCATAAACTCTTTTCTCGTTATACTTTGTAGAATTGGTGCCTATTTCTCCTCAGACTTATCGTAAGTTCTCTCAGAAATAATATAACGTGGTCTCTGCTTTGTCTCCATGTAGGTCTTACCAACGTATTCTCCAATTACACCAAGAGAAATCAGTTGGATACCACCGATAAAGCAAACTGCCACCATAATACTTGACCAGCCTGGATCTGTATTTCCAAGGAAATGCTGAACAATTGAATAAACCAAAAGTATAAGGCTGATGAATGACACAAAAATACCTGTGCCTGTGATCATGTGGATAGGCTTTACGCTAAGTGATGTGATGCCATCAAATGCAAGTGAGAGCATCTTTTTAAGTGGATAATGGCTCTCGCCGGCAATACGCTCATTTCTTGCGTAGTAAACACTGGTGCTCTTGAAACCAACAAGTGGGAACATACCTCTAAGGAAAAGGTTAACCTCCTTGTAGTTGGCAAACTCGTTGAGCACACGGCTTGATACAAGTCTGTAGTCAGCGTGATTGAAAACAACCTCAGCTCCCATGCCATTTAAAAGCTTATAGAAACCTTCTGCTGTAAAACGCTTGAAGAATGTATCTGTATCTCTCTTGTTTCTAACACCATAAACTATCTCACATCCGTCTGCGTATGCATCAACCATCTCGTTCATGGCGTTGATGTCATCCTGTCCGTCACAGTCAATAGAAATAGTGATGTCGCAAAGCTCCTTTGCCTCCATAAGTCCTGCGAGAACTGCGTTCTGGTGACCACGGTTGCGGCTCTGTGTGATACCGATGTAGTGCTCGTCCTGCTTTGCCAAGTCCTTGATGATTTCCCATGTCTTGTCCTTGGAACCATCGTTTACAAACATAACGCGTGACTTGTCATCAATCTTATCAAGCTTTACAAGCTCATTAATCTTTGCCAAAAATTCCGGTGCTGTAATTGGGAGAACCTCCTCCTCGTTGTAGCATGGAATTACAATGTATAAAACTGGTTTCATTTAACACCTCTCTGGAAGCTTACAAAAAACTTCCTTTGTTACTTTCTATTTATACTTTAATAATATCTCGTCAATCTTGGTTGAGTCGCCCCAAACAGCCTTCGAATCATAAGGACGATCCGGGAATGTGCCGTAAGCAAGGCTTATTGTATAGTGATTGTCCTGAATGAACTTCTCCACCCTGTCTGCCAATCGCATTGGGTGTCCACTACAGCATTCTATGATACCAAGCACATCATCCTGCATGCTTGCCTTTGCCACCTGCTCGCAGAACAATTCATAATCAGTAAAATCAAACTGATTCTGGCCTGTGGTAAATGGGAATGTGGCATCTCCCGCCTCGGCAGCAGCTGTAAGCTTTGAAAAAATGCTGCAGCCCTTGTGGGCATTTCCAACTATATAGTAGCCTCTAAGCCATTGAAGCTTCACCCCTGTCTCCTTACAAATAAGCATTGTAGCCTGACGAAGAGCATTCTTGGCGATTCCGTAAAGTGACTGTGGAGCACAAGGAGTATCTTCCTTGATGCAGCCTTCCATAAAGCCCACCTCGTGCATGGTACCCATGACGCACATCTTGCGAATACCCGCCCTGCACATCTTTGAAATGAAATCATAGTGGCTTGGCAAGTCGTTTAGGTGATTCTCTGACGCATGTCTGAATCCGTCTCTCCAGGCAAGGTGAATCACAACATCCGGCTTTTCAAAATAGCCGTATGGGTCCTCCAGGGAAAACAAATCTGCGTCAATGCGCTTTGCTCTCGGGTCTACACCATCTGTATGAAAATCTGTGGCTACCACTTCGGCTCCAAGGTCCAGCATTGTACTGACAACCCCTTGGCCGATGTAGCCGTTTGCACCTGTAACTAAATACTTCATATATACTCCTGTATTTAATCCGGCAGTTACGCTTTCAATCCTTTACACACCTCGCTCAACCAAAACGTTTCGCTTAGGTGTGTTCAGAGATTGCTATCTACTGCCTCACTTAATAAATATACTCAATTGATTTACTGTCTTTATCTACCTGAACAGATTATCAATCCATGCATGGATGGAGTACTTTTTGCGCAGCGCTTCGTCGACAGCGTAAGGCTTGTCTAGCCAAGATGCATCTGGCAAAACGAATGCGCTATAGTCTCCGGTGGCCTCGGCCTTATCGGCCTTTGCACCTAAATCTGAAAGGATTAGATTGTTATCTTCATTATAGAACTCATAGTCACGCAAATATATGTTGTTTGTAACTAGTTTTCTGCGAATTCCAAGGGTTTCCATTGTACGCATTGTCAATCCCTGCTGCTTTTCGTGGGCCAAATCCAAAACCGCCTTGGAATTTTTGCACATATCCCTGATAGCCTCTGGTGTAAATGGCTCAAAGCTTACAATATCCATATCCAAATCCTTTACAAGCTTTGGATCCTTCAGCTTTTTACCACGGTATACGCTTGGGCTCAAATAAATCCTTAGGCAAAGCTTTTTATCTGGATTAGCCTTTTTGAAAGCCTTGAAATATCTATATCTAAATGGGAAAAAAGCAGAAACACTGACATAGTCATACTTATATTCGTCCGGTTGTTCAACTTTATCCCCGTCAAACTCGTCTGAGTAAAAAAGCGGCAAGAGCTCATAGCCTAAGTCTGAATTTGCCGCATCCACCGAATCAAAGGTGCCTCTCCAGTCAAAGAGCTTTCCAAGCTCTCCCTTGTGGCGCATATTTGCAAAGGAATCCCACGAATAATAGATTGACTTGCCCATTGACTTAAGGGCTCTAAGCTTAATGTCGTGGATTGTACGCTCGTTTAAGACGTTACCTCTGATTACAAGAAAATAGTCGTAACCGCCAGCAGGCATTTCAGCGAGAATCCTTTTAGTAAGCTTGCTGTTGAACTTATCAAATATATTTTTCTTATGGAAAATGCTTTCTAAGTTTTTCAGAATAAGAAACTTGGTCTTTTCCGGCTCCTCGTCATAAAAATGAACATTGGCACCTCTGGCAACCAAATCTTCCTTCATCTTGGCCTGATAGGCGTAAAACTTGGGCATTATTATAAGAATATTTTTATTTTTTAAATCTACTGAGTAGTTGAATTCTGCTGTCATGTCACCTCATCAAGTGCTCCCTTCGCCAGGGTGGCAAAGATCCCCTCAAGGGGAAGTCAGGCAATTATACACTTATAATCTACTTATGGTTTCCTCTGCTTCCTTACGGATAATCTCCGGGTTAAATACCTTGCGGAAACGATAGTACTCTACCGGACGTCCGCCGTACTCGCGGAAGCTGTGATTAATCTGCTTTACTACGCTTCCCTCAAAGTCAAACTTAAGGCCAAGGTCATGGGCCTTTTCAATTGACTTATGCACAAGAGCGTCATAGGTCTGTAAACGAGAAAACTCTGGAATAGGACCACCTGCATCCAGATATAGGCTCTCCTCATCCCACACTAAAAAGCTAAGTGAAAGGACTTCGTCATTCTCTCCTAAAGCTGCAAAGACTTCGCCTGCATTGTTGGCGTAAGCTGCTTCGTATATACGATGCCACTGCTCTCTTGAAAATGGCACTGGCAAATCCTGTCTTGCAAAAATCTTTTCATGCTCGGTGTAGAATGTATCAGCATCGATAGTGCCAAAGTAATGAACATTCTTATCGCCTTTACGAATCATGTTTTTGTATTTGCTGCTGATACCAGCATCCACCTTTTCCATGTCGCTTGTATCCTCGATAACGTATGTGTAGCGAGGGATTACACTATAGCGATGCCAGAAAAATGGCAGGAAGTTGGTGTATTTATATTGAAACTGCTGCTCATAAATATCAAGCCCCATAGACTCAATAAACTCAATTGCAGCATCACATATTTCCTCTTCATAGCTTGCGCGCTTAGCCAGAGACTGTGGGTCCTTTGGATAACTGACAATAAGGCCGTTGGTCTGAGTAAGAGGTGGCTTGGTGATACGCTTTACACCATTTTTATCCTCAAGGTAGTATGGCATTGCAGCCCAGATACGGCCGCCCTTTTCGTAAATCCATACATCCCAGTTCTCTGGGCCAACTACTGCATCCAGCCACCAAGGCTTTGAGTAGATGCACACATAATTGTCTTCGCAAAATTTATTGAATAATTCTTTGTTTGTCATAATCTCTCCAAACTCACTAGACTGTATAAATGCGTCTAGCTATTGTCTCATAATCAAACTGCAACTTGGCGAATGCAAAGGACTTTGCCTTTGTTTGCTCCAAAATTGCCGGATTTTCAGAAATCATTTTAAAGACGCCTACCATATCTTCCTCTGTTTCCACAAAGAAATAATTTTCTCCATTACAATCAGAGTAGGTTTCGTCCTTGTATGTCTCATGTGGGAAAGTCATATTGGCACATCCGCAGCACATAGCTGTCTCAAATGTAGACGACTGTCCGCCTGGTTGGCAGTACAAATCCACGCCGGCAAGGAATTCTTCAATCTCCTTATTGACCTTCCAGCCCATGAATCTGACTCTGTTATCTGCCTCCAAAAGAGGTCTGAGCACCGGCTCCATTTCCTCAGGGATGGAACCAAATACAAATAAAGCAAGTCGTGGATCATCAACCTTTGCAAAAGCTCTCAAAAGCTCCTCTGTACGTTTTCCTGCAGAAAGCTTTCCAGAGTGAGCCATGATGATGGCATCCTTTGGAAGTGCGTACTTGTTGATAATCTCATTGCGGGCTTCCTTTTGCTGCTCTGGTGAATAAATAATACCGCCGATGGCCATAAACTCCATCTTTTCATCAGGAATACCGTATATATCCTTTAGCCAGTCTCGCATCTGGACACCCAGATACAAAATCTTGTCTACCTCTGGAAGCGCCTTGTGCACAAAGTGTCCGTGAATAAATTTATAAAAAATCTTGCTGACCGTGGTCATTGCAGAATTGGTATAATCCTCGTGACTATCCATGAAAAATAAGCAATCTGGATGATGCTTGCAGTAATCTGCCACATCCATCATCTCAAAACCACAAACACCATGATATAAAATTGTATCTGGTTGAATTGCATTTAAGTAGTCCTTAACTCTACGACACTTTTGAATCTTTTCAGTCCAAAGATTGCTGAAAAACACCCTATCGTACTTAAGACGAATGAGCCTTGCACCATTTTCCATGATGCGGTCCTCCTCAGGACCTTCAACTAGCTTGCTTCCCTCGTAATGATATACATCCGTGAGAATTGTGACTTCATGACCATCAGCCACGTTCATAGCTATAAGCATATTTTCCTGATACAACATGCCTTCTGTAAAATGTGATGGCATGCCAATATGTAATATTTTCATTAATATTAGACTCCTAAAAAGCTTTTATATAGGCATAACTACAGAGCGAGGTCGCTGTGCAGAAACTATCGAATAATCTGGCACACTCTTGGAAATCACCACGTTGCCACCGATGCAACAGTTGCGTCCGATTTTGACCCCTGGCAAAATCAATACGTTGTTTCCAATGAGTGTATTTTCACCAATCTCAATTGGCTTGGTTGTAATAGGCTGATCTTGAATTGGCAAATTCAAATCAGCATATCCATGTGAACAATCATTAATCATTACGTTGCCACCGATACCTACGTTGTCGCCAATGGTGATTGAACTAGCACTAAAAATGTGCCCATTTTGACCGATTGTAACACCATTGCCAATCTTGATGTGAGGGTGATATGTCACTCCATCCTTGTACTCTAAAGTCTCCATTCGAAGTCCTGGAAGGATGTATACTCTATCTCCCAACTCTACATTCCTAAGATTCTTAAGGCGGATAGGCCTAGACATAACACATCTTTTGCCTACTTTCCCAAATTTATGGAAATACTTTATGTAGTTTACAATGCCTCTTATATCCCTTAATCTGTTTCTTAAAAAATTTTTCATTCTCTGCTCCGTATGAAGAATTATTTAGTCTTTGTATATCTTTAAGTATTCACTGTACATAACAGTATTGTCGTAGCTTTCTACAGCGTAATTGCGTACAGAATCTACGGTAAGTCCCCGAGCAAGTTGTGTGTCCACCGCCTGCCTTAAAGCCTCTAGGGTTGCAGCGTATTTAATCTGCTCATCCCCAGCTATATCTACCTTTACAAATGTCCCGTAAGGCTCTGGTGCAGTCTCTTTGGTACCACACTCATCCAATCCTACCACAGGTGTGCCGCAGCATAAAGCTTCGATACATGTAGTCGGGAAATTTTCAGCCTTCGAGCATATTATAAACAAATCTGCCTCAGAATACCATCTTGCAAGCTCATCTTGGTCTTTTGTGCGGGCAATTAGCTGCACATTTTTAGAGTGACGCTTTGTTTCATCGGCGCCCACAAGTACAAACTGAGTATCTGGCATAGTCTCAGCCAAATCCAAGACCATCTGGCCACCTTTTCTGACATCCATGATGTTTGGAGCAACTGCCAGTATCAGTCTTTCATTTTCACCAATATCGTATTGACTTCTAAGCGCCGTATCCTTCGGTCTAGGATAAAAGATGCCATCTGTATCTATTCCGTTGTGAATGACCCTAATATTGTTCTGGTAAAGATAGGTGTCCTTAGTCTTGTTTGCAAGCCACTGAGATGGTGTAACAATGGCCTTGATGTTTAGGCCATCCATACTTTCCTTTTTCTCAGCGAGAAGCTTTGCGGACCTGTCAAAAAACAGAGAGCTAACGTACTGGCGGACATACGGACATTTACCACAGCCACTTTTGTAACCTTGGCACTCATAAGCGAATCCGCATTTGCCAGTGTACATGTACTCACAGTGGAAGGTCCACACAATTGGAATCTGCTGTTCCTTAAGAAAGGCTAACAGCTGACCGTGATTCACAAAGTATGCATGTAACTCGTGAATATGAATCAAATCCGGTTTGAATTCCTTAATATATTTAATCAGTCTGGCCGTTGACTTTGGAGAATAGCATCCGTTCTTGCCGGTGATTCTAGCAAGACCTGCATGTATCTTGGTCTCCCAATCTAGGCCAAACTTATATATACCTGGTTCATCTATGACATCCCCACGGCCGTAGGCGATTCGTGCCTCGTGTCCATCTGCATTTAAACGCTTGTACAAATCGTAGACTATTTTGCCGGTGGAGCTGTATTTGCAGTTGACGTCAATAAGTAATACCTTCATAGACTCCTCTATAATTAATACTAGAATTTTAATATTAATTACTATGTCTTAGTAATCATCTTTTCAATTCATGTTTTTTACTCAGAATATATTCCAGCCTCGGTGAGTTCTTCCTCAGTAGGAGCTGTAATAAGGACTGCCTTGAGGCGTCCATAGTATACAAACATGCTGCCGCCCGCCGCCGCATGAGCGTGACCCTCCTGAAGGGCTTCCTTAAGGTCGGCTATGCCGCCTGCCCCACCACATGCTGTAACCGGAATGCTAACTGCATTTACAACATCATTAATAAGCTTGGTATCGTAGCCTGTCATCATGCCATCTCTGTCGATGCTGTTAAGGAAAATCTCTCCAACGCCAAGTGCCTCAGCATGCTTTGCCAGCTCTACTGGAGTCATATCGATAACCTTGGTGCCATCGCAGATTGAGCACTTATACTGTCCCTTCACAAGCTTAGCATCAATGGATGCAACAACTGACTGTGAACCGGCTAAAGCGACTGCGTCCTTAACAAGTTGCTCATCCTCTACTAGGCTAGTGTTTAAAACCACCTTTTCGTATCCAATGGCAAGAAGCTTTCGAACTTGGTCTAATGTCTTGATTCCGCCACCATAAGAAAGTGGCATAAAAGCCTCAGATGCCATATCTGTAAGCAACTCAAAATCTGGCTCAATCCCCTTTTTGCTGGCAGAAATATCTAAGACTGCCATCTCATCAATCCCCTTACGATTGAATATCTTTAGGGCATTAACTGGGTCGCCAAGATATGTTGGCTTTTTGAAGTTTATAGTCTTTATCAGGTCTCTATCGTCAATCAAGAGAACTGGAATTATTCTTGGTCTATTAAACATAACTACCTCTTTAGATAATTAACTAATTTTTGTAAAATTCTCAAGCAGTCTCATTCCAAAATCATGGCTCTTCTCTGGGTGGAACTGAACGCCATATACATTGTCACGATTAACTGCACATGCGAATTCGTAGCCATAGTCGCAAGTCATCATCACATCCTCTGGATTCTTGCAAACCGCGTGAAAAGTGTGCACGAAGTAATATCTCTGTCGTCCCTCTATTCCTGAAAGAAGTGGAACGTCCTTTTTAAAATCAACAATATCCCATCCCATGTGAGGCACCTTGAGGTTAAGCTCATCTGGAATATTAAATCGCTTGCACTCAAAATCGATGAGTCCAAGACCTGGAAGCTCGCCCTCTTCCGAGCGGTTTCCCAAAAGCTGCATTCCAAGACAAATACCAAGAATTGGCTTGCCTTTTTTTGCCTCTTCCTTTATTAAGTCAACGAGTCCGGACTCGTTAAGCTTGCTCATACCTGCATCAAATGCTCCTACACCAGGTAAGATGATGCGGTCGGCTGATTTTATTTTTTCTGGGTCGGCTGTAATTACGCTCTTTTCGCCGATAACTTTAAGCATGTTGGCGATAGAACCTAGGTTGCCGAGACCATAGTTGATTATTGCTACCATAGATATCTCCTGTCAATTACTGTTCAAGGCCAAATCGCATTCGCATTTTTGCTTTGCAAAAATGCGAATGTCGATTTAGTCCTGCAATGCAGGATAATCCAAAACAAATATATAACTCATTCTTACAAGTAAGATTCGTTATATATTAGTTTTGCATTACCTTGACCAGTCCTTTAGAATCGCATATTTCTCTTTTCTATTCCAAGCAGTTGGCAAATTTTGACTCCGAGGCGAATCATCCACATAGAGTTTTTGTAGTCGTCTGGAGTGTGGGCTGGGGCGTTGATGATTTCATCGAACTCCTCAGTTGTGATGCCAAGCTTTTTGGCGATGTATTCCTTGTCCTGCTCCATCTGGTCAGTGTCGTAAGGATTGGTCTTTAGCTTTTCAAGAGCTTCCTCACGAGTCATTGTCCCAGCAAGAATCTGGGTTGAGAATACATTTTTTCTAGTATCAAAACCAAATTTGTAAGGAAGGTAATATCCCTCAAAAAATCTGGTGAACACGTTTTCATAATGCTTATTTTCGTATTTGGTCCAGCCATACTTTTCATGGAGGAACTCCTCAGCCTTGGCCTTGTCGTAAACCACGTAATCTAGTGGATAAAAGCGCTTCATGCCAAATACATATTTGTAAAGCAATCTATATTTAAGGATGCCACAAGTTGGATAAGTCTTTAGCGGACGCTTTCCAAACTTCTTATGAATATCCTTGTACATGCGAAGGTCATTCATGTAAATCCATTCAACTGGTGGACGGACAAACTCAGTACTATTATTGGAACCAGTGAGCACCCACTTGATTCCATGCTTTACAGCATAGTTGTAAAGCGATGCAAAAATAGCGTGATCCTGTGGAGCATCACAGCTGCTTATTCCAGACTTGAACATAGAAAGCTGGAAATCGCTCATCTCCTTCCAGTTGATAACATCAGTATACATATCAAGGTCCATTCCCTTGACAATCTTTTCGATGTTTTCAACAGCTACGTTGAGATTCCATCCTGTATCAACAACGTAAATAAGAGGACGAAGATGCATTACTTCCTTTGCGATATATGCCAAGTATGAGCTATCTGCTCCGCCTGACATACCCAGGATGCAATCATAATCCTTGCCCTCTCCATCCTTACGAATCTGCGCAGCAACTTTTTCAAGTTCCTCGCGATTCTCCTTGTTAGGATCCCAGTATGGCTTTATATTTTTCTCGAAGTTGCGGCAGTGGTCGCAGACACCTTGCTCATCAAATTCAATCATAGAATCTGTTGTGTCCATAACACACTGTGTGCAACGTTGAAATTCTCGCTTAATCTTTGGAATGTATATTGGCATAGCGTAATCTACCTCTATTAATTACGCTGGTTACGCTCTCAAGCCTGAGATATTGTCTTCGTCAACTAAAATGTTTCCTGCGACAACACTCAGAGCTTGATAGCTACCAGCTTACTTGTTCTATATTTTTGATATACAAATTACATCTGATGCAGCACATTGGCTTGTCATGCTACTGTCTTATTTATTCTCTTTATCTGCTTCCAGCTCTGCCAGGATTTCGTCGGCAGATACTACTTTGTCAAAGCCTTCGGTGCTTTCCTTTTTGGCCAGGATGCGGATTGTCATGAGCATAAGCTTTATGTCCAAAAGGAAGCTATAATTTTCGATGTACATCAGATCAAGCTTAATCTTGTCGTAAGCAGATGTGTTGTACTTGCCGTATATTTGGGCGAAGCCGGTAAGGCCACCCTTAACCTTGCTGCGGAACTCAAACTCTGGAATAGCAGCGGTATATTTGGCCACGTGCTCTGTGCACTCTGGGCGAGGGCCTACGATAGACATGTCGCCTTTTAATATATTGAAAAGCTGTGGCAGCTCGTCAAAACGAATGCCGCGGATTTTGCGGCCAACCTTGGTGATTCTATCGTCATCATCTGTAGTAGGGCGCTGTTCTGCATCAACCACCATGCTTCTGAATTTTAAAATATCAAATACCTTGCCGTCCTTTGTGACTCTAGCCTGCTTGTAGAAAACAGGTCCATGGTCCTCTAACTTGATTGCAATTGCAATGATTAACATTGGAATTGCTGCAATCACTATCGCAATCAAACTTAATACTATGTCAAAAAATCTCTTAACTAACTCTTGTTCTGGAGTGAGTCCTGCTGTATTTATCAACACAAGAGGAGTATCAAACTGGTGAATGCCCTCTCCACCGGCAATGATAACATCGGAAATCTTTGGTGTAATGTATGTTTCAACATTGTGCATGTAACAGTACTTGAGCAAATCATTTCGCTGCTCGGCACTGACATCTGAAATCACAATGCCGTCGAATTCGTCTAGAATTTTTATAATGTTATCCATGCCCTCATCAATGCTAACTATTTTTTTGATATTGTAGCTATCAGCACGAGTATCCATCTTGAGCTTGAGGCCAACAGATTCTTTGTTACCATATACCATCAAAAGCTTGCTTGCTTTGGAATGCCGCTCATAGATGGCAAAGAATATATACACCAAAATAGCAGAAATTACAAAATCTATTCCCACAAGAATCAACATTGGCTTGATAAGGATAACTATTGGTTTAAGTGTGATTGAGGTGTCTGCCATCAAGCACAGCTGCAAATAGGTAATACCATTTGCCATGAATATTGCCACCCACTGCGAGAACAATACATCTGCCATTTTTAGGATTCCGAATTTGAAGCCCTCGCACAGATGAATGATTATAAGCATTAAAAGATAATACACGCCGATAAGGAGATATTTTCCTCGACCTAAAAACGGGTTAAAATACTCCTTATCAAAAATCATGTATTTCCAAATAAAATAATATGCAATTGCCATTATCAAGAGTTCTATTAAACCCTCAATTTTTCTGATTGTATTTTTGTTTTTCAAAGCCTGTACCTACAATGCTTTCTGTGATATTTAGACCGTATGTAGTCTATCTAAACTGACTACAATTTGCAATCCATAACATTATACCATTTGTTGCTAGAAAATGTCATAATAGTGGCATTTTCAACTAGTAATTCCAAGCATTTATGATTTCAGCAAATCTAGGCAATGTTAATTCCACATATCCATAATCGGAAATGTCTATCAACCCTTTCTCAGAAAGGCGTTTTCTGTATGTCGAAAAACTTCCAGATGTGTTTCCGGTTGCAGCCTGGACATCACTAGTCTTCATCCTTCCACCATTTTTAGCTATTGCCGAAAGGACTTTTTTATCCCCACTAGATAGCTCTGACCATATCTTCTCATAAACAAAATCTTCCATTATGCTATCAAATTTTGGCGTGATTTTCTCTAGTGATTCCTTCTCCTCCCATTTCAAATAACCTAACGCTTGGAATGCATAAGAATAACCTTTTGTAAATCTAGCCATCTCTTCTGCCTCTTCATTAGGAATATTAAATACTTCCTTGTAATCACTTGACATTCCAACAATTCCAAGCGGTTTCAAATCTATTCTTGGTGTACGATACAAAAATGTGAGTGTGTTTTCGTTTTGAAGATTTCTTATATTCTCAAATAAACCTGTCATCAATAAAAATACGGGATAATCCTCCCTAACAAATGTCTGATAGGCTGAGGCAAATTCTATCATTTGCTTGTTCTTAATAACTTCATCAATAGTTATTAAGACTTTCTTCTTTAGCTTCTTGACAACCTTTAACATTTTCAAGAGTTGTACCTCTACTGTAGCCGCTGGTTTTTCATTAACAATTGATGCGTTAAGACTAAATAAAGAAATATTGATATCCGCCTTTGTAAAGGCAAGAGCCAATTCCTTATTCTCACATAAATGCGATGCCAATCCTTCAAGTAAATTTGTATTAGGGTTTAAAGGAACGGAAATCCATCTAGCATCTTTTGCCAATTCGTGCTCAATATGTGTCATAGTGACAGTTTTGCCTGCACCTCTCACTCCAGTAATCATATATGCCTGGGTCGACGGAGTATCACTAGTAAAAGTCTCTATTACGCTATTTATTTGCGATGTACGTGCTATTAATCTTGAGGGTTCTTTTCCAAAACTAATATTAAATGGATTAGCCATAATCGCTCCTTTCACACTACGTTTAATAACTTTTAATAACTTTTAATAAGTTTAATAACTTTTAATAACTTTTAATAAGTTTAATAACTTTTAATAACTTTGTCAACTACAGTAACAAGGGACGGGGTTAGTGGTCCACTTTCATTTTGGACCAATAACTCCGTCCCTATGGTTCATTCTATACTATTTCTTTAACTATCTTTGCAATGTATTCCATATCCTCTTCATCATAAATCTGTGTGATAGGAATTGGAACCAGATGCTTTGATAAGTGCTTTTCAAACTCGTTGGTATCCTTGGATTCTTCAATCCAGCGCCACCAACGTGGAACAAAGATTTTGTTCTCAACCAGGCGCTCTCGAACACCATCTACATCAACAAGCAGTGGATATACCATAGGTGCACCATTTTCTAACTTGATACTAAGCTCATTTTTGTCCCCCAAGAGCTCGTGAAGCTTGTTGAAGTTTGCAATGCGCTTATCGTTTACAGATTTTAAATCAATACCATCCATGATTGCAGAGGTAAGCCCTGACATATAGCAAAGCCCTTCGCCATTAATGTGCTCCTCATTTTCCTTGGAAATATCGTAGACTGCATTTGGCCCTTCTTCAATGGATTTAAGTAAAAAGTCCGCCTTGTCGGCGCTTTTGCCTGTAGGATAACTCAGCTTTGGCAGATTATCTGCCACAAGAAAAGCTCCATCTGGCACACCGAAGAATTTGCGACAGCTATATGCCGAGTATGTGCCACGGATAGGCTTGGTATAGAAGCCCTGGGTATTATCAAAAAGCACATGACTGTGCTCAGAGATAATATCTGTCTGCTGCACATGTGTCATAATTCCAAAGTAATTCGTATATACGAAAAGTGCCCTGTCGTCAAATCTGCCTTCCGGCTCTATTGGCATAAAGCTTGAATCAATGTTGTAGTAACAAATCTCCAGCTTATAGGAAGCCTCTTCATCAGCTGATTCTGACAAAGGCAATGTCACATCCATCAATCCGGCCTCAACTGTCTTGCAGGTATAATAAGGAATATAGACCTTCTTGAAGCCTCCGGCAACTGCAGCATATGCTATTGCACTGCGCCCCGAATTAAGAGCAACATAGTCGAAGCCTGGAAAATAATCACTATTAAGTTTTCTAAGCTCCAGTGGCAAGCAGCCACCATATTCTCTAGGTTTCATATTGTCCCTTATTTATCAAATCGTCCCACAAAATCCATTGTGCTGCATTCCTTCATTGGGAATTCAACTGTCTCTCCAGTTGCAGCTGATTTATAAATTGCAAGAACCATCTCAAGGGCGCGGCGGCCTGCCTCGCCATTTACGTATGGCTCTCTATCATTTTCAATTGCGTCAATAACGTCGCGGTAAAGCTTAGTATGACCAAAGCCGTATACGTTTGGAGGAAGCTCTGAGCATTCCTTCTTAACCTGCTCTGGCTCGTCGATGTAGTCAGAGAAGTTCCACTCTTCAAGAAGGTTTACAGCGTCACCGCCAGCCTTTACTGTACCCTTGTCACCAAAGATGTAAAGAGTCTCCTCAAGGTTTTTAGGGAATACGTTTGTTGTTCCCTCGATGATACCGTAGCTACCGTTGGCAAACTGAACCAAGGCAATACCAAGGTCCTCAGCCTGGATGTAGTCATGCTTAAGGCGATCTGTCATACCTACCACACGTACAACCTCATCACCCATCATCCAGCGGAGAAGGTCGATATCGTGGATACACTGATTCATAAGTGCACCACCATCCTGCTCCCATGTGCCTCTCCAAGAAGCACGGTCATAGTACTCGTGGTCGCGAGCCCAACGGATGTGAGCTGTACCATATAAAAGACGACCAAATCTGCCCTTTTCAAGAGCCTCTCTAATCATCTGAATAGACTTATTAAAACGATTCTGGTGACAAGCGCAAACCTTCACGCCCTTTCTGTGTCCAGCCTCGATGATTGCATCTGCATCTGCAAGCGAAAGTGCAATTGGCTTCTCAATGATAACATTGCAGCCAGCCTCGATACAGTCAAGTGCTATCTGGGCATGCTTTCCTGACTCTGTTGCGATGGCAACAAGCTCTGGCTTTTCATTTGCAAGCATTTCCTTGTAGTCTGTGTATTGTTTTACGTAGTTTGCATCTATATCAAACTTCTTTATCTTATCCTCTGTATTCTTGAGATCAAGATCGCAAAGCGCCACTAAATCTAGGCCTGTCTTCTGTGATGCTACTACGTGGTTTGGTGAAATACGTCCGCATCCAATAATTGCATATTTCATTTTATAATCCTCCTTGCTTTCTGTCGTCCCTGCTGTTTCTAAGCAGGCAGTAGGCAACTAAATATGTATAATAAGGTGTCATGTATGGGTAGAACATATCTATTCCCAAATCCATAAACACAAATGAAACCATAAATGATAAAACAATGAGCTTGGCTGCCTTATTTCTTGCAAAAAAGCTCTTGATTGTCAAATATACTGGGAACCAGTAATACATTACAAATCCAACTATACCAAAAGAGAATAACAACTCAAGGAAATTCATGTGAGTGTGAATAGCTCTGTAAGCTACCTCAGTACCCTCATTTGGCCTATACTCTTCCAGTAAGGCATATGGCATAGTCTTGAAAGCATAAAAACCATGTCCAAAAATAGGATGCTCACCAAAGTGGTTCTTGAACTCTCTAATTACGCCCATTCGCTGGCCTGTGCTCTCGTGAGTTCCAGACGTTTTGCCCGCAAGAGTTTCAAACATCTCCACAACTCGCTCTCCAATGATACCATATAATGCCGGTATAAACATAATGGCTGCAAACCCAATCACTCCTATGGCAATAAGAATAATTATATTGCGACGAACTTCCTTTTTGTCTTTGGCTGAGCCAAGTAAAAATATGGCAAATACCAAAATTATTGGAAACATTGATGACTTAGTTCCCGATGCAACAATTTGAAAAACTGCCAAAACTATAAATAACAAATGCTTTTTCAACTGCTTGTTGACAATTGCTTGGTACAAAGATGGAATCATCAGCACTAGCACAAGATTACTTGTGTCAACGCAGGTTCCTGCAGGCGTCTTTCCAACACGGGATGTCATACCCTGAAGCCACTCGCCCCAAACGTCGTCGTAAATCAGGCTTGTAATCAACGATGTCACAATAACTATGTTTCCTGCCCATGAAATTATATCAAGCAAATCATCCTTGGCATGAAATAAAATCACCATAATCAAAACCGGTGGCACTATTGTAAGCAAGTGAAACTGTCGGCTGTACATATCTGGATAGGCCACACCGATTTTGAAATGCCCGTATATAAACACCAAAATCGAGAAAGCCAGAAGCCATATGGTCGCCAGATTAAATACTGACTTCTTAGTGGTCTCTTTATCTTTTATGAATAGGCATAGGCAAAAAGCTGCCGCTATAAAATCAACCAGTAAATTTGCACCAACGTAAGCCTTGCCATGGGAAAGGCCCAGGTTACATCTGGCAAATAAAATTGCAGCTATCGTAAATACGGATATCAACTTCTGCTTTGCCATAATCTTTTCCATTGTCATTTATCATTCTCCATTTAAAAATGTGGAATCTTAGTAAAACGCAAATCCATTCGGCTTGTCATTAAACCAAACTATTTTGCAATCTGTTTTCTGTAAATATGCTGCCAGAGCTCCCGCCGTATATTCCGGGCTTGTGAGCATTTCTTCCGGCATATCAAATATAGCAATCGATGGCGACACCTTTTCGTAAAAGCCAGTGTCCTCCGGCATGCTGTTGTTGCCGTGATGTCCACACTGTAAAATGTCTGCTTTTAAATCATCACCATAATCATCTATCAGTCTTTCTGCCATCACCCTACTATGGCAATCGGCACAGAAAAGTGCACTTCTGTTTTTTGTTTCCATTTTAAATACCAGAGAGGCATTGTTTGGAATGTCCTCCACATCCTTGATACTGTCATCATAGCTATTAAGGAAGGTGATCTTTAATCCATCGGAAAACTCTAAAACATCATCCCGCTTTACCGGATTTATGTTGTCTGCATCTGCAGTAAGCTCCATAAATCTGTCAAAGGAATCCACATCATCCCATTCCTGTGCCTTTGAATAAAACACTTCCGAGTCAAGTGGGGATACATAAATCTCCTTAATATCTATCCCCTGAGGATCTGCATATATTTCGTTAAACGCATCAACATGATCCTTGTGATAATGGGTGATAATCCAAGCATCTACCTTACCACCATATGCCTCGATTGCTTCTCGAAGACCCGGTGTAATCTTGCCGTATTTAGCATTTTCAACGTGACCTCCATCAATAACTATCAATGTCCCATCGTTTTTGTTGTACATGGTATAGCAAAGGCCCTGCAGGTTTGCATTATCCTTGTATTCTTTCAGCACCCAACCAACTGGCACCTTGAGAATAGCATAATTGGTGGTGCGACCATAAAGTTCGTAACCATTATCAAGGTAAGCAGGAAGCACCTCATCACCTGCAAATGTCACCACATAATCAACGTCATTAGTGGCACAGTAATCCGATACAGCAAGAGTGTCCGGATTTGGATTGGTGAGCTCAAAAGCCTCCTGCGGAAGTGGCTCCCTGGCATAAGGCATAGAAAATCTGCTATCCATCTGGCGCAGATAAACTGCAATATCCTGTGGTGCCATAATGCGAATCTTGTCGCCCTCATAATCAGCAAAAATATCACAGATAGTGATTACATCCTGAGGCACCTTGTTGCGGTTTTCCGCCTTGGTAAACCAATCCTCTGCATAAACCAATCGTCCAAATAGTAGGATGATTCCCAGTGCTGCTGCAAGTCCTACTAATTTCCTTGCTCCTGTAAACTTTGCTATCACAAGAGTAAGTCCGTAAGCCACAATAATCATCACCGGTATCACACTAAAAAATCGCATGTAGTATTGCTCAAATGCACTGTGATCAAAAAATCTGTTGGCGATAAACCAAGTCAGTGGATTGTATATGAAAAGCAATACAATACCTGTAAACCACAGGAAGGTGTATCGTTTTATTTTTTCTTTTTCAATTAACAGAATCATTACCAACGCTGCTGCAAACAGCAAAGCAAATATATATCTGTCCTTCCAAAAATTAATGGTAATGCCTGCTATGAAGTTAAACCATTCCATCTATTAACTCCACTGTGACGTCAATAATAGTTCACTGAGGACAAACATTATCCCTTGAACGGCTGGCCCGGCAAGACCTGCCACCAGATAACGAATGCCATAAATCTTACGATTGTACACTGCCATCATAATAAATATACCAACCACAGCAAGGCTAACTAATCCCATTGAAACACCTGCAAGGCTGGCCGCTCCTACAGAAAGAATTGCTATAGTTGCAGTAACCCTGCTTGATAATTCTATTGAAAATGCTCTTACCATGTAGCAAATCATAAAAGGTATAAATATGGCTGAAAGTACTGCCTTGCCCTGCCAGAGAGCGCACAGCAGTCTAAAGGTTGGGGAATAATGTGAGAAATTCCCCATGATAAATACAGCCTCCAAAAGAATCATAAATATAATTCGATTGTCGGATTTATCAAATAAAAATCTGGCGATGTAATAATAAATACCGTATGCCACAGCCAAAAGTATCACCGGTAAAATTGTATGACAAACAGTGGTTACTTCAAAGGATGAAACCACTGAAAGATATGCAACATAAGTAGTCCAAGCCTGAGCCACACGCTTAGATGTGGTAAATGGGGCCTCGCCTGTTACAAAGTTTACGTTGGTAATCATGTCCGTATTGATGTCATCTAAGCTTGTAGCCACATATTCGTAATCATCGTAGGACCATTCATTTATCTCGTATGAAAGGGACATGTACATTTGGAAAAATAAAAGAGCAATAAAAATTATCGCATATACGATATGGAGCTTATCCTCTTTAAAGCTCTTAATCACGTCGTCAAACCAGTTCTTAAAATAACTTTTGACAGCTGTTTTATTCTTGATTTCAAGATAAATCCAAAGTGCAACAAGCAAAATTACAATCACCGAATAGGTGATGCAAAGTCTGTGAAAACCGCCCTTGACAAGCTCGGTAATCATTGTGACATTCTGATATAAATAAAAGCCACAATTTAGGATATAAAAAATCCCAAGGGCACCAGCCATTCCCAATATATAGGTAACTATTGGTGAGTGGTGCTGGCTGTCCTTTGACTTGTATGTAATTAGTCTGCCTAGGGCCACTGGCACAAGTGTGAAGTGGAGCAAAAAGGCTATAGCTCTAATTATTATCATTATTTGTTCTCACTGATTTTCTTTGAAAGTAAACATTCTGCAAACTCGAAATCAATTGGATAATCTATGTCGATAGAATCCTCTCGTTTCATAACATAAGCTACTGTGTTATCGCAGTAGTAAGTTCTCTTTTCCTTGAGCAAATCGTAATCAAGAATATAAATTGCTCCATTTGGGATAATGTAGGTCTCGTTATTTTGGCGATTAGTCATAGTAATACCCTGACCAAAGCCTGCGTTTTCAACTCGTCCCTTTTCATTCAACTTGTGATACCAGCTTGCTGGAACCTCTGCCTCTGCAAAGGATATTAAAGTTGTGGCTCCATCTGCCAAAAACTGCTGATAAGCCTCATCAATGTGCTTTTCTGTTCTAAGTGGAACCGTTGGAAGAAGCACCATAAACTTATCAACCTTTTCTCCTGTCTCATTCATGACAAACTCTGTTGCATGAAGATAAACATCTATGGCAGAAGCTGTATCTGAAGAAAGCTCTGCTGGTCGCATAAATGGCACCTCTGCGCCATGCTTCTTGGCAACTTCAGCAATAGCCTCATCGTCTGTTGTAACTATTACTCTGTCTATGCACTCGGCTTTTTTAGCAGCCTCAATTGTCCAAGCAATGAGTGGCTTGCCGCATATTTCTTTTATGTTTTTGCCTGGGACGCCCTTTGAGCCTCCGCGGGCTGGAATAAATGCAATCATATTTCACTCTTTCTAAAATCTACGCTAGTTACAATCTCAATATTTACTAACATCTGTTACGCTCTCAAGCCTAAGATATTGTCTTCGTCGACTACAAACGTCTCCTTCGACAACACTCAGAGCTTGATAGCTACAGATAATTTTTTGATAATCTACTGTAACTAGCTAGATTATATAAATACTATATAAATATTTAACTTTAGAAATCTCCCCAGTTAAATAATTCATCTGCTTCAATATCGCGCTTTAGTTCCTTGCCTATGAGCATCTCATAGAACTTAGGTGAAATTGCTGTACCAGGGCGCTTATAGTCAAGGTCGTCCTCAGTAAGGATGTGACCCTTCTTAAGATCCTTTGCAGCCACGATTGAGCGCTTGTACTCGCCGCGTTGGTGTGCACTTTCGTTTACCACCTTACGGAAGCTTCCCATCATCTTGTAGCCCTGCTCTGCTGCATCGCAGATGATTTTCATTTCCTCTGGATTGGCTGAAATCTTGTGATCCCATCCCTTCATGTTCTTGTCCATTGTGAAGTGCTTTTCAATGATGCACACATTCTTTGCAATAGACATGATTGGCGCAACTGTGCCAAATGTATGATCCGAATATCCTGTTGGATAACCAAATGCCATGCGATACATGTCGATGTTGTTGAGATTTACCTGCTCATCTGCTGGTGGATAAATTGACACACAGTGAAGAACGCAAATCTCCTTGCATCCACCGGCCTCGATTGCTGCGATAGCATTTACAACATCATCCATACCTGTAAGTCCTGTAGAAATAACCACTGGCACACCCTTGCTGCCGATGTACTTAAGAAATGGAACATTCTCAACGTCCATAGAAGCAACCTTGATAAATGGTACGTGAAGCTCATCTACAAGCAAATCTACGCCAGCCTTATCAAATGGTGTAGATGTGAAATCAATATCAAGCTCATCACAATACTTCTTAAGCTCAAAATGCTGCTCTCTTGTAAGTGCATAAGCCTCTACGATTGATTCAAGAGTGTAGTCTGTTCTGTTTCTATAATCGTCTCCGAGGAAGAAATTGTCCTCGTAATTTTTCTTAGAAAATACGTTACTCTTTGTGAAAGACTGAAGCTTGATGCAGTCTGCGCCACACTCCTTTGCAGTCTTAATCATTGTCTTGGCAAGCTCCATATCACCATTGTGATTAGCTCCAAGCTCTGCGATAACGTAAGGCTTTTTACCGCCTGTTACCATGTCCTGATAATTAAATCTCATAGGAATCCTCCATAATTATGTTGCTCCACCAATAGCCATTGTGGCTTTGGCTTGCATCTATTTTTGTAATATCCAACACCTTAAGCTTTTGATAGAGATACTCAAAGTATGGATAACGTTTAGCTAAGTTCTGATAATGAATCAGCTTGACCTGGTACTCCTGCTCCACATTGTGGCTGGTACCTACAGTATTGTTATCGTGAATGCGATAAACTGTAGCTGCATTCTTGACTAGCTTTCCCTTGCCTATGTCCATTAAAAGGCGACTGTAAAAATACCAATCAAAGACCGTGCAATCACCCTCTGAAAGAGTATCTATAAAATCTTCATCAATCATATTTAAATTGATTGCCGCTATAGACATGCCAATGAAGTTGGATTGGGAAATTATCCTAACATCTGCCACCTCATCAGGCAGATGTTCAAGGACGGTTTTACCCTTATCCGTAACTAACTCATTATAGTAGAAAGCATAGGATTTGTCTAATTCGTAGGCCTTCTTGTACTCTGCCACGCGGGTGCTTGCAAAGGTATCATCGGCATCGCTGACTATGAGCAAATCATAGCCTTTTTCCTTGGCTGACTTTATCATTTCGATGCGAGTCTGTGCCACGGTACAATGCATCGGCTCAAGGTCCACAAAGACAGTCTTACCAGCAATAGATGGCGCCACTTTATTTGGTGCACCATACTTACATATCATGCCAATTTCCTTTAGCTCATCCATTGTGTAGTTGTCATTTACAATCAAAAGGTCAAAATCTTTATCAGACTGACTATCTACCGACTTAATCAAATCCTCAAAAAAGTCCTTTGATTGTTTATATATAACTGTTCCTAGGCATACTTTCATTTTTTTATCCTTTTCATGCATACTTGATATGATTATATCATAATCCCTATACTTATAGTTTCTCTTAGCAAAATTAAAGCCCCCTATTTCATATGTATCTTTGAAATAGAGAGCTGTTCGTATATTAATTATTTGTCGCAAGATTATTAAGTACTTCGTATAAATCTGGAAACTGTTTCTTCACATTAATTGGTTTACCAGCTGTATTTAAAAAACAGTGAGATGATGTAGCTGTGCAAACAATCTCGCCAGCTTCATTTCTCATCTCATATGCGAATCCAAGCTTTACCCCTTTAAATTCTGTGATTGAAACCTTAATGGAAATCTTATCAGCAAAGGCCGTTGTTTTCTTATAGTTACAATTAACGTTTAAAACTGGAGAAACAATCCCCATGGCTTCAACCTTAGGCATATCCCAACCAATCTTTGCAAGGTAATCGACTCTTGCCTCCTCCATCCATCTGATATAATTAGAGTGATGGGTGATAGCCATCTTGTCTGTCTCGTAATAATGTACTGTGTGTAGGTAATCCATATTTTTGCTTCCTTTTAATACAACACTTCAAATGACTTCTCATCCTCTTGAACGGGAAGCTTCTGAAAATCTATGTCCTGTATGTTGATAAATCTGTCGTTATTCATGGTCTGAAAGAACATGTCGATGGCCGCATCTGTTCCTTGAATCTCAGCAACAACAGAGCCATCATACTCATTTCTGACATAGCCTGTCAGATTATATTTCTGCGCTGTGTAGGCGGCCTTGTATCTAAACCCCACACCTTGCACTCGACCATTAAATATATACTTGTATCTAACTAATTCGCCCATAATAATTTTTACTTCAAATACTCATCCATCTCATCCATAAGAGTCTTCTTTTGGAAATGAGATAGGTTATAGTTATAGGAATTTTCCCCTAGGGTTTTAAGCCTGTCTGAAGACATGTTGCTCATGGCAACTATGTTGACAGCAAGCTCCTCGGCATCGCCAATATTGGAGCAAAGTCCGCAATCAGCCTCCTTGATAATGCGGGCTGTCTCGCCCTTCGCCGAAGCGATGATTGGCATAGCACAAGCCATGTATGACTGAAGCTTGGCAGGGATGGTCTTGGCAAACAGCTCATCATCTGCAAACGAGATAAATGCTGCATCGGCTGTCGCTAAAAGTCCTGGAACCTCCTGTGGCTTTACGCGACCTACAAATTCAAACATGTCCCATACACCATTTCTTGTGATGGCATCCTCAAAGCTTTTGCGGGCACGTCCATCTCCTACAATTGTAAATTTAATATTTTTAATCCGCTGATCACGAATCATTTTCGCCGCATCAGGAAGAATTTCAAGCCCCTGAGCCTGTCCAATATTTCCGGTAAAGATTACGTTGAAGCCTTCGTGAGCAACCTTTTCCTTTGGCTCATAGAATTCCTCTGCATACTGTGGCCAGAAGCTAACCTTGTCATGCTCTGCCTGGTCTACGTATTTACGAATCCCCTCCACAAAGCTTGGGCTTGTCCCCCAAATATGGGTGCAGCCTTTATAAATCTTTCGCACCATTCGCTCAATTGGTCTAACAACAAGAGGTGAATGGATGCCAGTAATCATCTCTACATTCTCAGGCCAAAGATCCTGTACATATAGGTAACAAGGAATCTTGTGCTTCTTGGCATAGCGCACACCAACCTTGCACTGATTCATTGGAGAAGTCTCAAACATAAAGACTTCGTCAGCTTTTATTTTTGTAAATAGGCTCCACCAGAATCCGAAGAAAGGAAAGCTGAAATAGTTTGCAATCAATCCCAGCTTGCTACTTCCCCTTGCAATAAGAGGAATTCTGTGGATTTCTACACCATTCACTGTCTCTTTTGTATTCTTGAACCAGCCGTAGCCAGGATAAAATTTTCCTTCTGGATAATTTGGGATGCCAGTTACTACCGTTACCTTGTAGCCCCTCTTTACCCACTCAAAAGCCATATCGTTTATCCTAAACTGCTCTGGATAAAAGTATTGGCAAATTATTAAAATATGCTTCATTATTACTCCCGCTAGTCACGTTTTATTAGAATTTCAATACTGTCTTGGCTGGTACCCCTACAACTTCACAACGACCCTTAGTGTTTTTGATTACACAGGAGCCCGCCCAAATA
>Ga0129307_1000920_pt1 | contig 38298 bp, 38 predicted proteins | sample P1105metagenome_FD_94437 | JGI IMG/M metagenome (GOLD analysis project Ga0129307, IMG submission 94437) | Capybara group fecal microbial communities from Wisconsin, USA - P1105 metagenome | ecosystem: Host-associated > Mammals > Digestive system > Large intestine > Fecal | place: USA: Wisconsin...
GATAGCGTTGATCGGAGCTTCGGGGTCGGAGTTCACGGAGATGATGATACCTGAATCCTGCATGCCAGCGAGGTGCTGGATCTGGCCGGAAATACCGAAAGCGATATAGACCTTCGGGCGGACAGTCACGCCGGTCTGACCGATCTGGCGGTCGTGATCGACAAAGCCCGCATCCACGGCGGCGCGGCTTGCGCCCACTTCGGCGTGGAGTTCCTTGGCAAGTTCGAACAGCATGTCGAAGTTTTCCTTGGAGCCCATGCCGTAACCACCGGCGACCACGATCGGGGCGCCCTTGAGGTTGTGCTTGGCCTTTTCCACATGGCGTTCGAGCACCTTGACCACGTATTCCGTTTCCGGCACGTACTTGGCCACGTCGTGCTTGATAACTTCGCCCTTGTAGTTCGGGTCCACGATTTCCTTCTTCATCACGCCTTCGCGCACGGTCGCCATCTGCGGACGGTGTTCCGGGTTCACGATCGTCGCGACGATGTTACCGCCGAATGCCGGGCGGATCTGGCAAAGCTGATTTTCGTAAGCCTTCTTCACGCCACCGATGCTCATTTCGAAGCTGTCGATTTCGAGTTCGGTACAGTCGGCGGTAAGGCCGCTGTGCATGGCGCTAGAAATGCGCGGGCCGAGGTCACGGCCAATCACGGTTGCACCGAGCAAGCAAATCTGCGGCTGCTCTTCCTTGAAGAGGTTCACCACGAGAGAAGCGTGCGGGTTGGTTGTGTAGGGGAACAGGCCTTCGGCGTCGAACACATGAACCTTGTCCACACCGTAAGGGAATACCTGTTTTTCAATGCCATCAAGGCCCTTGCCAGCGCAAATGCACTCGAGCTGAACGCCGAGAGTGTTGGCCAACTTGCGACCCTTAGAAAGCAGTTCAAGGGAAACGTCAACGACGGTGGTTCCCTCAATTTCGCAATATACAAATACGTTATTCATAGGTTAGCCAATAATCTTCCCGTCTAAAAGTTCCTTGATAAGTCCTTCAATGTCGGCGTCGCTTGCCGTGAGCGTGCGGCTTTCCTTGGCCTTGAACACGATGTTCTTGACGGCCTTCACGTTCGTCGGCGAGCCTGCCTTACCGATTTGCGTCGGGTCGGCGTCGATGTCTGCGGCACCCCACTGCGGGATGTCGAGGTAGGGCTTCTTCGCGATGAGGGCGGCGTACTTCTCGGCGGCTTCCGGAGCGCGTTCGGCGACGGCGGTCGCATTCTTGAACTTCATGATGCGCTTCGCGTTGCGCGGGCGGCACGGAGCGGCACTTCCGTTCACGGTCACGACCAGCGGGAGCGGTGCTTCCACCGTTTCCACACCACCGTCGATATGGCGGCGGATTACGACCTTGCGGGCCTTCTCGTCGAGGTTCAAAATCTCTTCGGCGTAGGTCACCTGGGTGAGTCCGAGTTTTTCGGCAATCTGCGGACCGACCTGTGCGGTGTCACCGTCGATAGCCTGGCGACCACCAAGGATAATGTCATAGTCGCCGACCTTCTTGACGGCCTGGGCGAGCGTGTAGCTTGTAGCGAGCGTGTCAGCGCCACCGAGGGAACGGTCCGTAATAACGTAACCGCAGTCGGCACCGCGATACAGAGCTTCACGGATAACTTCAGCAGACTTCGGCAGACCCATCGTCAGCACGGTAATGGTGGAACCGGGGAACTGGTCCTTCAGGCGAAGGGCTTGCTCCAGGGCGTTCAGGTCTTCGGGGTTGAAGACCGCGGGCAAAGCGGCACGATTGATAGTACCCTGCGGCGTCATGGCGTCCGGGCCTACGTTTCGTGTGTCAGGTACTTGCTTGGCAAGCACAACGATTTTAAGACTCATATTACTAGTGTTTTATTTTAACGGTTAATTGAAAATCCTGCTACTCTGCAAAATTTTACGAGCTACAAGATAGATTTATTAGACCCGCCGGATTTGTCCTTTCGAACCGACTGACGGGAAATAATCCGTTTTTAAGAAATGCGTAAGTATTTTGTAATAAATTGATTTGGTGAGATTGGGGAAAGGGTCCCCCTGATTGCAGCCTTGCACCGCCGTCATCCTGAACGAATGTGAAGGATCCAGTTATTTCACAAATTCCACGTAAATGCCTTTCGGCAGCTTGGGGAGTTCTCCCGATGCGGTTCTTTGTCCAACCGGTTTCCCGAGGACATTGAAAATCTTGTTTTCGGGAATGCCATATTTTGAGACTTTCCTAAAGTTCGATATGATTGCAGTGCTTCCGCTTTGACTGCTGGAAGTTGGCTTTACGGAACTGCTGCTCTTTATGTTGCTGGAACTTGCGGGATTTGGCGCATTTGAAGAACTTGATACAACTGGCGCACTCGAAGAACTCGATAACAAAACGGCGGGCACGCTCGAAGACGATTCTTGTGCAGGGCAGTTCTCGCCGATACAGAACTGCATGGTTTCTCCCGGCGTTCCGATGTCCGTGATTTTGAGTCCTGTTTTGGAGCCGTTGTACCAGCGGATGGCTGGGTACTTGTCGTCAGAAAATTCGGAATAGGTTCCGCTTTTGAAGAATGCGTTTGCATCGCTTCCGGGATTTGGCCATTGGTCTTTTACGTTGTCGTTAGACTTGCTCGCGGCGTTGGCGTGTACGATTCTTAATGTGAGTTTGTCTGCTGCAGAGTTTCCCTCAATGGAAAAATCGTAATGTTGCATCAGGAGCCCGCTGCCTTTGAGCACCTTGTTGCGGCCCGTATTGCGCACGTATGACCATACGAGTCCTTCCTTTTCTGGCCTTGCGGGATTCTTGTAGCGGTAGCAGACTTCGTTCGGCTTGGTGGTTTCGAGGCTTACGTCTTCGCTTGTTACATCGACAAACGGAATCCAGCCTTGGTCTGCGCGGTAGAAGTCATTGATTGCTACAGGGTTCAAGTCGTTTGCACGATTGCCCATGGTGCAGTAATCGCCGTACCAGTAAAGGTCCGGCCAACCAAAAATCATGTGTCCGCTTTCGTGCACGAAAACGTATATCGAAAACTTGCCCGGCATGTCCGTCATTTGGTGATGCGTGAGGCGGACTCCGTCACGTTTTTCGTTGGACCATCCGGAATGCGGCCAAAGCCCTTGTCCCCATGTTTCTCCGGCGCCTGCATACACGATATTGATGGCTTCGGTTGTTCCGTCCTTGTCGTTGTCGTAACGCGAAAAATCAATTTGCGGGTCGAAATACGCGAATACTTCTTTCATGAGCGAATCCGATCCCGTGTAATCTTTTAGGTTTTCGTACCAGGATTTGGGGTGTTTTGCGCGGTACCATCCGAAGACTTCGTTTGTAATGTCTAACTGTCCATTGGAAACGTCAAGGTAGTAGTCGCGAACGGAACCGTTACAACCGTCCTTGTTGAATCCTTCTTTGTTCAGCCAATCTTCGACTTCGCTCACCGTAACGGGGGCGGGCTTGTCCGAGAAATCGACGAGAAGCGTGAGACTGTAGATTTTCCCCTTGGGGGCCGCATAGTGGCTCTTGTTCTGTGTGACGGGCGTTCGCGTCAAAAGAAAGCTTGGCTTGTCCGTGTTTTGGTTGTTGAATGTCGGCTTGGCCTCTTCGGGCCATTCCTGGACGCGTTTCCCTTGATACACGATGTCTGCAAAAAGCATCGTGGGAAATGCGAACAACAGAAGACACGGGAGAAAAATGTTCTTCTTCATATAGAACCTGCAATCATTCCCATAAACAGCGTCTTTTTCCCTTGCGTGACGGACAGTATGACGTTCTGTTTTCCAAGTTTACGGGGAAGCGGGAACTGGTAATTCATCCCGTCCATTCTTGTTTCGAACAAAAGCTGTCCGTTAGGCGAGAATATCCTGATGTTCTTCGTTCCTTGTGTTGGCGTAACTACGTGAATCATTCCGTTCTGCGATGCGACATGGGTGCGGTACGGTGAAGCGCTTGCAGCGGCGAATACCGGATAGTCGCTGGAACTGGATGATTCAACCGTGGAACTCGAAAGGACTGTTTCGGACGAAGAAGAGATAAGCACGATACTTGACGAACTGGACTCGATTGAACTAGACGATTCGATTACTGACGAAGAAGATTTCAAAACGCTACTTGACGAAGTCTCGCTTGAACTTGAGAACTCTAGAATGCTGCTGGATGAAAGCGCTGCAATCGAGGAACTTGAAATCGCGGAGGAACTTGACGATTGCGACGAGCTGGAAGAGAACGAAGAACTCGAAGGAATTGATGAACTGGAAGATTGTGAAGAACTGGACCAAGTCGATGAACTGGATGACATTGACGATGAGGACCTGACGGTCATATCGACGTCAAAGGTGATATATTCCTTGTCTGTGGATTCTTTGATGTTGGTGAGCGAAATATTCATGTCGTTGCCGTTCCAGAAAACGAACTTGTTGAATGAGGTTACGTTTCTTGAACCGGGGAACGGGTCTGATGGCGCTGCACTTGTGCCTGTTGTGGTCACGGCTTCTTCAATATCAACGTACATGTGGCTGCCATCGACATTGATTTTCCGGTTGCTCCAAACAGAAGTGACATAGTCGATATGCCATATCAGCATTCCGGAATTGACTTGCCCTGCGTCCCAATTTTTGTTGGTTCTGTATTCGAGCAGGAACATTTCATTTGGATTTTGGGGATTGGTGACGCTGTAGGCGATGTTGTCGTCAATTTTGTCCAGTTTCACTTGCCCCTTGATATTGAGTTCTGTGGGCCCGGCCATCCAACCGACTGACATCCTTTCGAAAGCGGAGTAGAAAGCTGGTGCGCAACCTTGTACGTTTTCCGAATTCGTTGGGCAGTTGTACCCGCCGTGAGCCATAATGGACCAGGAATGAGGCGTCTTTTGTTTGTTGTTGCCGCCAACATCGTATAGGTCAGGTAGGCCAAGGACGTGGCCGAATTCGTGGACGAAAGTCCCGATTCCGTTAGGGGTGCTTGTTGTGCTGTTTGCTTTGTATGCACGTCCGCCAATTTCGTTGGAGCAGGCATAACGCTTGACGGTTGGACCGTTACCCATTTTTTTTGTGATAGAACTGGCGTGGGGCCAAATGGATTCAACGACTCCGGAACTGGATCTTCCGACGCCTGCATATATCATATAGACAAAGTCAACGTTTCCGTCCTTGTCGTTATCGTATTGGGAAAAGTCGATGCTGTTCCACCTCAAGATAGTGTCCAATGCTTCTTTTAAGGCTTCCCTTGCCATGTTGTATCTTCTGTCACTCTCTGTTCCTCCGTAATATGCACGTGTTCCGGAGATGGTGACAGGGCCGATAACGTCGAATGTCGGGCGGAATGCTCCCGAAGAATTTTTAATAAAGTAATCTCTGGCGCTGCCTTGGTGGTGGAATTCGTTATAGCCTTCCTTGTTCAGCATTTCAGAAAATTGTTTTTTAGGGTCTGCATTCTTGAATTTGATATCGGAAAATTGGACTAGGATCACGACACCACGGATGTCGCCTAAGGTGAGTTTTTTGTTCGGGACGGGCATGCGCTGTATTTTGGGGAGCGCAAATTTGGGTATCCCGTATTCCAGCGATTCGTCATCGGGAGCTTCGGCTAAAAGTTTTTGATAAATTGCATCCGGGTTGAGTTTTGCTAAAAACTGTAATTCCGAGCTGCTGCGGCTGTTGGGATCGCGGGCGAAGATTCCCGAAGATTTTCCTGTCTCGTCGGCGTAGGCGTAATACCCGAGAGCATCTTTTTGCAGAATGTAGCCGTCCTCGGTTTCGAGTACGTTAAAATGCTCGTCGCCCACAAAACGGGCAAGCAAAGTGCTGCCGTCGGGCTGCGTCAAGAAGAATGGCTCGATATCGGCGGGTTCTGCCATGCAGAGTGATGCACAAAGCATTGCAAATAGCGCTATTCGGAAAATTCTCACATCGACCTCCATTCTTCTCTTAAATGAATCTATAATTATTTTTTGCTGGATGGCGTTTTTCTTTTTATAAACATTGGAAAAACAAGAAACTTGGCGTTTCCATTTTTTATTACATTTCACCCGAGAAACAACCAGCTAATGACTAATAACTAGTGACCAGATTATGAAATTTAAACGTATTCTTCTCAAGCTTAGTGGCGAAGCCCTTGCAGGCGAAAAGGGCCACGGTATCGATAATGTTATCCTCTCCGATATGGCAAGCGAAATTGCATCTATCGTCAAGCAGGGTGTGCAAGTCGCGCTCGTGATTGGTGGTGGCAATCTCGTCCGCGGCATTTCTGCTTCTGCTGGCGGTATGAACCGCGCACAGGGCGACGCTATGGGCATGCTCGGCACCGTGATGAACGGCCTTGCCATGCAGGACGCTCTTGACAAGCAGGGTATCGACTCGGTGGTAATGTCCGCCATCCGCATGGAACCGGTTTGCGAATTCTTCGACCGTCGCAAGGCTTTGAAGCTTTTGTCCGCTGGCTCTGTGGTGATTTTCTCCGCCGGTACGGGCAACCCGTTCTTCACGACGGACAGCTGTGCCGCTCTCCGCGCCATCGAAAGCGAATGCGATGTCATCATGAAGGCCACCAAGGTCGATGGCATCTACACCGCAGACCCGGTCAAGGATCCGACTGCTACCCGTTTCGACGATATCAGCTACAAGGAAGTCATTTCCCGCGGCCTCAAGGTCATGGATACCGCAGCCGTCGCCCTCTGCATGGAAAACAACATGCCCATCTTCGTGTTCAAGATGGAAAAGGGCAACCTCACGCGTGCAGCGATTGAAGGCGACCTCGGCACGCTTGTCCACTGCTAATCCGCTAGACGTTGAATTTCGTCAGAAATTTCTTTCGTCTATCGTCTATTGTCTTTGACCTAATCTATATTTATAACAGAATAATGGTGCTTTTCGCAAGCCCCTGAAACCTATAACCTAAAACCTATAACCTGCTTATGTCTGAATATTCTGATAAAATGGACAAGGCCATCGAGGCCACCGAACGTGAATTCTCCAAGATCCGCGCTGGTCAGGCTAGCCCCGCTATCCTCAACGGTGTGCGCATCGACTACTACGGCACTCCGACCCCGATTTCCCAGGTCGCAAAAATTTCTGTGCCCGAACCGCGCATGTTGCTCGTGACGCCGTGGGAAAAGCAGCTCGTCGATACGATTGACAAGGCTATTCTCGCAGCAAACATCGGCCTTACTCCGATGAAGGACGGCAACTGCATCCGCGTGACGCTCCCGATTCTTACGACGGAACGCCGCCAGGAACTCGCAAAGATCGCCCGCAAGCACGCCGAAGAAGGCCGCGTGGCCATCCGCAACATCCGCCGCGATGCCAATGACGCCATCAAGAAGAACAAGGATTTGCCGGAAGACGAAGTCAAGAAGCAGCAGGACGAAATCCAGAAAGCTACTGACAAGGCTATTGCAAAAATCGATGCTCTGCTTGCCGAAAAGGAAGCGGACATCCTCAAGGTGTAGTTCGGGGTTTGCGTGGCAAATCAGCTTAGGCATGTCGCTATCATCATGGATGGCAACGGGCGTTGGGCTCGTCGCCGTGGTCTTGAACGTTTCCTCGGACACCGCAAAGGTACGGAATCGACTATCGAATCCGTAGAGGTGGGCGTGAACCTCAAACTGGAACACATGACTTTATATGTGTTCAGCTCTGAAAACTGGGGTCGCCCGTCCAAGGAAGTGGATTACTTGATGAACCTTCTCATCGAGATGGTCTATAAGGAAATTCCGGACCTCATGGAAAAGAACGTGAAGCTGGTTGTCATTGGCGACATCAGCCGTTTGCCCGAAAAACCGCGTGCCAATTTGCAGATGGCGATTGACAAGACGGCAGGCAATACGGGCATGCAGCTGAACCTCGCTATTTCTTACGGAGGCCGTCAAGAAATCGTCGAAGCGACTAAGAGCATTGCTGCTGAGGTTGCTGCGGGCAAGCTTTCCCTCGACGAAATCAATGACGAGGTCTTTGCGAAACATCTTTACCTGAAAGGCGCTCCGGATCCGGATCTGATTATCCGTACGGGTGGCGAATTCAGGCTTTCCAACTATCTTCTTTGGCAAGCTGCTTATAGCGAGTTCTACGTGACGGACACGCTTTGGCCCGATTTCACCAAGGAAGAGTTCATGAAGGCGGTGGAGTTCTTCAATACTCGCGAACGCCGCTTTGGGAAGGTTCTTCATGAGTAATTTGGCTCAGCGCTTGATAACGGCTTTCATCGCCATTCCTGTCGTTTTTGTTTTGTTGTGGTTCAACGATTTTAGTCGTATTGGACTGATGTGCTTTTTGGCGGGCGTGGGCGCCTGGGAATGGGCCGGCATGGCTTGTAAAATGTACAAAGGGCCCGATACCCGTTACCTTTCGTTTGCCTCTTCGTTGGCGTTGACGCTTGCGTGGGCGCTTTCCAAGGGCGGTTATTTTAGTCTCCCTGCGGTGCCTTACGTTGTTGGCATGACGTTTGTTTCCGTGTTTGCGATTTACATTGGCGTTGCATACGCGAAGGTCGAAATAGACCATCTGTTCCCGTGGCTTGTGATGCAGCTTGGCGCTCCGCTTTACCTTGGACTTTGGGGCGGCATGAACGTGCTCATGATGGGCAACGGCCAAGGCTTTGAACACTGCTATCCGTTCATCCTCGTGATGACGGCGGTGTGGCTTTGCGATACGGTCGCTTATTTCTTTGGAAAGTTTGCTGCTGGCAAGGGACCTTTTGGGCGTCATCCGTTTGCTCCGAGCATTAGCCCCAAGAAAACTTGGGAAGGTAGCGTTGCGGGTTCCATCGCGACGATTGCCTGGGTGGCGTACTGGGTCAAGTGTAGCGCTTCACTTGCTTCTTTTGAAGTCGAATTGACTTGGACGTCCGCGATTGTCATTGGCTTGCTCATTACGGTGGCTGGCCAAGTGGGAGACCTTTTGATGTCTGCGCTCAAACGTTGGAGCGGCACGAAAGATTCCGGTAATTTGTTCGTGGGCCATGGTGGCGTGCTCGACCGCTGCGATTCCTTCCTTTTGGCGGCTCCGGCTCTTTATCTGTTCATGGATTTCCTAAAAAACATCACATAACCGAAAGGGGGATATATGAAAATCAAATATATCGTAAGTGCGTTTGCTTTGATGATGACCATGGGTCTTGTGGCCTGTGGCGAAGAGGATTCTGAAAACCCGATTACACCGCCGAAAGAAGATAATAACGGCCCCGGTGATGTTGAAGCCGGTTGCAACTTCCAGAAGGCTGATAATGTTTGGAAGTACAAGTATTCTTCGTGGGGTTACATTGATGTCTATACGTGGGTGAACGAGACTACGGTCAAGTACGAGGCATACGCAAAAGCTTATCACATGGAAGATAACGACACAACCTATACTGACGTAAATAGAGACGAATTCTATCAGCAAGTTATGGATGATTGTCTAAGATTCCAGGAAATGGATAAGTAGGGAATATTCATTTTTTCTTTTGCCCGCCATGTTCTTCCATGTAGATGGCGAGATAGTCGATAACGCCAGAATCTGCGCCTTTCACGGGAATGTAACGTAGGTTATTCTGGCTATCGGCAATGATGGCAAGCCCTGCAATATAGTTTATCCAATGGTAGTCCTCAAAGTATTTGAGGGCTACCTTTTTTTCGGAACCGAAAACGGCGAGCGGCATTACCAAAATGTCGTGCGAGACCATGATGCTTACGCGTTTCCACTTGGACCAATTTTTGAGGATGACGCTTTGCATAAATTCTTCGGCGCGTGGTATGAGTTCATATAGGACGTCTGGATAGCCGCCTTCGTAAGCCCAATGGGCCATGAGTTCGACGGAACTGCCTTTCATGTTCAGCGCTGTCGCGTACTGTGCGAGCGAATCTGCTGAAATTTTCAGGAACCAGTTCCCGGTGATGTCGTAGTTGGTGATGAGTTTCGGGAGGCTTGGCTCTCCGCGACCTTTTGATATGTTGTTTGCGGTTTCGTTCGTGCGCACGAATCCCGAAGTGATGTACGAAAATTCTTCGTCGCTTTTGAGTGTGGCGCCAAGGTCCTGCGCCATCTTGACGCCGTTTGCGGTGAGTTCCGTTTCGATGGCGACGTTGTCTTCGCGTTCGGAATGGCGGATGATAAACACGGCTTTTTCATCTGCGGCAAGGCTGCGATAGACATCGGCAACGGTGGCAAAACCGTTTTTGTCGAGCGAAATTCCGGCAGTCGGCGTGGAGGATGATATCGGCACAACTGTTGCTGATGATGTTTGTGTTAATGAAATGGCCGATGATGAAGGCCTTGAAGATGACGATGAAGGTGTGGCAGAGCTTGTTTGTAAATTGGAAGATGAAGAACGCCGGTGGCTGCTTCGTGAAGAACTGGACGCTTGCAAGTCGGGAGCTTGCACGGAACTTGACGACCCAGCCGAAACAGCGGATTCCGCAGAGCTCGACATCGCAGAATCGGATTGGTGCGCTGTGGTTGCTGTGCTGGAACAGGATGGTTGGACTGAGCTGTTTTCGCTGGAACTGGATTGAAATCCGGAAATCGTGTCGTGCGGCGAAACGAGTGTGCTTGAGGAGTCTCCGCACGACACGATAAATGCTAGGCATGCCGAAACAGCGAACGAAATTGCTGTATGACGCATTTTACGAGCCCCACTGGTAATCGCCAGCTTCATAGACCGGATTTTCTCCGTTGAAACCGCGTGGGCGTTTAATCTTGTCGTCGAATACGGTTTTGTTGAATATGCGGAAGTCGCCGCGTTCGTAGCTCTGGAACGAAATATGGCAGAAAATGGGGCCTGCGGGCATGTATTCGCTATAGCTCATGGTGCGTTCGCCAGCCGTGTAAAGATAGTTGAAGTACTTGCCGTTTAAAACGATGTGGAGCCCGATGTTTCCGACGGTGAACCAGCGTCCTTTAGCGAGGATGTTTTCGTGATGGGTGTCATCATAATCCATGACGACGAATTCAGCATCGCCGCTCTTGTCGAGGTGGAAACGGTACTTATGGTTTCCGCCACAGCAACGCCCGTCAAAGAACCAAGTGTAGCCGCTTGCTGCAGCAATTCGAGGATCGCGGACGCTTGTGTCGGGGTGAGCGAGTTGCTCGTCGGTCACGATTCGTTCGGGTTCCACGGCAGCAATAAGTTGTGCTAATGTTTTGGGGTTACTCACGGTCGGGAGACTTACCTTATTTTTAGCATCGCTTGCGGCGCGTCTGTACAGACGGTATGGAATGCCGTCATCGCTAATCATCGTGAGTTCGTCTTCGCTGAACACGTAATAGGCGTAGGTCTTTGTGCCGCTCTTGGTGACGACGTTGAAACTGCGGTTGTTTAAGGTGTACCATTGACCCGAAACGTTCGGGAATCCAGACACGGCGGCGGTTCCGTCTTCGCCGATGACGACGGTGTAGTCGTCGCTAATCCAAGCTTCGTCTGCGGCAGTGATTAAACGGCAGTCGCGATTCTTGTCGCCTTCGCAAACTGCGGCTGAGGGGTTCGCTGCTTCGCAGGGGCTGACCATTCCCGGCGGGAGTTCCGTGGACATGCCGAGTCGGAATCCCATGTCTGCGGCACCATCGCGGCTGCGGATGGCGCGACGGCTCACGCGTGCGAATTCCGCAGGTTCGCCGTAACTTCCGCCTCTTCGCGTCTTGTTGCCGCTTCCTGTAAGTTGTACCGGGTTCACCTTGTCGCCGGATGTATAGCCTACAAGCCAGTCATAGACCCATTCCCAGGAGTTTCCGCTCATGTCGTAGAGACCGAGTTTGTTCGGCTTCTTGGTGGCGACATCGTGGGATTTGCCTCCGCTGTTTTCGGAATACCATGCCACGTCATCGACGTTGTTGCTTCCTGAAAATTTGAATTTATCCGCGACACCGTCTTTGCCGCCGCGGGCTGCGAATTCCCATTCAGCATCAGTCAGCAAACGGTATTGGCGCCCTGTTTTTTGCCCTAATTTGCAGGCGAAATTGTTGGCGTCAAACCAGCTTACGCCAATTTTGGGCGCCTTGTCCGATTCCCAGGCATTCTTTTTTCCGCCCATGACGGCATTCCACTGCGCAATGGTGACTTCCGTATTGGCGGCATGATATTCGCTGACGGTTACATTGTGTGATGGCGTCTCGTAAATTTTGTCCTGTTCGGCGCAGTTGTCGCATCCACGCGTATAAGAACCTCCTGCCACATACACCATGTTGAATACGGCGCCGTTGACGGTATCGGCAAAATTTGCAGGCGACGTATAGACAAAAGAAGTTGCGCTAGAGCTGGATGATCCCTGTGCTGCAGATGATTTGCCCTGTTCCGCCGTCGAAGACGAACTTCGGTGCGATTGCCTGCTGGATGACCCCGGCTGAGTCCCCGCGGAAGTTGCATGCGAATCTGTGGAAGTTGTCGCCGAAGCGACAGATGAAGTTCCTGGAGACGTAGCTGATGTCGCCCCGTTTCCCGATGACAAGTTTGCACCGCTGTTTCCAGCGGAACTACCATTTGACGGATTGTCATTCGAAGCAGAACTTGCTCCAGACGAAGCCGAATCGACTGCTACAGATGAAAGATTGATTTCTGACCCGGAAATATCATTGCTAGATGAATCCGAGCAGCTCCAAAACATCCCCACTGCGCAACAACACGCAGCGAATACACCCGAGGAAAGTATGCGCATAAGCACCTCCTTCGAGCAACAAACCTAACCCAATTAAAATATATATCTAAAAAATTTAGAAAGGAATATAATATCATGTAATCGTTTCTTTACTTTTCCCGTAGCATATATATGGATTCGCCAAGGTTTATTTCATATTAATAGAGTTCTTGGTTTTGTGCTTTAATCCTTGGCGGAGTTCTTTATAGTTCTTTATTATTCTATCTTTTAAAAAAAGCAAGTAAATTTTTCGAGGTTTTGAAATGAAAAACGTAGTTCTTTTAGGCGCCACCGGTTCTATCGGTACATCCAGCGTCGATGTCATACAGCAACATTCAGATATCTTTAATTTGTATGCTGTTGCTGCAAATAGTAGCGTCCAAAAAGTTGCTGAAATTGTGCGCAAGTACAACGTCGAACGCGTTTGCATGTTCAACGAAGCGGCTGCCAAGGAACTCGAAGGCGTGCTTGGCAAGAAAGTTCTTGCCGGTATGGACGGTCTTTGCGAACTTGCTGCCGACCCGAAAGCGGACATCATCATCAATGCACTGATGGGCGCTGTGGGCTGCCTCCCGACGATTACCGCAATCGAACATGGCAAGCATGTGGCTCTTGCGAACAAAGAAACAATGGTCATGGCGGGCCCTGTCATTTGGGATAAACTCGCCGAAAATCCGAAGTCCTTCATCACACCGATTGACTCCGAACATAGCGCCATTTTCCAGTGCCTCGAAGGTGGCAAGCGCGAATCCGAAGTAGAATTCCTCGAAATCACGGCTTCGGGCGGCCCGTTCCGCGAATGGCCTATCGAAAAGTTTGAAAACATCACTGTCGCTGATGCCTTGAATCATCCGGTGTGGAGCATGGGCAAAAAGATTACGATTGACTCTGCTTCCATGATGAACAAGGGCCTCGAAGTGCTCGAAGCTCACTTCTTGTTCCACATTCCGTATGACCAGATTAAGGTCGTTGTTCACCCGCAGTCCATGGTGCATTCGCTCGTGCAGTTCCGCGATGGTTCCTTGATGGCACAGCTTGGCGCTCCTGATATGCGCATCCCGATTCAGGTGGCGCTCACATGGCCCGATCGCCTCAAGCTCGAAACTAAGCGCCTCGATTTGCCGACGCTTGCCAAGCTCACGTTCTTCGAACCGGACTTCAATAAGTTCCGTTGTCTCGCTCTCGCATTCGAAGCGGGTCGCCGTGGCGGTATCGTCCCGTCGATGATGAATGCTGCAAACGAAGTTCTCGTGGATCGTTTCCTCAAGGGTAACCTCAAGTTCACTGACATCCCGAAGTACGTGGAAATGGTGATGGAAAAAGCCCCGAATGTTACAGGTCACCTCTCGCTCGAACAAGTTCTCGAAGCCGACAAAGAAGCCCGCCTTATGACGGAAGGCTTCTTGAAGTAGGCCGTAGAAAGTCCTGTTGCTTGTTTTGTCATCCCATCGCTATGGGATGACATTTTTTTATAACCAATAACTAATGACCAATGACTAATAACTATTGACTAATGACCACATAAAAACATCCTTTTCCCGTAGAAAAGATATATTTTAGAAATAACTTCAAAAATTCAACGGTAATTTAAACCGTTATCAAATATGGAAGATTCAATTACATTATCAGGGAGCGATAACCTCAAAACCGCCGATGCTAAGGCTTGGCTGCGGTTCTTGCAGGTTTTTACGTTGACGTTAGGCTCAGGATTGATGCTGGCGGGCATCATTTTCTTTTTTGCCTACAACTGGGAGCTGATGCACCGTTTCGTAAAATTGGGCATCGCCGTGGCGTTAATTCTTGCCGTTTTTGCTGTGGCTATAAAAGTGAAAATGAGCGATTTTACCCACAAAATCACGTTGTCTGTCCTGTGTGGGCTTGTGGGCGTGTTCTGGGCTATATTCGGGCAGGTCTATCAGACCACGGCTGACTCTTACGTATTTTTCCTTACATGGGCTCTCTGCATATTGGCATGGGTGTATATTGCTGATTTCTATCCGCTTTGGGCGATTTTTATTGCACTTGTGTCGATGGGCGTAATTCCGCTATTTCCAGATAACAGTTGGTTTCTGACTCTGCTGATGCTCTACGGCGCGGTGTGGACAGCGTTCTTTATTTTTGCTCCAAAATATCTGCTGAATTTGTCTGCTCCGCCGTCTTGGTTTATTAGCAATATGTTTGTGATTGAATTTGGTATGGCGGTGTTTGTTGTGTGCCTTGTGATTTTTCGTGAAACGGATATGCTTAATGGCGGAATAACTGCGCTTAATCTTCTGATGGCTTTGGTCGTAACAGTTGCTACAATATGGTATTCGCTGAGGCAAAAAAATATATGGCTATATTCAATGTTGTTCGTAGGTGCGCTGATTGTGCTGGAATGCGTGTTTATCAAATGTCTCACACATGAATTTGGTGGACTATTGCTTCACTTGATACTGAGTACAGCAACCACAATAGGAGCCGCTTTTGCTATTGCAGTACAATACCAAAAGTGGAAAAAAGAAAAATCTGAAACGTCAACAAATCAATCGGTAATTGACAATGGAAAATAACAGCCATAAATCTAAACATTTGCCTTGGCCCTTGTTGATTGTGATGGGTTTGGGTGGAGTAATCATTGCCGCACTGTTGGTTGGCATGGTGGCGATTAATGTGCGTGACAACAAGATTGTGTACGTTGTGTTTTCGGTAATTGCGATTATTTTAGCAATTGCGGTTTCGCGAAGCGATGAGTCAGAGGACAAAGAAGTAAAATCGCTGTTGGCATCATATCCGCTGTTTATCATCGGCTTTACATTCGGGTATATCGCGGGAATCGATTTCTTGACGCAGACTCTGGTGCTGCAATTTGTGGTAGCCCTTTTATCATTTGCGCTGAGCAAGATTCATTTATGCCGGCAGATGCAGCTCTGTTATGCTTCGGTAGTACTGCCGCTCATTTTCTTCTCGTATTTTGACCATTTATTCTCTGGTCGTGCCATGAAAGATGGCAATATCGAAATGTCCTGTTTTGCGATTATCGTTGCCTATATGGGTATATTTGCCGCGACCATCAAAGATAATTGGTTTGCCTCGACCGCGATTGGAGATTATTTGAAAACCATCAGGTTTGCGACCGCCGCTGTATCAGTAGCGCTTTTATGGTTTATTCACAGAGACAATACTGCTTTTGCAATATTTTTTGCAATAATCAGTTTCGTTATTGCCTGTATCTTGCTGCGTAAATATGTTACGGGCAAAAGGCTGATCGAGGGGTATGTGCTTGCACTGCTATGTTGTGCATCTACGGCTGCGTATCCCGCGATGGCTCTGCCGATTACGGGAATGCTTTTATCGTTTTGGCTTCTCGACTATGTGTGCTTGGTTATCTTTTCTGCAGCGTTTATATGTGGAATATCGTTCTTCTATTACGATTTACAGATGTTGCTGATAAACAAGTCGTATCTGCTGATGGCTTCGGGAGCGTTATTCCTGCTGGCGTTTTACTACATTAAGCGAGTGACCAAATGAGCAAAAAGTATAAAATTGTATTGGCCGCCAACCTGATATTGGTACTTGCGTTCTTTGCCTTTTCGGTGATACAAAAAGAAACGCTGATTGGCAAAGGCACTGAGGTTTTGCTGCGCCTTGCGCCCGTCGATCCGCGTTCACTTATGCAGGGCGACTATATGGCGTTGAATTATCAAATTTTGCGCCAGATTGACTACAAATCTAAATCCGGTTACGTCGTGGTAAAAGTGGGCAGCGACAGGGTGGCGGAATTTGTACGCGTTCAAGACGGTAAGAATGTAAATGACAGAGAGCTTATAATCCGTTATAAGAGACATCAGGGAAGGTTGACTATCGGAGCGGACAACTACTTTTTCCAGGAAGGTTCTGCAAAAAAGTTCGAAAATGCCAAATATGGCTTGCTAAAAGTAGATTCCGATGGCAACAGCATCCTCGTTGGATTATGCGATAAAGACGGGCGATTGATTGAGTAGATGAAACATTGTAAATTGTTGTCGGTTGTAAACTATAACAATAAAAAATAGTTTACATTAAGATTTGAAATTTATTATGAGCTTAGATTAATGTAAAACGTTCCTAATTGCAGGAACGTTGTTGATTGGAGTGGCTATGAAAAAAACAATGATAGCGGTTGGAATGACCGCGGTTCTTTCGTTTGCACAATGGGGCGGCGGATTCGGTGGGCCTCAAGGTAGTGGCGGTGTGCCAGATGCCGACAAAACGGCCGACGTGAACTACGTAGGTGACGGAAAAACCTATCATACGCTGGACATCTACATTCCTAAGCAGGCTAAGGATTCATATCCGGTGGTCATCCATACTTACGGCAGCGCCTGGAGCAGCAATAACATGAAAGGCTCTGCAGATTTGAGCACCATCTGCGCGGCTTATGTCAAGGCGGGCTATGCTGTGGTGACTCCGAACCACCGTGCTGCAAATGATGCCAAGTATCCGGCGCAGCTGCACGACATCAAGGCCGTGGTTCGCTTTGTCCGCGGCAATGCGGCCAAGTACAAGTTTGACACGAATTTTGTGGCCGTGTCCGGGTTCTCTTCGGGCGGTCATCTTTCGAGCCTTACGGCGACGACTTGCGGTTTGAAAGAGGGCAAGTCCGGCTCGGTGACGGTTGACCTTGTCGGCGACCTCGGTGAATTTACGTCTTTCAGCAGCTGCGTTGACGGTGCTGTGCTTTGGTCTCCTCCGACCGATATTTACACAATGAATCCCATCAGCATGGGCGGCTCCGGAACAATGGAAGGTGCCTTTATCGGTGTGGAACGCGAAGGCAACAAGGACAAATGGATGGTCGCGAGTTCGCCCTACTACGCAAGCGACGACGACCCGCCGGTAATCCTGTTCCACGGCACGTCCGATAACGTCGTGAATATCGAACAGAGCCAGGAACTCTATGATTCGCTAAAGCATCACAACGTGGTGACGGAATTTGTTAAGGTGTCGGGCGGCTCCCATGGCGGCGACAAGATGAACTCGACGGAGAATTTGAACAAGGCGGTAGCCTTCCTGGATAAGGCTCGCGAGGCAAAGAAGGCTGCTGTGAAGCCTGCGGATTCGGTGGTGGTGGCGGATACCTCGAAGAATGATTCTGCGGTCGTAGATACGTCGAAAAAAGACACTACTGTAAAAGATTCTACCGTGAAAGATACGTCATTGGCATTGCCGTCTCGTATGGTTGGGGCCTTTGACCTGGAAATTCACAAAAACAGCTTGTCCGTTCACGGCTCAACCGGGACATTCCGCTATACGATAGTTTCTGTCAATGGTTCCCGTAAACTTAATGGAATTTTCCGCAAGGAACTTGACCTGTCGGCCTTGCCGGTCGGCATGTACGGAATCAAGGTGAAATCGTCTTCGGGTGTGACGAATATCATTCGATTCGTTCGAAAATAGCGTATTGGGTACAGTTGTAACCAGATTGTCCAATAAAAAATGGGCAATCTTTTTTTTTTAGGGTAGATTATGTTTGGTGATTTTCACAAGGAGTGTCTTTTATGTCTAAGTTCGGCTTGAAACAGCATATTTCAATCGCTGTTGCGGCGTTCTCGCTAGCTTCGTCTGCATTTGCGGCGACGGCCTATATCAACCAGGTCGGCTACCGCACGACGGATCCGAAGGAATTTACATTGTTTGAGGGTTCGGGCGATGTCGAAATTGTCGATGCAGCGGGTCAGACAGTTTTGAAGGTGACTCCGAAGGCCGCTTCTGAATGGAAAGCGAGCGGTCAGAGTGTACAGCTTGTCGATTTCTCGGAATTGAAGACTGCTGGCACTTACAGTATCAAGCAAGGTGGCCAGGTGTTGCGTTCCGACTTGAAGATTTCCGACAAGCCGTTCGAAGATGTCGCGAAGGCCGCTTTGAAGTGGTATTATTACCAGCGTGCATCCATGCCGTTGGAAGAACAGTATGCAGGACAGTGGGCACGAGCGGCGGGACACACGAACGAAACTGTAGATTTTCATAAATCCACAGGCGCAACGGGAACGATGACGTCCAGCAAGGGCTGGTATGATGCGGGTGACTTTGGTCGCTACATCGTGAATTCCGGCATTACCACTTACACGCTCATTTCGCTCTACGAACATTTCCCGGATTACTTCAAGACGCTCAAGTGGAACATCCCTGCCGAAGGAAATTTGCCGGATTTGCTCGCTGAAATCAAGTGGAACTTGGACTGGATGCTCACCATGCAGGCAGAAGATGGCAGCGTTTATCATAAGTTGACAACGCTCCAGTTCCCAGGTGACATAATGCCTGCGGATGATAAAGCTAAGCTTTATGTTGTCGGAAAAGGCTCTGCGGCTACACTGGACTTTGCCGGTGTAATGGCTGCCGCCTATCGTGTGTATAAGCCATTTGATGAAGCGTATGCGAACAAGTGTCTTGAAGCAGCCAAGAAGGCTTACGCTTGGGGTGCTGCAAATCCTAATATGATTTTCAACAACCCGAGAGATGTGGGCTCGGGCACGTATAGTGACGGTAAATTGGATGACGAAATGATGTTCGCCCGTATGGAACTCTTCATCTCTACGGGAGATGAGTCCTACAAGCCGACTCTTAATGCAAACGAAACGAGTATTATTCCTGCATGGCCGGAAATGTATGGCTTGGCTGTGTATGGTGCTGCAAGCCATCCGACAGAAACGGGTGCGGAGGCCGCAACCGCAAAGACTATGCTTACGGATATTGCCAATGAATTTGCTTATGGTGCGACAAAGGGCTTCGGTGTCGTGATGTCGAACGAAGACTTTGTTTGGGGATCGAACGCAATCGCTGGAAACCAGGGCGTATTCCTTCTCCATGCTTATTACGTCACGGGCGAACAGAAGTATTACGAAGCCGCGAAGAAGGTCGTAGATTATTTGCTCGGCAAGAATCCGCTTGATATGTCGTTCGTAACTGGATTCGGTACAAAGTCTCCGCTTTTGCCGCATCATCGTCCAAGTACGGCTGATGGTGTTGAACCTCCGGTTCCAGGAATGGTCGTGGGTGGACCCCAACCGGGCGGCGAAGATATTGGAAAAGATACTTGGATGTGTAAGGATTACAGGACTGGTAAGACTAATGCAACCGCTTATATCGATGACCGTTGCAGCTATGCGACAAACGAAGTTGCCATCAACTGGAACGCTCCGTTTGCCTACCTTGTCGGTGCTATGGAAGCCTTGAATGCCGGTTTCGCTCCGTCTTTTGCCGTTGAAGGTGTTGCCAAAGGAACCTCTGCGCTCAAGCCGTTTGCGACGAGAACGCCTGTGAGCACAAGCAAGGCGGCTGTCCGTCTCCGCATTGACGATCAGAAAGTGTTTATCGAGAAGAATGGTAAACGTTTTGACCTGAAAGGTCATCGCATCAAATAGAACTAATAATCACACCTACCTAAAAAATCCATATTCATAGAATGCAAACGGCGCCCCGCGGGACGCCGTTTTCTGTGTCCATTTTACCGAAAAAAAACACTTGCTACACTTTTGTCAAAAATAACACTACAACGGGTGGGATAATTGTCAAAACGGCTCTATATTATATGGGCTAGTAATAGCCATTTTTAGTGCGAGGATGTTTGTGAAAAATTATGCTTTAAAGCCTGTGGTGCTAGCCACGCTCGTTGTCTCCCAAGCGTTTGCGGCGACCGCCTACATCAATCAAATCGGATACCGTCCGGGAGATTTCAAGGAACTTGCTCTTGTCGATGCGAACGGCAATGTGGATTTCGTGAATTCCGCTGGCCAAGTTGTGCTCTCCGTCACACCGAAGGCTGCCTCTTTTTGGGATGCTAGCGGCCAGAATGTCCAGCTCGTCGATTTCTCGAAACTCTCCGAAGCGGGCAAGTACAGCATCAAGGTGAACGGCAACGTGCTCCGTTCCGATCTCGTCGTGAAATCCCAGACTTATGAAGAAGTCTTTAAGGCCGCAATCAAGTGGTTCTACTACCAGCGTGCCTCCATGGCTTTGGAATCGCAATATGCGGGCAAGTGGGCACGTGCCGCGGGCCATACGAATGCGACTGCGGAACTCCACAATTCTACGGGTGCGTCGGGCACTATCAATTCTAGCAAGGGCTGGTACGATGCGGGCGACTATGGCCGCTATATCGTAAACTCTGGCATCACGACATACACGCTCCTTTCGCTGTATGAACATTTCCCGGCGTATTTTAAGACGCTCAAGTGGAACATCCCCGCCGAAGGCTCGCTCCCGGATTTGCTTGCCGAAATCAAGTGGAATCTCGATTGGATGCTCACCATGCAGGCTAGCGATGGCGGCGTTTATCACAAACTCACTTCTCTAGGTTTCCCGGGCGATGTGATGCCGGCGCAGGATAATTCCAAGCTTTATGTTATCGGTAAAAGTACGGCGGCCACTTTTGACTTTGCTGCAATAATGGCGATGGCGTCTCGTATCTATAAAACGTTTGATGCAACTTATGCAACCAAGTGCCTCGATGCAGCCAAGAAGGCTTTTGCTTGGGGGCAACAGCATCCGAACCAGAATTTTACAGCCAATCCTAGCGGCGTTTCGACGGGCTCGTACGAAGATTCGACACCGAATGACGAAAAAGTTTTAGCCGGTACGGAACTGTTCATTACGACTGGCGATGCTTCGTATAAGCAGTCGGGCTCGACGGAATACATTTCGTACTGGGGTGACGTTATGGGACTTGCAACGTACGAAAAGGCAACGCACCAGACGCAGTTCGGTGGCGATGCGAACGAAGCCAAACAGAAAATTTTAGGTACGGCGAATGAGTTCGCCAATCGTGCAGAAAAAGGTTTTGGCGTTGTCATGGCAAAGGATGACTTTGTATGGGGTTCCAACGCAGTCGCATCTAACCAGGGCGTATGGCTTTTGCATGCCTATTACCTCACTGGTGAACAGAAATATTACAAGGCCGCGGTCAAGGTTCTCGATTACCTGCTCGGCAAGAACCCGCTCGATATGTCGTTTGTAACCGGTTACGGCTCAAAATATGCGAAACACCCGCATCATCGCCCGAGTACATCGGATAACGTAGAAGAGCCGATTCCGGGAATGCTTGTGGGTGGTCCGCAGCCGGGTGGCGAAGATGTTGGCCCCAAGGCGGAATGGAAATGCGATGACTACAGAACGGGGCAGGCGGCAACTGCCTACACCGACCAGCAGTGCAGTTATGCCACAAACGAAGTCGCTATCAACTGGAACGCACCTCTCGCTTATCTTGCGGGCGCCATTGAAGCGCTCAATGCGGGCCACGCTCCTGAATTTGCGGTTTCCGGAGTCGCGAAAAAAGACGTCCCCGCCTCCAGTTCTTCCGAACAAAAGAGCAGTTCCTCGGTGGCCTCCAGCTCGTCGGTTGTGTCGAGTTCCGCAACGGCGCAGTCTTCTTCGAGCGTGCCACAGAGTTCATCGTCTGCAAAGCAGGGCGAGTCTTCAAGTTCTTCTGCAATCGGCGCTTCTTCCAGTTCGCAGGCTTCGGACGCCATTCGTGTCGTACCGATTGATCGCAATGGTCAAAGCAATCAGCCGCGCCTCCGTTTCGATGACCAGAAACTCTTCATCGAAAAGAACGGCAAGCGTTTTGACCTGAAGGGCCACAGAATTAAGTAGCTTTTCTCATGTTCATAGAATGCAAAGTGGCGTTCCCGATTTAAAATTGGGAGCGCCATTTTTTACTACATTGTCAATATGATATCGAGCATATTGAACAACCTGTTGATGTTTGTTCTAGGCCTTTTGGCCTTGAGCTTTCTAGTGACTATTCATGAACTAGGTCATTTTATTGTCGCCAAATGGAACAAGGTCAAGGTAAATACTTTCTCGGTCGGTTTCGGCAAGAAACTTTTTCGCTTTAAGAAGGGGGAGACTGAATACTGCTTTTCGGCAATCCCCTTTGGTGGTTACGTGGCCATGGCCGGCGAAAATCCTGACAGCATTGAAGAAGGTGCTACTCCGAGCGAAAATGATTTTTTAGGAAAGTCTGTGGGGGCTCGTGCCGCGATTGCATTTGCAGGGCCGTTCGTGAATATTGCTTTTGCCTTTATCCTCTTGATTATCCTTTATATGGTCGGCGTTCAGGAACCCGATAACAAGAACCTCATTATTGGATTTGTGGCAAAGAATTCTTCTGCGGAAATTGCGGGTATTCAGCCGGGCGATACGATTACAGCCATCAATGGCAAGGCAACTCAAGGTTGGGACGATTTTCGCGAACAAATTGGCGTAAGCCTCGGTGCTGATGTCACGCTTGAAGTGCATCGCGGTGGCGAACCTCTCGCTATCAAGGTCATCCCGCAGGAACTTGTGATTCCGGCTGCTGATTCGACGTCGGAACCTATCAAGATGGGCATCGGCGATATCGGAATTTATCCGCGCAACCGCGTTATCGTGCGCTTGCCGCCAAAAGAAGGCTCTGCTGCCGAAAAAGCGGGAATCATGCGTGGCGATACCATCTTTGAAATCAATGGTGAACATATTTCGCGCTATGAAGATGTTGTTCGCCTTATTGACGGTTCCAAGGGAGCCGAAATCAACGTGACGTTGAAACGCGAAGGAAAAAGTGTTAATGTGAAAATGACTCCTGCCTACAGTGAGGAATTTGACCGTTACATCGTCGGAATCCAGATGGGTTACGTGATGTTCAGCGAAACGCATCTCGTGCGTCGCGGCCCGATTGAAGCGTTCGAAAAGACGTGCGCAACCAGCTGGAAAATGACGACAAGCATTTTCCGCTACTTCCAGCGCTTGTTCAAAGGGCAAGTCAAGGTAGAGGCGTTCTCCGGCCCGGTTTCCATTGTCGCTGTAATGGGTAACGTGTGGATGAGCGGTTTTCAAGATTTCCTCATGCTGCTCGCCCTCATCAGCATTAACTTGGGCGTAATGAACCTGCTTCCGCTCGCGATTACCGACGGCGGCCTCCTCATGTTCCTTGCGATTGAAAAAGTGCGCGGCAAGCCGCTCAGCCTTAAGACACAATCCATTATTCAGAATGTCGCGGCAGCGTTTTTCATCAGCTTCTTCGTGTTCATCACTGTACTTGATTTCGGCAAGCTCTCGCTGTTCCTGAAGTGACAGCGAAGTTCTGCCGTCTAATGTTGTAGAAATAGATTCCCATGATGACCGCAATCGTGATAACCCAGCTGATGGGGTAGACGACCATTAGCGAGGTGAACGATTTGTACCTGGGGAAAATGAAAATCACCCAGAGAATGCGGATGCCGCAGACGCCCACCATACAAGTGAGCGCCGGAGCTAGGGACTTGCCCATTCCAGAAAGTGCGCCTGAAAACACGTCCAAAAAGACGTTGATTGCGAGTAGCCCTACCACCATGTACATGCGGATAGAAGCGATTTCGATGATTTCGGTATTGGACGTGAATACGCTCAGCATGGGCCTTGCGAAAATGCAGCAAAGCGCGCTCAATACGATAGTGGTCGAACACCCGAGCAGAAGCGTCCAACGGACCGTGCGGCGGCAGCGTTCCATGTTCTTTGCGCCGAAGTTTTGCCCCACGAAAGTCACGCAGGCCTGCGAGAATGAACTCAGCCAGTAATACACAATAAACTCGTAAATGAGGGCGATGGATGAGGCCGCCACCGTCGCAGAACCGAGGCTGTTGATGGCCGACTGCAAACACACATTGCTGAACGAGAATACGACGCCGCGAAGCCCCGTTGGAAGCCCCACGCGCAAAATACGGCTCAAGAAGAGTGGCGTCACGCGCAACTTCCAGAATTCCAGCTTGAAGGGACCCACCTCGTGCAATAGGAGGTAGAATAAGGTAATTCCGCTGATGACATTGGCGATGACGGTTGCTGTCGCCACGCCTGCCACATCCATGCCGAAACCCGCCACAAGAATCAGGTTCAGCACCACGTTCACGGCTCCTGCCACCATGAGTACGTAAAGCGGACGCTTTGTGTCGCCCTTGCTGCGCAGAATGGCTGCGACAAAGTTGTAGATCATCACGAAGGGCATCCCCGCAAAGTAGATTTGCAGGTAAAGTACCGCCTTGTCCAATACGTCCGAAGGCGTCGAAATCAGTTCGAGAATCGGCCTTGCGAAAAAGATTCCCACGAACGAGAGCAATATTCCGCTAAAGAACGCTATCATCACCGACGTGTGGACGCTACGGGTCACGGAGCGGTAGCTGCGCGCTCCGATGGAATTGGCCACCACCACGTTTGCGCCCACGGAAATCCCGACGAATAAGTTGATGAGCATGTTGATGACGAACGTATTCGCACCCACGGCCGCCAAGGCTTTGTCGCCCGCGAATTGCCCCACCACGGCGACATCCGCCAGGTTGAACATCTGCTGGAAAATGCTGCTCAAGGCAATAGGAATGGCAAACCTCAGGATCTTTCGCCCGAGGGGACCGTTCAGCATATCTATATTCGTCTTTGACGCTGCCATGCAGTACCTTGAAAACGGGCGTAAATTTAGTTTTTTTTATTGTGGGAATAAGAAAGGATTGTGCCATGGGACTCTCTTGACAGGCTAATAAGTATTAGCTATTTTAGCTAACTATGTCCACCAAAGAAAAAATTCTAGAAACCGCTCTAACGCTATTTGCCGAAAATGGATACGACGGCACCAGCGTGGAGCAAATCGCCCAGAATGTCGGTATCAAGGCGCCGTCGCTTTACAAACATTTCAAAGGCAAAGAAGACATTTTAAATTCACTGATCGACATCGCCGAAGCGCGTTACGAGGAATCGTTCGGCTCTGCAAAAAAAGTCGGTACAATCCCCAAAAATATCGACGGATTCATCCGCGAGACAATGAAGAGAATCCGTTTTACGATGAGTGACCCTATCATCAAGAAAATGCGCATTTTCTTGGTGCAGGAACAGTTCCGCAGTGAGCGCCTTGCCGAAATCACGACAAGGCATCAGGTGGACGGGCTTCTGCAAATGTACAAGAAGATTCTCGAAACTCTGATGTCCACAGGCATAATCGTCAAGGATGACCCGGAAATGCTTGCAACAGAAATCACCGCACCCGTGGCACTCTGGATTTCTAAGGTCGATCGCCAGCCAAAATGCGAAAAAGAAGCTCTCAAATTCATAGAGAAACACTTACAACATTTTTTTAAGACATACGCAAATGGAAACAGATAGATTTTTACTGCGCCCGTGGCATGAAAGCGATGCAGAAGCTTTGTTCAAGTACGCATCCGATCCAGATGTTGGGCCACGTGCCGGCTGGGAGCCGCACAAATCCGTAGGAGAAAGCCTGCAAATCATCCGCACAATATTCGGCGGTGATCACATGTGGGCCGTCGAACTGAAAGAGACGGGAGAACCCATCGGTTGCATCGGCTATCTGCTCAAAGGCGAAAGCAACATCGACATTGGCGAGAACGAAGCCGAAGCCGGTTACTGGATTGCAAAACCTTATTGGAACAAAGGAATTTGTACTGAAGCGTTAAAGCTGATGATAGACTATTGCTTCAACGAAAAACACATTGATGTTCTTTGGAGCGACTTTTTCATCGATAACCCCGCCTCCGGTCGCGTGATGGAAAAATGCGGGTTCCGCGAAACTGGCGAAATGCGCTACTGCGAAAATCTTTATGGCGGCAGCAAGCGCCCCGTGAAAGTGATGAAACTGGACCGCGCCGAATAAAAGACGTTACGCAACAAACAAAATACATCAAAAAAATTTTTCAACAACAGTTCATTATGGCAAAAGAAATCGACCCGAAAAGTACAACTCGAGCAAAGGCATTTGAATTTTGGATGCAAGCACCAAATCCGATGGTGACATTTTTCAAATCGTTGAACGTCACAAGACTCGTGAAGGTGAGCAAGAAGTGCGGCTTGAAGTTCAACATGCTTATGGATTACTGCATCGGCAAGGCTGCGGCAAGCGTTAAAGAATTTTACATGCTCCCGGTCAACGGCAAGCTCATGCAATACGATTCGATTGCGGTGAATACAATCGTGAAAAACGATGAAGGCGAAGTCAGCTCTTGCGACATCCCGTATTCCGAAGATTTGGCGACATTCAACCGCGACTACCTCAAGTACACAAAAATCGTGGCGGAAAGTTGCCAAGATTGGGACTTGTCCGAAAACAGCATGGTCATCGGCACTTCGGCTATTATCGATACGGAAATTGACGGCGCGGTCGGCATGAATTCCGGCATTTTCAACAATCCGTTTATGATTTGGGGTCGTTACAGGAAGCGTCTTTTCCGCTATGAATTGCCGGTTTCGTTCCAGTTCCACCACACGCAAATGGACGGGGCACACGCCGGGAAATTCCTCGCGAATTTGCAACAAGCGATTGACGAACTTCGGTAAAAATGATGAAAAGATTACGATTCGGAGCAGTGCTCCACTTCCTTATAGCCATTGGTCATATAGCTTGCCTGTTCGCTTTGGACAAGGCTTTCGAAACCTATGGAATTAAAGATACCATGCATCAGATGGTATCTGGTCACATTTGGATGTTGTATGCATTGACTATCGGTCTTGTTTTTGCATTCATCGTGGCTGGACTTTACGCCCTCTCAGCCTCAGGCAACATCCGACGCTTACCACTGACGCGTATGGTAATCATCGCCATCGTTGCGCTCTACAGCCTTCGCGCTCTGGTTGGTGGTTTTAGCTGTATCAATGATTTTACTTGGTTGCGATGTGTCTCGTCCCTCATTCCCGCTGTTATTGCATGGTGCTACTTGCCTGGAGTTAGGAGAACTTGTGAAGCACGAAAGGAATATGGAAACCGATACTAACAAATTCCGAAAAAAAAGCGAAAAGGACTTGACGAGAACTTTTAAATAGTGTACATTTGTACACGTGCTGTAAGAAGGAAATTTCATGCCGTTTGACTTCAAGAAAGAATACAAAGAATTCTACATGCCGAAAGGCAAGCCCGAAATCGTCACCGTCCCGAAGATGAACTACATCGCGGTGCGTGGCAAGGGCAACCCGAATAAAGAAGATGGCGAATACAAAAAGTCCATCGAACTTTTGTACGGCATCGCTTACACGATTAAGATGAGTAAAAAGGGTGACCACAAAATCGAGGGTTACTTTGATTACGTGGTGCCGCCGCTAGAGGGGTTCTGGTGGCAGGACGACGTTGAGGGAATCGATTACAGCCACAAGGAAAATTTCCAGTGGATTTCAGTCATTCGACTCCCGGACTTTGTGACCAAAGTCGATTTCGTTTGGGCGATTGAAGAAGCGACTCGCAAAAAGAAAATGGACTTTTTGAAAGTCGAATTTCTAGAAATCGAAGAAGGACTTTGTGTGCAGTGCATGCATTCCGGCTCGTACGATGACGAGCCCGCAACTGTTGCTGCAATGGACAAGTTCATCGCCGACAACGGTTATGAAAACGATATTTCGGATACGAGACGTCACCACGAGATTTACCTTTCCGATGCGCGTAAAGTTGCTCCGGACAAGTTAAAGACTGTTATCCGCCACCCGATTAAAAAAATCTAGTACAGGAGAAAAATTATGGAATTAAAATTTTGTCAAAGCTGCGGAATGCCGCTCACACCGGAAATCTTGGGCACAAACGCCGATGGCAGCAAAAGTGATGAATACTGCATCTACTGCTACAAAGATGGCGCGTTCACCGGCGACTTCAACATGGAACAGATGGTAGAATTCTGCTCGCAGTTTGTTGATGAATTCAACAAGAATACGGGCAAGAGCCTGACCCGTGAAGAATACAAGGTAGAACTCCGCAAGTATTTCCCGACGCTCAAGCGCTGGAAATCAAGCGATGCCGAACTCCCGCATGCGAATTCGCCTATCAAACAAAAATTGATTGAAGAAGTCAATGCGCTGGGCATCAAGGACATGCCGACCATCGACAACCTTTTCGTGTTACAAGGCTCGTTCATCAATCAGGAATACAAGATCAACGGTAACAGCATCAAGCTTCTAGACGATAACGCAAGCTACTGGGGCAACCAGGTCGAAAAGCAGGGAACCGAAGGCCGCTGCTACGGAATCGCCTGCGACGAGCATTACATTCTTGTGAGCGAGTACGGCAAGAACGGCGCCGATGCCGAAATCGTTTTGTTCAAGAAACGGTAACGGCTAAGTTTTTTTTTATATAGGGACAGAGGAGGATTATGAAACGCGTAAGAGATTTTATCGGATACTTGTTGGGCGGGATTCTTTTTGTGATGTTGATTCCGACAATCATGTGGCTTGCATCGGGAATGCCCGCGCTTTGGCCTATTGATACGTGGCGATGCATCGTGGCGTCTGTCGTAATGCTTGTTGGCCTCATGCTGAGCGTCTGGACAATCGTCTATATGCGCAGTCGCGGCAAAGGGAATCCGATGGATGCTTTCGGCCACGAAGTGGCTCCGCGTACGCAGCATTTGATGGTCGAAGGCCCGTATAAGATTAATCGCAATCCGATGCTGACAGGGACGTTGATTTATCTCGTGGGCGCTGCCGTATGGCTCTGGAGCTGGCAGGCGTGCGTTGTGTTTGTCGTTTTCTTTGCCATTATGATGGTGCAGGTTTTGAGCGAAGAAAAACGCCTCCGTCGCGATTTCGGCGAAGAATACGAGGAGTACTGCCGCCATTCCCGCAGGTTCTAAAGATTACGTCCACAAGCTTGTGATGAACATCGGGCTTGCGTCGCTTGCCTTTTTGAATCCGCAGTGGGCGTAAAAATCCATCTCTTTGTCGTATGCCACGACGACGATACGCAAGTAGTCCTTGTACACGTCTTTGACCTTTTCGACAAGCACCTTGCCGATACCTTTCCCTTGATATTCCGGACGCACGAGCAAGTAATGGACATACGCGTTCATGATGCCGTCATCCATCGCGCAAATCATGCCGACGAGCTTGTCGCCGTCCCATGCCGATACGACCGTCTTGAAGTTCTTCATCGCGATAACAAGTTTTTCTGGAAAATGTCCCGAAGACCATTCCACCGAAAGGAACAATTCCTTCAAATCTTGTTCCGAAAAATCATGAATTGTTTTATATGTGATTGCCATAAATATTTGTTCAATTATAAGTTTGTGATGGAGTCTGGAGGGCGGTCGCGTTCTACGACCGCAACTCTTGTCAGCGGCTGTAATCAACTTTTTCAAGAGCTTTAGGCTCATTGTTTTCGAGCACCCATTTCACCGCCAACTCGGTCAGCTGATAGAGCGTTTCTTTGCTGCTATTGTTGCTTATCGTTCCGGCGAGAGTGCTGGCTTTTTCCGTAGTTTCTCCGTCGGCAGTCTTGAAATACGCTGGCAGCGAGGCCGCCATTTTCCTGTAGTCTTCGTCCCAGTTGACTCCGCCGTTATCGAGGATTTCGTTCGTGATACGCCCTATCACGCGTATGACTTCGCCCTGCACCGTGTCCGCATGACCGCTGCCAGGGACAAGGAGTTCCCAAAGCTCGTCAAACTGTTTTTGCCATGTCGAACTTTTCACGGTTATCGGCTTTTTCCCGTTGAGGAGTTCTCGTCTCGGCACGGGCGTCACGTCGAAAATTCTGTACAGTTCATCAAGAGCGTCACTGAACTCATCTACACGGTCACGTGCAAATTTCGAACGGTAGAATTCAAAGCTCTCGCCGATTTTCGTGACAAAGCTTTTGGTCTTGTCGGAAGTCTTTGCGCCTGCCGCAAGCAGAGATTTGGCTATGTGTACCATGCTTACGATGTTCGCGTTGTTGCATGAGCGGAGTGATTCGTCAAGGGCCGTGAATTTATCCCAACCGCCGCAGGACTCGGGATCCGCTCCGCACGCGAGGAGATTCTCCACGGCCTGTGCCTTGTGGTTGCGTGCGTTGGCAAAGAGCGCGTTTCCGGTACGTGCATCGGCTGCAAAGTTGATATCGGCACCGTGTGCGATTAGAATTTTCAGCAGATTCACGTCGTCCGCAAGCTTCGTCGCCGGCGTTTCGCCCCAGCCGCAATCCGCATTCAAATCGATGCCATTCTCGGCAAGGAATGCGACGTGTTCCTCAGTTAGACCTTTGAACGAAAACGCATTTTCTGTCGTTCTGCTGCGTGCTGTGGCGGATACCTCGCAATTCTCGAATACCGCCTTGAATTTGTCCATATCGCCGCTGTCGATAATTTCCTGAAAATCTTCTGGGAGCGTCTTGCGTTTCTTTGCCATAATCTTTTATCCTTAATTCTTGAAATGAAAATTCTACAGTTTTTTTATCTCAGCTTTACATACTTGCCTTTCAAGGAATTTTCCGCTACATATTTAACAGGTACATCACCTGTAGCAATGCAATGCAACAAAAAATCTCTCACAAGGCTAGGTTCCCACCCCGCACAAGCCGCCACCAATCCATAACGGGGGTCGCAAAATCCTTTTCCTATATTTTCCCCGAAATCCCAAACCGCATCAATTATAGTCCTTATGTCTTCGTTATTGGGTTGCATTTTATCATATCCAAGAGCGTCGAGCATGCCATATCCCAAAGAATAACCCATTGTGCTTAATCTTTTGAGCAACTCGGAAACGTCTGATTTATCTTTTCTCTTGACTCTGATTAACGCTCTACCAGCGACATTCGTAATCGTATCGAATTCTTCATTTATTTCTGCGATTTGCTCGAGAAACGGCGTGGCTTTCTTATAATCATTAATTCCAATACAATGAATTAGTTCGCATTTTGTTTCCCAAGATTTTTGATTCCGCAACAACTCATTTTGCAACGCATCTATAACGAAATCTTCCAATTCCGGCATCAAATTTTTTTGCAAGAACTTTGCGGCTTTTCTCACGTCGGTCGTTTTCTTGCTTGACAACAACGTTTTTATTTCGTCCACATTTTTACAGTTTCCCATTCGCATATCCCTCCGTCGCGGCAGTCAATCATTTCAATGAAATATAACTTTACACGTAAATTGTTCCGTTATATTTTCGTCAATCTTCATGAAATCGATTCCTAGCTTTGAAAGATAATCTATAATTATTTCATTATTCATTCTATCTTTCTTCAATTTTTTCCCGTAATGAGAAGTGTCTTCGAACCATAGGGGCGTGCCTTGTTGATAAAAGACCCACCGTGGATCGTCTTTAAGCGACTGAATATACCTTTCGTTCATTTTATCGTCAAAATAAAAAAAGGAATACGCTGGATAGTCGTCCATCTTTCCCGACATTCGGCAAAAAATGCTATTGCATTTCAATTTCTCATGGATACAATTAAACAAAGAGTACCAACCATCTTCCAAATTAGATGTGAAAAATATATAATTGGGGAATAATCCCGTTTTCCAACATGAAAAAACATGCTCCCTTGGATTGTACTCTGGATTGAGATAATCTTCAATCGCAAAAGGCTCATGACTGATTTCCATCATGCCTTCGCCTTCAAACATGCCGACAATCGCCTTCTCGAAATCAGCCAGTCCCTCCGCCTGAAAAATCGAAAAACTAAATAAATCAAAATCTAAATTCATGTTGCCTTATAATGAAAAATTATGTTATTGGAAATATACTTCTTTATGATCATTAGTAATGAGCGACTATCACATTTATATCGCAATCCAAGATTTTCTGAATAGATTCAATCAATGTTTCGTCATCGTCTATCAGTTTTTCTGGATTCGTGACGTTTATACTGCAACAAGCGAATCCACATTTGAAATCATATCTTAAGTCATTCAGCGACGAAGTTTCGCCGCAACACGGAAGGATAATATCGAGCTTTTTAAATTCATCTTCACATGCGATGTCCATAGCTTCATTCCACCAGTCAAAGCCTATTTCTTTTCCGCATTTAGGGCACGTTATATTCACGAGATTGCTTCCACAATCAATAAACTCCGGATTATCCGTGACTTCCAAATCGACACAATCGCATGTAACCGTAGATTCGATAAACGACTTTGCTGCGTTTAACTTATCCTGAGAAACCTTCGTGTATGGACTTTTGGGAATTATCTTGTAAACTTGATCTGACATTTCGTCCCCCGATAAATGTATTTCAAGTTTAATAAATTTTTTAATTTTGGAAACAGAAATTTAAGGGAAAGCTGATTAAACGGATTAGATTCGCCAAATGAAAATTGAAATTGCAAATATTGAAGATGTTCCCGAACTCATGGAGTTGCATGATAGGGCGTTCTTTGCCATTGCCGCAGAAGTAGATTGGCTCGATGCCCCCGGCTTGAAGGAATCCCTGGAGCAGGCTTGCGAAGACTTTCCGAAATACACGACTCTAAAGATGCTCTCTGACGAGGGCAAGATTGTCGGCTCGGTTCGCGGGCGTGTGGAAGATGGTTCGCTGTATATCGGCCGCCTGATGGTGCTGCCGGAATGCCAAGGCAAGGGGTACGGAAAAATTCTGTTTCGCGAAATCCAAAGGCGGTTGCCCCACAATCGTGCATGGCTGTTCACCTGTGGCGAAGTCCAGCGTATCGTTTCGTTCTACGAGCGCGAAGGCTTTCGCACGTTTAACACGGAACGCTTTGAAAATGGCCACACGTGGATTTCCATGGAGAAGAAGTAAGAAAAGAGGCAGGATTTTCATCCTGCCGTAAGTTGTCCTAACTTTAGACTGTTTATCCCTCTTTGGCCCAACCGGTCAGAGAAATAAAGAAGTCATTGAAGTCCTGGTCATTCGAGTCTTCTACGCATATTCCAACCATGATGCCAACAGCTTCGCCCCTGTCGTTCAGGAACATGCTTGCTTGATGGTGTTCAAGAATTGGTTCTGTGCCTTCATTAAACGTAATGACAATCGACATATCCTCAGAAGGAATTCGTGCACATCCGTTTCCGATGAACTGGTAACTTGCACTGTGATCTGTCTTTTCAATTGTCTGTAACACCTCTCCACCAGATTTAATTTGGACGTTACCATTGTAATAGCATTGGGACGAAACGTTCCATGCGACGAACCAACCCTTGGGGAAAGATTTAAGCGGAACTTCAATTGTTCTGGACATAGTAAATAACCTCCTATTGAAAGGATTTTTTTGTTTTCACTTTGCTCGTAAAGAGTCCTTGTATATTGAATTATTCAAAAGAACATTTTAATGTCCTTTCATCTATTAATTGAATAAATGATTGTTTTTTCTCTTTTTTTTCTTGTAAAGGAATTTGTACAAAAAATATTTTGCAAAGGAAATTTTATATTTGATTGTATGAAAATTTTGTACCAATCTCTTTTTTTGATTTCTACTGCGCTTTTAATGCTCGTTGCTTGTGGTGACGATTCCGTTAGTAGGCCCCATTCGCTGACTTCCTTAGAAGAAGCTCTTGCTCAAGATTGTGATTCCAAGGATTCGTTTGAAATCTATGTTGAAGAATTTAATGAATTCATCTATTGTAGAAATGGATTGTGGGATACGTCACGAGTCTCGGCTTCGCGCGGAAGCGTCTATGATTCGGTTAACCATACCCTTTTGGATATGCGAAATAACGTCACTTACAAGACGGGATCATTTGGAAACAATGTATGGATGCTTGAAAACTTGAATTATAAAATGGACGGCTATAGTATATGCGTCGATGGCAAAGAGGAAAACTGTGAAAAGTATGGAAGACTATATAGCAGTAGAGCTGTCGAAGGGAATAATAGAATATGCCCGAAGGGGTGGCGGCTGCCGACCAATAGTGAAATGCTGGATTTGATCGCTTATGCATGCGAACGTTGGGATACAAAAGAAAGTGTCGAAATTTATTCAAATTGTCATGTGGCCCGTTATTTTAAATCGACCGAGGGCTGGCTTTCGAATGATAGTGTCTTGCCGGGGGTTGATTCTATCGGCTTGCATTTTTTACCAGGCGGTAGTGACCTTTATGAAACAGGAATGGCAAGCCGTATCTGGTCCCAAAAAGGTCTTCTTACTATTCGAGATGAAGACGTCATTTTTACTGCTTACAACTCAGTCCATTATCCCGATTCCAATAGTGTCCGTTGCGTCTTAGACGATACGATTCCTCAAACGTATAAGCCCAAGATGTCTTCTTTTACAGACCCGCGTGATAAAAAAGAATACAAGACGACGATTATTGGAAAACAGGAATGGTTTGCCGAAAACTTGCGCCGCGTAGGATTTGGATCTGAAAAGCAGTGCATAGATCAATCGGTTGACAGTTGTATGGTGTATGGAGGTCTTTATACTTGGAATGAGGCTATTAACGTTCCCGAAGAGTATTTTGACCCGGAGGTTTCCTATTCGAATGTTGAACAGGGGCTTTGCCCGGAGGGTTGGAGAATCCCGTCATTAGATGATATTAAGAAATTGATTGCATATACACAGTCTCATGGGTTGTTCCCGTTGGGCCGATTGATGAAGGATGATTCAACGTGGGTTGAATCATCGGAACGTGCGGGAACAGGCGGCGGAGTGCTTGGTTTTTCTTTGAAAGCTGCGGGTTACGGGATAATAAATGATGGGGAAACGAAATATACGAAAAGGGGAAATCAAGCCCGTTTCTGGCTTCGTAATCAGGGAAAAAGGAATGGAAATTATCCGGTGTTTATGGCCGTTAGGCTGAATTATGATGAGAACCGCGTTCAAATCATTGCAGAAGGTGTTGACCGCCGATTCTCTGTGCGTTGCCTGCGTGATGTAAAAAACTAAGAGCCCCACTTAATTTTTTCTACATTTTCCCCCGTACAAAGATAAGGACTCGCTTATGAACATTCTCGTCGTTGGTAGCGGTGGTCGCGAACATGCCATCGCTCTTGCAGTCAAGAAGTCGCCGATGTGCGACACTCTCGTGTGCGCTCCGGGCAACCCGGGCATGGCTAACCTCGGCAAGTGCGTGCCGGTCGATGTGGCCGACCCGAAGGCTATTGCCGATCTCGCCGTAGCCGAAAAGATCGATCTCGCGATTATCGGCCCCGAAATCCCGCTTGTCGCTGGCGTGGTGGATGAATTCCGCGCTCGCGGTCTCCGCGCTTTCGGCCCGACTGCGGCTGCTGCCGCCCTCGAAGGCTCCAAGGCCTTCAGCAAGGATATCATGAAGAAATACGGCGTGCCGACGGCAGCCTTCGAGACCTTCACCGATCTCGCCTCCGCGAAGAAGTTCCTCGCCGAACACCCGGCTCCGATCGTAGTGAAGGCGTCGGGCCTCGCTGCGGGCAAGGGCGCTATCGTCTGCATGACCGACAAGGAAGCAAACGACGCTGTCGAAGAAATGCTCGGCGACAAGGCTGTGTTTGGCGAATCCGGCAAGACGGTGGTGATTGAAGAATTCATGGACGGCGAAGAAGCCTCCATCTTCGTGGTTTGCGACGGCAAGGACTACGTGATCCTCTCTTCTGCCCAGGACCACAAGCGCGTCTTTGACGACGACAAGGGCCCGAACACGGGTGGCATGGGTGCTTACAGCCCGGCTCCGGTGGTGACGGACGCTCTCCTCGACGAGGTGAAAAAGACGATTATCGAACCGACCCTCAAGGGCATGGCCGCCGAAGGCAAGCCCTACACGGGCGTGCTCTACGTGGGCATCATGGTGACTGCGAAGGGCCCGAAGGTTGTGGAATACAACTGCCGCCTCGGCGACCCCGAATGCCAGATTGTGCTCCCGCTCTACGACGGCGACGTGCTCGCGTTGTTCGACGCTGCCGAAAAGGGTGAACTCGCCAAGCTCGGTGCCCCGAAGGCTCCGAAGGGCAGCTCCGCTATCGTCGTACTCGCAAGCGCCGGCTATCCGGGCTCTTACGAAAAGGGCAAGGTCGTGACGGGTATCGAAGAAGCCGAAAAGAACGGCGCCCAGGTGCTCCATGCCGGTACCAAGATGGTCGACGGCAAACTGGTGACCAATGGTGGCCGCGTGTTCGGCGTGGTCGGTCACGGAGCAACGCTCCAGGAGGCCTTGGACATCGCTTACGCTGCCTGCGAAAAGGTTCAGTTCGAAGGCAAGTTCTACCGCAAGGACATCGGTAAGAAGGGCTTGGCCCGTCTCGCGAAGTTGGGTAAATAAGGACTTAATACGTCATTCTGACACCGTAGGTGGAAGAATCCAGTTATGTTCTGCTCTGGATCTTTCTCCCCGCAAGGGGGACCACGGATTACTAAGGGCTAAAGCCCAAGTAACCAAAGTGCGCAGCTCAGGATGACGAAGAAAGAGGTAACAAAATGGATTTGAAAGAAAATGCAAAGGTCGGTATCGTTGCGGGTAGCAAGTCCGACCAGGAAACTGTAGACAAAATCACCGCGGTGCTCGACCAGTTCGGCATCGCTTGGGAGTTCAACATTCTCTCTGCACACCGTACCCCGAATGCGACCGCGAAGTATGCTCGCGAAGCCGCCGGGCGAGGCCTTCAGGTCCTCATCGGTGTTGCCGGCCTCGCTGCAGCCCTTCCGGGCGTGCTCGCAGGGCACACGATTCTTCCGGTGATTGGCCTGCCCTGCGCCGGCGGCCCGCTGAACGGCGTCGATGCCCTGCACTCTATCGTGCAGATGCCTCCGGGAATCCCGGTGGCAACAGTCGGCATCGGCAACGGCAAGAATGCCGGTTTCCTCGCCGTCCACATCGTCGCCCTCTCTGACGCAAGCGTCCGCGAAAAGCTCGTCGCTTATCGCAAGGGTCTCGGAGACATCGAAGGCTAAATCTTTTATTCCTATTTAGAATAAGAAAAACAGAGCGCCTGTGCGGTTTCCGCGGGCGTTCTTTTATATATTGTCCTTATCTTGGATTTTTAGCTATTTTTGCGCCTATGTCCTATCGCATTTTAAAAAACGTTTTGTTGTTGGAGCTTGTGCTGCTCTTGACGGTCTCGTTTGCCGAGACCGCCCCGCTTTCGTCTGTAAGCCAAATTTCGGCGCAGTCCCCAAGCGCGGCGCAGTCTCATGTTGCAGATACATTAGCCGCTCTTCTCCCCAAATGGAAGACCCTTCCCGAAGTCCAAAAACCTTGGATGAAGGGCGAACGCCTTGAATTTGAACTTCGCTGGGGGTTCATCACGGCCGGTTACGCCACACTCGAAGTCAAGCCGCGCAAGGACGGCAAAACGGAATTTTTGACGTTTGCGACCGCCAATAAGACCGTCAACAAGTTTTATCCGGTTTTCGATACCGTTTATACGCTTGTCAACAACAAAGGCCTCATGACCGATGTTTTCCGCAAGTCCCTCCACGAAGGCAAGTTCCATAACAAGTCGCTCATCCGTTTTGACCGCGACGGCAAAAAAGCCGTCCTTTCGGATTCGGTATTCAAGGATCCGGTCAAGCACACGGTCAAACGCTCCGCCGATACCTCCGTGACGATTGACGGGTTGGAACATAGTATCATGTCGGCATTTTATCTTGTCCGCACCATGCCCCTTACGGTCGGGGACACCTCCCGTTTTTCAGCCGTGAGCGGCAAAAAACGCTACGAATTGAAGGTGCTTATTCATGGGCGGGAAACGATTGAGACGGATTTAGGCACGTTCAAGACCGTCAAGGTGGAACCTGTACTCGACGGCGACGGCATTTTCAACTCCAAGGGCCGCATTTTCATCTGGTTTACCGACGACGAAAAGCGAATTCCGGTGCTCATGGAGTGCGAAATTGCGCTCGGGAGCATCAAGGCTAAGTTAATAAAGGCTCAATAGTTATACTAGAATCTTACGAAAATGTAAAATCAAACGAAAACACAAGTTTTACATGAAGTTTTTGATAAAAAACAGGGATAAAAAGTTATATTCCAAGCGTAGTTTGGTAGTGTCAAGGGTTTTTCGCAAAAATAGTTTGTTCCAACATCAGATTTAGGCTACATTTCCTTTCTTTCTGCTCTTTTCCAGTTCCCGTTTCAGTTCGTTTTCCTTTTCCTGCTCGTA
>Ga0129307_1000921_pt1 | contig 38264 bp, 32 predicted proteins | sample P1105metagenome_FD_94437 | JGI IMG/M metagenome (GOLD analysis project Ga0129307, IMG submission 94437) | Capybara group fecal microbial communities from Wisconsin, USA - P1105 metagenome | ecosystem: Host-associated > Mammals > Digestive system > Large intestine > Fecal | place: USA: Wisconsin...
ATGCAGCTGACATCAGCGCTTCAATGCAATCCGGTGGTACGGATGGAAATGCCGATCGCAAACATATCGTCATATCCTGAGGTATTATCTGATTCATGCTGAAATCGTCCTTTTTATCTCTCATGAGTGCTGCCCTTATGTCAATACAATGCACACCCCCAGAAAAGCCCGTAATTTCGGCATTTTCCGCTCTACAGGCTATGCACACCCCTCCGCCTGAGGCCCAGAAAAACATATATTTTCATCAGAATCAGCCCTTTATGAGCACCGGGGTGTGTGCAAAATCGTAGGCTGATTTTTATTTTGTCCATTCCGCCCGATCCTCTTTGTGCATATGTAGAGGAGTATGTCAGCCTGCCTGTTTCTATGTTTGGTCAGGGAGAGTTTTATATACTCCGAGCAAAAGGCGACTCGATGGTAGATGCCGGTATCGAGGAAGATGATCTGCTCGTGATCGAGCGTAATTGCCCTGCTTCCGAAGGGAATATAGTCGTTGCGTTGGATCAGGACAATCAGAACACGCTGAAGCGGTTTGCCGGTTATGATGAGGATTCAGAATGTTATCTTCTCTCCTATGAAAATGAAGACAAGTATCCTGGTGCAGTTATCAAGGTACGGAGCTTCAAAGTTCAAGGTGTAGCTCGGCATGTGATAAAGGCACTCTGACAGTAGAATCAAGAATGGGAGATGTTTTACATGAGCGCGGTTTATGTAAATTGCCCGGTCTGCGGCACGTTGAACGAGTCTCTTGACTTGGAAGAAACAGACGGTTGGATGGAATGCGAGGAATGCGGAAATACCGTCCAAATTATGAAGTATGTAAAAACAAGACGCATTCCCAAGTATCAGATGGAGGAATGCCAGGTGCTTGTTCCTCTTTCGCAAAAGTAACGGCAAAGGAGTACGGCGATGCTGGAGGATTACCCATCGTTCTCTTTGTGCGCTATCCGTGGCAGAATGAGCAACGAGATGACAAGCACCAGCGGGAAGATAACCGCAGCCAGTAAACCCACCTTCAGGTTGCCGCCCGACATCTGGGACACATTACCCACCAGGGACGGAGCAAGACTGCCGCCAAGGTCACCAGCCAGCGCCAGCAGAGCGAAAAGCGCGGTGCCCCCGGCGGGCAGACTGTGGCTGGAGATGGAGATGCTCCCCGGCCACATGATGCCAACGGAGAAGCCGCACAGGGCACAGCCAACCAGCCCCAGTACAGGGATCGAAGCCAACCCGGCCAGCAGATAGCAGAAAACGCACAGGATTCCGGAGGCAATCATGAATTTCGTCATATCGATCTTCGGACCAAACTTCCCATAGAACACCCGGCTGATGCCCATCAGCACCGCAAACATACATGGGCCTGCCAGGTCTCCTACGGTTTTGCTGACGCCCAGCGCGGACTCTGTAAAAGCGGAAGCCCACTGCGCCATTCCCATTTCGGAAGCTCCGGCACAAACCATCAGGACAATCAATACCCAGAAGGGGCCGTTTTTCAGCAGCTGTCCGATGGTCATGCTCTTTCCATCCTCCACCAAATGCTCGATAGGGCAGGCGGCAAACAGGAAGATATTCACAAAGGGAATTAGCGCCCACAGACAGGCCAGGATGGACCAATGCTCAATCCCCACAAAGCGGAAGAACAGCGTGGATAGTAGGATGGTAGCTACAGAGCCCCAGCAGTAAAAAGAGTGAGTCAGACTCATGACTGCTTCCTTGTGGTCGAAGGGACAGGCCTCAATGATGGGGCTGACCAGTACTTCAATCAAGCCGCTGCCGATGGCATACACCACGACGCAACCCAGTAGCACCGGGAAAGGATTGCCGAAAAGTCCGGGCAGGTAAGCCATGCCCACCAGACCCAGCACGGACAAGATCTCTGATACCACCGTGCAAATCCGATATCCGATCTTATCTACAAACCGGGCGGCGATCAGATCGGTGATTAGCTGGGTAAAGTAAAACACGGTGGAGATCAGGGCAATCTGTCCCAGTGGAATACCAAAGTTCTTCTGAAAGGTCAAATACAACAGCGGGCGAAGTTGGCGGCGATGACCTGGGTAATAAAACCCAGGTAACAGGCAACGGCGGTCAACCGGTAGTTCTTTCCTTTGGTCATTCAGGACTTCTCCTTATATCATGCTTGATGCCTTGGCAGGCTTATTTGTTCCGATATTCCGTGGGGGTGCAGCCATACTTTCTTCGGAAAAGCTGAAAGAAAAAGCTGGTATTCTGATAGCCGACGACCAGACTGATATCGTTGGTGGAAAGCGTCGTGTTTCGTAGGAGTTTGGCCGCCTGAGACAGACGCTGGTTTTGCACCAGCTCCTTATACGTAGTCCCCGTCTGCTGGCGGATATAGGCGGAGAGGTAATTGGGATGGATATGAAAATACGCCGCCGTGGAAGCAAGGGTGCAGCTCGCGCAGTTGGATTCGATATAGCGAAGAACCGCATAGAGGTGATCCACAGAGGAGTGGTCAAGGATCATGCCTTGTTGGAACAGGTTGATCAGCTCACAGATGATCAGCGTAAACAGTCCGTCCAGGATCGGCCCAAAGGTCAAGGACGGCTCATAGAATTCGCAGAGAAACTGACCTGTAAGGTCGGCAAGCCGGTTCGCTGTCGGGTTCGGAGAGAAGACCACGTAGCCCCTGCCTTTCATGGTCGTGCTCAGATTGTCGATGAAAAACTGCGTAAGGTAGTGATCCTGGGAGAGCCGCTCAAAAAAGGCGCCGTTCAGATACTCCCTCGTCAGGAGGAAATTGACCATGATATCCTCCTGCCCGCATTTTCGGACAGCGTGGGGCGTGTTTTGCCCGATCAGAATCATCTGACCCGCTTCCAGCCGGACTTCCGTTTTGTTGACCATCAAGGTACAGGAGCCGGAATAAACATAGCTCAGCTCTATCCACTCATGCAGGTGCAGGGGTACTTCTTCAAAGCGATCCTGCTTGACCACGGCAAAGTTATAATAGCTCTGCAGCACTCTTTTGGCGAGGAACAGGGACCTCAGATCCTCCAGATCAGCCTCAAAGCGATAGCATACCGCATCGAAATTTCCGTGGACGATGGTATAACGGGAATAGTCCTTGGCAACACCCTGCAGCCGCTGCAGCTCTTCTCCTGTGTACTGCTTAAGATACTGGTCTAATTGATTGCGTGACAGCATTTGATCTCACCCCCATGCAGCTTGACCTGTACTCTGTTTGCCCAGCGGGCAGGTCAATCATATCACAGAATAAACGAAAAGGGAAGAAGCAAGAACGCAAACCTTAAGTTTGGTCGGTAAAAGGATTGTGTTTCGTTGCTGTGCTTTCCCTTGCGCTGTGTTAAGATAACAACAGAACGAAGGTGAAAGATGAATGGCTTCGTATCTGAAAGGGAGGATATCGGCATGAAAATCGTTTGGGCGACAGCAGCAACGCTTGCGCTGGCGGCAACAGGGGCGACCGCTTATCTTTACAGAAAGAAAGCCTTCTCCCTGCCGAGGTTCCTGGGCTTGTGCGGCTTTCCCAGGGTCAGCAAGGACGAATATCGTGACGAAAAGGGGCATTATCGGCCGGCGTCAGAGGAAGAAAGACTGAGCTTCATGATGCAGCACCCGATCTTCGACGGATATCGGCATATGTTTATGAACATGGAGGATCCTGTTCTGAGAGCTTTTGCACCGGCAAAATACCGGGACTTTCTGAAAAGCCAGGGGCGGGAGAAACAGATGAAAACTGCTTTGGAGGCATTCAATTATCTCGTCCGAGCCGTAGAAGAAGGTCAGGCTGAGCTGGTAACCGGGATCCATGATGCCGAGTCTATCCGTGAGCGGGCTTCCCGCACCCATCTCACCGGAATGCTTTACCACGGACAAGCGGGAAAGCCTTTGGCCGTCATTGTTCCCGGCGGCGGATTCATCAGCAACGTGACAGACTGGGAGGGCTATCCCATTGCCATGGCCCTGCATCGTATGGGGTATTCGGCTTTTGTCGTCAGTTATCCCATCGGCAGACAATTGGGAGAGAAGGAAGAGCGCAAGCGCGGAGAGGCGGCCACAAAAGAGCTGACGCAGGTGATCCGGTATCTGACCGCGAATCAGGAACAGCTCTCCATCGACATGTCGGATTATGCGATGATCGGCTTCTCCGCCGGCGGCTTGATGACAACGGCGTTTTCCTTTGCCAGGTATGAGGATAACTGCCACAAGAATCATTTGCCCAGGCCGAAAGTCATTTTCCCCATATACGGTTTGGACTGGAATGTTGAGGCTCTCCCGGAAGACAGAGGCTTATCTGTGTTCTCCGTCGTGGGCCGGGAAGATGAATTTGGCTTTGCCGGTGTGGAAAACGCTCTGCCTGCGCTGGAAAAGACACTGGGTTCCGAAGCTGTATCGATCAAAATCATCGACGGTCTCGGACACGGCTTCGGTAACGGCGAAGGAACGAGGGCGGAAAACTGGATTCAAGATGCGGTCTCTTTCTGGGAGACACACACATAATGGAGGAATCACCATGAGCAGAAATTTGAAAGAGCTGATCAAGCAAATGACTTTGGAAGAAAAAGCAGGCCTGTGCTCCGGAGCAGACTTCTGGAACACTCTGGGGATTGAAAGACTCGGAATACCATCTGTCATGATGACAGATGGCCCTCATGGATTGCGTAAACAGGTTGGAGCCGCGGATCATCTGGGGCTGAACAAGAGCGTGAAGGCAGTCTGTTTTCCGGCAGCCTGTGCCACAGCCTCCAGTTTTGATGTGGATCTTATGGAGCGGATGGGGCAGTCCCTGGGTGATGAATGTCAGGCAGAAAACGTGAGTGTGCTCCTGGGACCGGCAGTGAATATCAAGCGCAGCCCTCTGTGCGGCAGAAACTTTGAGTATATGTCGGAAGACCCCTATCTGACTGGGAAAATGGCTTCTGCCTATATCCGGGGCGTCCAGTCCAGAGGCGTTGGAACCAGTATGAAGCACTTTGCGGTCAACAATCAGGAAACGGACCGCATGAGGATCTCAGCAGATCTTACAGAGCGTGCATTCCGGGAGATTTATCTTCCCCCTTTTGAGGAAGCCGTGAAGAACGCGCAGCCCAAAACGGTGATGTGCAGCTATAATCGGATCAACGGAGTTTTCTCCTCCGAGAACAGGGAGTTGCTGACAAAGATTCTGCGTGATGAATGGGGATTTGAGGGATATGTCGTCAGCGATTGGGGTGCGGTCAATGACCGGGTCCTGGGGCTGAAAGCAGGCCTAGATCTTGAAATGCCGGGTTCGGAGGGATACAACACCCGGAAAATTATACGGGCGGTAGAAGCTGGAGAGCTTGATGAGCAGCTGCTTGACCAGACAGTGGAGCGCATTCTGAAGGTTGTCTTCTCCTATGCCGATCAACGGAAGCCAGAAACAGTTTTTGACAGAGAGAAGGATCACAAAGCCGCAGCGGATATTGAAGCAGAATGCGCCGTGCTGCTGGAAAACCGCGGAACATTGCCCTTGAAGAAAGAGCAGACCGTTTTGTACATCGGTGAATTTGCTAAAAATCCCCGCTATCAGGGAGGCGGCTCCAGCCACATCTACACGGAGGGCGTTGTGTCAGCGCTGGAAACAGCGTTAACGAAGGGCAGACGCGTTGAGTATGTCAAGGGCTTTTCCTCCGAGGGCGACCTTATGACTGATGAAGAACTGGAAGAAGCATGCCGGGCAGCAAAAGAAGCGGACGCGGTTGTCATATTCGCAGGCTTGCCTGACATTTTTGAATCGGAGGGATATGATCGGAAGTCCATGGCCCTGCCGTCCTGTCAAAACCGCCTTGTCGAAGCCGTCTGCGCTGTTCAGAAGAACGTAGCGGTCGTTCTTCACAACGGAAGTCCTGTGGAGGTTCCCTGGGCCGAGAAGGTAGGCGCCATTCTGGAGATGTATCTTGGAGGCGAGGGGGTTGGCGAAGCGTGTGACCGACTGCTGTATGGCGAGGCGAATCCCTCTGGGAGACTGGCAGAGACCTTCCCCATCCACCTTGAAGACAATCCCAGTTATCTGAATTTCCCCGGTGACGGCAGGAACGTACTCTACGGTGAGGATATTTTTGTCGGATACCGTTATTATGAAAAAACGAAGGTGCCGGTACGCTGGGCCTTCGGTCACGGACTGTCCTACACTGAATTCAGCTATGACAATCTCAGACTATCTGCATCGGAGATTCGAGAAGGCGAGACCCTACACATCAGCGTAGACGTAGAAAATGCAGGCACCATGGCGGGAAGTGAAGTGGTACAGCTCTATGTCGGCTGCACAGGCGGAGCGGTTCCGAGGCCTGTAAAAGAACTGAAGGGCTTTCAAAAGGTGTTTCTGAAGCCAGGAGAAAAGAAAACGGTAAACATGCAGCTGTCTGCCAGAGATCTGGCTTATTACGAAACGCAGATTCACGACTGGTATGCCCCTTCGGGCGTATACGTTATTCAAGTCGGACATGCAAGCGATGACATCCGGCTGTCTGCGGAATTATCCTTTGCAGCGAAGAGCCTGCTTCCTCTGACAGTGGATAATACGACAACAATCGGTGAACTGCTGAGTCATCCGCAAACAGCGGGAAAGATGATGGAGTACCTCCAAGGAATCACTCAGGGCGCGGAGATACCGGCAAGCGAGGGAGAAATGCAGCTGGTGACCCAGGAGATCCTGATGCAGCTGCCTCTGAAATCATTCTTAAGCGTAATCCCCGGAGAGGCAATCGAACAGATGATTGCGGAGCTGAACGCGCTGTGCAAATAAGGCTGGTAAGGATAGGAGCAACAAGATCATGGGAGAGATATACGCAGCAAAAACGAACCATATGACGAACCCGGTCGGTTTCCTGATGGACGCTCCGGTGTTCTCCTGGAAGGTCAGGGACTGCGCGGGAAAGCGACAGAAATCCGCACGGATCATCGTCAGCAAGGACCAGGAATTCAGGGAACTTTGCCATGACACAGGAAACGCGGAACTGGACAGTCTTGGAACGCGAATCGAATTGCCGCTTGAGCCTCGGACAAGGTACTACTGGAAAGTGACCGTAACGACCGATGTGGGGGAAGAAATCGAGTCCAAACCTCAATACTTCGAAACGGCGAAGAGGAACGAAGCCTGGGTCGGGAAATGGATCGGCTGCCAGAGCGACCAGGAGCGTCACCCGATCTTCTCACGCACGGTTCGCCCCGCGAAGGCCGTGAAGAGCGCCAGACTGTATATTGCCGGGCTTGGCCTGTATGAAGCCTTCTTTACCGGATCGAAAGAGGGAAAGCCAGAGCGGATCGGGGATGAATATCTGACCCCCTACTGCAACAATTATGATCAGTGGATCCAATATCAGACCTATGACATGACCGATCGGATCGGAGATGGCGGCACCCTGTCGGTGCTTCTCGGAAATGGCTGGTACAAAGGCCGTTTCGGTCTCAGCGATCCGAAGAACGGGACTTGCTACGGAGAGGAGTGGAAGCTGATCGCGGAACTCCATCTCGCGTATGAAGACGGCGAGGAGATCATTGCCAGCGATGAGACCTGGTCCGTCACCCGCAGCAAGATCTGCTTTTCCAATATCTATGACGGGGAGAAGCGGGACGACACGCTTCCTCCGGTCCCGGCGACGCAAGCCAGACTGACGACGCCGCCAAAGGGGGTACTGACGGAGAGACTGTCGCTTCCGGTGAGAATTCAGAAGGAACTGAGGCCTGTTGAGCTGGTCTATACCCCGAAGGGAGAAACGGTTTTGGATCTGGGCCAGGAGATCACCGGCATCTTCCGTCTGCGTGTGCAAGTGCCGCAGGGGACGACCGTCACCATCCAAACCGGCGAGGTGCTTCAGAACGGATGCTTTTATCGCGATAATCTGCGTTCCGCCCGCTCGGAATATGTCTATGTCTCCGATGGAAGCGAACAGATGATCCGCCCAAAATTCACCTTTTACGGGTACCGTTATGTGAAAGTGGACGGCATCCCGGATCTCTCCTGCGAAGACTTTACCGCCCTCGTCCTGTACAGCGATTACGAGCCGGTTGGCAAGGTGGAAACAGGGCACGCGCTGTTGAATAAGCTGATTTCCAACATCGAGTGGGGCATGAGAGGAAATTTCCTGGATGTACCCACCGACTGCCCACAGCGGGATGAACGGATGGGCTGGACGGGAGACGCCCAAGTTTTTTCCGCCACGGCCAGTTATTTGGCGGATACCTATGCCTTTTACCGGAAGTATTTGTATGATATGTACCGGGAGCAGCTACGTACCGGAGGCATGGTGCCGGAGACGATTCCCACCTTCGGCCCCACAAAGACCTCCAGCGCCTGGGGAGATGCGGCCTGCATCCTTCCCTGGAACGTCTATCTGTTCAGCGGCGACAAGACCATTCTGGAAACGCAGATGGACAGCATGAAGGCCTGGGTGGATTACATCCGGCGTGTCGATGGAGATCATCACGGCTGGCGGACGGTTTTCCACTACGGAGACTGGCTGGCCCTTGACCGCGGCGGCGCTGCTGCGAACAATGTGTTCGGGGCGACAGATGAAGCCTACATTGCCGACATCTATTACGCGGTCAGCGCCGAAATCGTCGCAAAAGCGGCAAAGGCACTGGGGCAGGAGGAAACCCGGAGAGAGTATCAGAAAATCGCAGACTGGCAGTGGCAGACGGTCCGGGAGGAATACTTTACCGTCACAGGCAGAAGCTCGGTAAAAACGCAGACAGGTCTTGTGCTCGCGCTGAAGTATCATCTGTCAAAGGATGAGGATCTGATGCGGCGGACACTGAAAAAGCTCCTGCGGGAGAACAAATACAAGCTGAACACCGGCTTCGTGGGAACGCCGCTTTTGTGCAACGTCCTGTCCGACAACGGCATGACCGACATGGCCTATACCCTGCTGCTCAATGAAGAGTATCCCGGATGGCTGCACGAGGTCAAGCTCGGCGCCACCACGGTCTGGGAGCGCTGGAACTCGCTGGATGAAAAAGGTCAGGTATCCAGCACCGGCATGAACAGTCTGAACCACTACGCTTACGGCGCCGTATTGGAATGGATCTTCCGCCATGCGGCCGGGATCGATCTGAAGGAGGAGAGCCCGGGAGCCAGAACGGTACGGATCTGCCCCCAGATCCATCATGCGCTGGGTCATGTTGCGGCGGCTTATGATTCAGCCAGCGGCCTTTATCAGTGTGAATGGCGTGTGGAGGAGGGCAACCGGCTCACGGTCAAGGTCAAGGTGCCCTTTGGCGCAACGGCGGAAGTGCTGCTTCCCTGCGCGCCGGAGTCCATTTACCAGGATTCGGAAAACCCCTTGTTTGAGACGGTCAGAGACGGCGTATGCACGGTGAGCGCCGGAGAATACGAGGTCAGCTATGAAGCGGTGTCCCCAATCAAAAAGAGCTATACCGTAGATTCAACGATAGAGGAGCTTTTGAGCAACCCCCAGGTACGAAAGTTTTTGTCAGGCCTCATGGAAGTGGATATGATCCCGGAGACAGCCTATGAGCTCACGCTGAGAGAGACGGCGAAGCTCTATGCCGGAGAGATCGAGGAGCAGCAGGCGCAGATGTTGAATCTGGCACTGTCACAATATTGAAAAGAGGAGAAACGGAAATGAATAAGGAAGCCGGAAAAGTCAGATTATCGGAAAAGCTGGGTTATCTCATGGTCTGCGCGGGCAATATCCCGCTGATGTCGCTGCTGGGTTCCTATTTTCTGATCTATTACACCACCGTGGTGGGCTTGGACCCTGCCGCACTGGCCACGCTGTTTTTGATCTCCAAGGTAGTAGACGCTCTCAGCGATCCTGTGATGGGATTTATTCTGGACCGCTTCCCTGTCACAAAAATGGGGAAATTCCGCCCGATGCTGATCCTAGGAACCATGATCTGCGTGATTAACTACATTCTGCTCTGGTTCGGAGCAGTGTGGAGCCCCGTGGGAAAGTATGCGATCGTCTATGCCACCTATCTGCTGCTGGGCTGGACCTTTGATATCATGGATATCTCCAAAAACAGTCTGCTGCCAGTCATGAGCGCGGATACCAATGAACGCAGCAACCTGACCGTTTTCAACGCGCTGGGAACCATGGTGGGCGGCGCATTGGTCGGTATCCTGGCACCCATTATCGTGGCAAACGGCACCCTGCAGAGCTATTATATCTTGATCTTCGGTTCCATGGCCTTTACCCTGGTTCTGTCCATTGTCGGCGCTCTGAATGTGAAAGAACGTGTTCCCTTCGAGGGCGACAAGGAGGAAAAATACAGCGTCAGGGACATGCTCCATTTCCTCAGCTATAAGCCGGTGTGGTCGGCCTTTGTCGCCTTTCTGATCCTGGGCGTCGGCAGCACAGTGTCCAGCGGGGCCGGTACTTTCTTCTATACCTATATCATCGGCGATCTGAAGGTCATGTCCGTGCTGACGGTTATCGGTCTGGTCACAGCACTGATCGGCACCTTTACCGGCCCGATGCTCGCCAACCGCTTCGGGAAAAAGGCTGTTTTTATTGCGATCATGGTCATCTCCGTCGCCATGAATCTGCTCCGCCTCACCGACGTGACCTCCATGACGCTCATCTACATCACGACTCTGGTCGGCGGGATCGCTACCGGCTGGCTGACCCCGATCAACGCCGGTATTCTGGCAGACAACACAGCTTATGTGCAGTATAAGACAGGGAAACGCGCGGAAGCGGCCATTGCCTCCCTGACCTCCCTTATTGCAAAGGTCGCACAAGGCATTGGCGGCGCGGTACCGGGCTATGTCCTTGCCGCCTTCGGCTTTGTCAACGGTGCGGCCGAGCAGCCGCAGAGCGTGCATACGGGCATCATTTTCTGCGTGCTGATCCTTCCCACGATCTTTATCGCTTTCAGTACGCTGATCTTCGGCACGCAGTATACGCTGAACAAGAAGGCGCTGGACGAAATGAATGCTGCCATCACAGAGGCAGTTCAGGAATGATCGTTCTGGTGCTGCTTGGGAGATAGCGGTGTATGCCGCTGCCCGGCGAGAGAGAAATCACCATGGAACTAATAAGACTGAGGGTAAATAACCAGCTCCGTCCCTGTGCGGATAAATCACCGCGTTTCCCACGTTATAGAGAAATTTGATAATCAACGCTTGATGGAAGACAAAAGCTGGGCTTCGATCAGAAGAATAAAAAGTACGTTCTTCATTCCTGCAATCCCGATGCGGAAGCCTACCCGGATATTATCGTGGATGAGCTGCAAATCCAAGGCATCGTGAAGGGCTCGTATCATAAGCACTGACACGGAGGAAAGAGAACGAAATTGAAAAAACAAATCTCGGATGATCGACTCCGCCTCCCGTCCTTTGATTGTCCCGACCTAAACTGCCGCGCAAAAAATATTGCATTTGCGGTCAGCCGTGAAGTAAAAAACGAATATGAGTTGATCCCGCTGGAATATATTTCAAAGGATGCGCCTGTAGATTTTGCGGTAGTATGTCCGAAATGCAAGAGAAAATACGTTTTGTATCGCCATCGGGAAACGTCGATCATTCCGTTCAACGTTTTGCCTCTCTATAGTTGCGTTGCCACTTAACAGAATACTTTGGCATAGTGAGCCGTCCTCCCACCCGTGAATGTGGAAGCAAAGGGCAGGTATCAAGTCCAAAAAGAATCACGCAGCAGCAGAACAGCGCGTGATCTTTGGCTTGATGCCTGCCTTCCTTTTTTTATCAGTTTTGCTAAAAATGAATCGCGTCCGAAATGCAAAACTGAAAAAGTGTGGCCGCAAGGTAGCGTTCAGATACTAAGAGCAAGTATCGACCCGTGGCCCAAATTTCGGCCTTTGCCTCGTTTGGTTCGGTCAGAACTTGTTGGGGAGTGCCTTCCCCAAACCCAGCAGAGACGAAAGAAACGATCACTTTTCGCACATGGAGGCGTTCAAAAATGCGAGGAACGTATAACACGCCCAAGCGCAGTCATGTGATCAAGACGCGTTTGGACGATGACGAGTACGAATTCTTTTTGCGAAAGTGCCAGGTCTATGGAATGAATCAATCGGAAATGATCTGCGTCTCCTTGGACAAGCTCGTCATCAATCCCGTGATCAAATTCTCGCCGGTGAACAAGGAACTTTTGTCCAAGATCGACGAGCTGATCGCAGCCGGAAACCGCGTCGGAAACAATCTCAATCAGATTGCACGTGCTCTCAATTCTGGTTATCCCGATCAATCCCTGGCATCGGAAATCCGCAAATCGCTTGGAGACTTAGCAGAGTGGAAATACGAAATCTTGCAGGAGGTGGGAAGCGCTATTGGCAACGATCAAACATTTGAGCTCGAAAAACTCGGACTACGGGGCCGCCGAGCGTTACTTGATCTTTCAGCACGACGAGAGCAACAACAAGCCGATTCTGGATGAAAACGGACACCTGCTCCCGCGCGAGGACTACCGTATCGACTCTGTGCTCTGCGGTGATGAAGATTTTGCGATTGCCTGCATGAAAGCGAACCTCGCTTACAACAAAAATCTCTCCCGCGTATTCTGCAAGGGCGGTATTCATCTCGGCGGTATACTTCTGTTCCTGTTGTTCCAGCTTCGCAAGGTTGGTTTCCGTGGCTGAGATAGATTACCAAAAAGAATAGAACGGTCAGGAGGTGACGTTGAAGTTATTACGTTCAGGGCCGCAGTTATGACACTGTACTTTGGCCGTCTTTTTTGCCAAGTCGCATCCGCTGTTCTGCCGCCCTCTTTTCTGGAAGAGTTACTTCTCTCCCCGCTTGGAAGATACCACCTCGGCCGGATCAATTCTGCCTATCCCCCATGCGCGGATATCCTGCGTCAGCCAGGATTCAAATTTTGCCTCGCTCATCTCTCCGGCTCTTGTCTGGTCCAGCAGATACCGCGCCAGGGCTTTCCAGCGGTTGAATTCCTCTGTTGTGATGCTCCCGCGCTTCATCCGCGCATAAATGGTCTTATAGACGCGGTTGTAGGTCTTCAGGATATGGTCTTCATCCATGAGCCGGGCAAAGGACTTCTTCGGCCCCACCACATCGCAGGGTTCTTTTTCTCCATCCATGATGCGGTTGCAGTAGTCCACAGATGCGCGTTCCGCGATAAACAGCCGGCTGCAATGGCGGCAGCGCTTGATGATCGTATCACCTTTTGTCAGCAGCCACAGCTGGAGCCGGATCAGTTGGGAAAGATCGTCCACGCGGTATTCCTCGAAGAGGGTTTCTGCCGTGTCATTCTTCGCGTCGGCAATCGCATCATCCATATATTCCTTCAGTTCATCTGACAGCAGTTGCTTGTCGCTGTGCAGCCGGGAAAGAGAGTCAGCCATTTTGATCCGGTTCTCGCGCTCCTGTTCTCCGGCCGACCTGGGATTTTCCACCTTATCATCCAGGATACCGTCATTGCTGTTATGGAGCATCATGCCTTCGACTGTGTGGGCAAAGTAGTCGTATTCCTCCGGCTCCTGCCAATAGAAGTTGCTGATAAACCGAAGATCCGCACCGATAGCACTTCTCCTGAACACATGGCTGTACAGACGGATACGGGTGCTGCGCTCCAGATCCTTAAAACGCACGGATGACTGATCCAGCACCCAGAAGATGTATCGCTCCGATTCTTCCCGGACTTTCTCGATGCTGTCCAGTCCGGACGGCATGGTGCCACCACGGTACATCGATTCAAGCTGCGTATAATATTTCCCCATAAACTCAGCGCTGGTGGGCACAAGAGCAGGAGGCAGCGGCTCCGCGCCTATCGTTAGAAGCGGCTGAAACAAATGCCGCAGAAGGGCTGTATATCTGTCCTTCCGGATTACATCAGCGGGATTCTTAGCGGGATTCTTTCTACATAGGAGTAAATTCAACTCCTCTGCCAACATGGCGAACAAACCAGCATAACGATCAGCAGCCAGACAGGGATGGATCAATGCCATCTCTTTTTTTATACCCTCGCATAAGGACTTGGAGACTTTCCCTTCTTTCGGTTCAAGGGAGTCCACATCGATCCGCTTTTCAAAATAGGTGCGCAGCTTCTCTGAAAAGCTGCCGGGATCGGATTCCAGAAATGCAAAGAGCTTTTCACAGTCTGTTTCCTTAAATACAGAGTGATGGTAAATATCATAGGCTTCAAAGCCCTTCTGTGTTGGCCTGATGTAAAGCATGTGGATAAACCTCCTGAAAGCGCGTAAGTAGACAGCTGACATATGAGCAGTCTACATTCTTCCCTGATTATAATCCGTCGCTACAGAAAAAGCAAGGGAAAGTTAAATGTAGAACGCTTACTCTGATCGTGCCCACTTGACATTTCATTTGCATGGCGTATAATGTGAAGTAGTAGAAAGTAATAATCTCACAAATAGACTTTCTACAATTCGCGTTCGCATGAAATTCAGGAGGAGCATGATGATGAGACAGGATCGCAAATTTGGAGTCCCCTATGATGTGGGGGATGGCATTACGGAAACCTATTATCCGTACGATACCCGCTTTGAACTGTATGGAAAGTACCGCTATGCCCGCAACTGGGGCAGCTACCCGGTAAAATTTCCGGAAGGCGGGTATGTTGTGGAGCAGATGGATCTGGAGACCGGGCAGATGGTGAAGGTTCTGTACCTGAATGTGCCGGAAGAAATCCGGAATCTTCTGTTTGATACGGATAAGGGGGAATTCAAGGCACAGCGGGAGCAGGATGAGCATCTTGACAGGCGGGATCAGGAAAGCGGGAAGGATGCCGACGGGAACTGGCACCTGGGTTCCCAGGACCAGGCGGCATATGAGGCATATGTCCGTGAACAGAACCAGCCCGATGAGGAAGAAAGCTATGACGAGGCTGTGCTCAGGGGCGCTTTGTCGGATAACCCCAAGATTCGTAATGCGCAGGTGCGGTATATGTGCGAGGTCATCCACAGGGTACTTCCCCGCCTGACAAAGAAGAATTACAAAACCTTTTATCAGATCTTCCATCAGTGCATGAAAGAGGTGGATATTGCGGAAGATGAGGGAGTAGGAAAATCCGCCATCTCCAACCGAAAGAACCGGCTGATTGCCGAAGTGATCCCGGTGTTTGAAAACCTCGGGTTCCCGATTCCCACGAAAGCGGAACTGAAGGCTGAAAAGAAGGCTGCGGAAATGCGGAGCGCTGCCATAGATCGGGAAGAACAGGAACGCCGGGAGGAAGAACAGGAGCTTCGCCTGATACACGGCCTGGCAGAGGTATTTTACAAAGAAGGATTCATGGATAAAGAGGTTATGGAAAATATAAAGGAAGAAATCGAGGAAGCCGCCTGACAACCCGGGTGTGGGTGCCGGATGTGAACTTTTCCGGCAATATATAGGGGATACTGTGCCCTGTGGTCAACAGAAACCCGTTATCACTGAGCCAAAGAATGATGATATCCGGCAATACATGACAACTGAAAGCCGATTCCGGCGGCGCGGTCCGGAAAAACACACCTGGGAGGAGCGGCAAGCTTCTCCCTTTTTGCATGCAGGAGGAGCTTATGAATCTCAAATGTCTAAACCAGAAGGGTCTGATGTCCTACCCTGAGGCAGTCAGACAGCTGCCGTTTGCAAACTGGCGGTATGAGCAAGTAAAAGGCAGACAGACGAAAGTGCCGTATAACCCGGTCAGCGGAGCGAAAGCGAGCTCCAGCAGGATTGAAACCATGACTACGCTGGAAAGGGCTCTGGCTGCGGTCGACCAGTATGACGGCGTCCTTGTCAAAGTGTCCGGCAATGTCGGATTCATAGATATTGACGACTGTGTACAGGATGACGGGAGCCTGGATGAACGCGCCTTAAAGATCCTTGAAATGCTGCCTGACGCCCTGGTGGAGTATTCCCCTTCTGGGAAGGGACTGCACATGATCTTCTTTGTCCCGGAGGGCTTTGCCTTTGACCGTGATGATTACTTTGTAAACAACAAGGAAGTCCATGTTGAGAATTACTTCCCGGGATTCAACAACCAGCTCATGACCATGACCGGGAATGTGTACCGCGAGGGCTCCATGAGGGTTTCCCTGGAGCAGCTGATGCTGTTTGAGGAGACCTTCATGAAAAGGCCCGAACCGGTCATTACATCATCTGTCCCGGTTCCGGAGGGAGGCACTATCCTCACCGATGAAGAGGTTTTTCTGAAAGCGTCCCAGAGCGCAACCGGACAGAAATTCGTGGATTATTACAACGGAGAATGGGAGAAATACGGCGGGGATAATCCGAACTGGTCACAGTCAGAAGCGGATCTCGGCTTCTGTGCCATGCTGGCGTTTTACTGCCGGGGCGATAAGGAGCAGATAGACCGTATCTTCCGGGAGAGCGGCCTGTACCGCGACAAATGGGACCGGCACCAGGCCGGTACCACCTATGGTGAGATGACCATGCGGAGAGCCATTGCCGGGTGTAAGGCTTTCTATGAAAAAGGATACCGCTCAGACGCCGCCGAGGATTTTGACGATGAAGCTGAACAGATCCGACAGGCCATTGACGCGGCGCTGGAAACAGATCTGGATATCGATACTGTTTTCTCCCCTGATTTCATTGCCAACGCGGCATGGGCATCTGCCAATGACATGGCGCGGTTTACAAAGATCAAGCAGAAGCTGCCCAGGGAGGTCAGCGTCCGGGATTTTCTCCGTGAGGTGAAGAAGCTGTCAAATGAAAGCGCCGCTGAGGATGCCGCAAGGCAAAAGGACAAGGTATCTTTTCTCAGCTTGAGCGGGGTCACTGCCCCCAAGATGCTCGTTCCGGGAAACTGGATCGTAAGCGATGGAGGCATACGCCACTGGGAGATGGTGATGGGCGTCATGACGCCTGTCCGCGTCACATCAGAACCGCTCTATATATCCGCAAAACTGGTCAACGTAGATGACGGTACAGAAAAGCTGGAGACCACTTTCCGACGCAACAGCCACTACAAGACGCTGATCGCACCCAGGGCGGATATGCTCAATCGCAACAATATCATCAAATATGCGGATGAAGGGTTCCCGGTTTCATCGGGAAACGCGGCCTCTCTGACGCAGTATATCGAAGAGATGGAGGCCATCAATGGGAAAACAATCCCGATCAGGCGCTCCATTCGTCGAGCAGGCTGGATCGGAGATGAATTTTACCCATACAGCCTCAAAGGCGGCATCGTCGCGCAGACAGATGGAAATGAGACGGAACGCATCCTTGCAGCACTAAAGACGGAAGGATCTGAGCAGATATGGCTGGATGCTGCTGTGAAGCTGCGTAGGATGCCCTTTGCAAGAGCCATGCTGGCGGCAAGCTTTGCCGCTCCATTACTGGAAAAGCTCCAGCACAGGATCATCTATTTTCACATCTGGTACGGCAGCCGGAGCGGCAAGACCGCTGCCCTGAAATTCGTCATCGCCGTATGGGGCGATCCCCGTGTGCTTGTGTCAAAGTATTTCTCCACCATCGTTGGTATGGAACGCTGGGCGGGGACGCTCAAACACCTGCCCTTCGCGCTGGATGAGCTTCAGACGTTGAACCAGAAGCGGTTGAGCGTCAATGATGTCGTGTATACGCTCGGCAACGGCGTGGGCAAGACCAGAGGTCGCGTGGGCAGCGGCCTGCAAAAAGTGGAAACCTGGCGCAACACCATCCTTTCCACCGGGGAGCAGCCCATGAGCACTGACAGCTCCATGGACGGCGTGAATACACGTCTGATGGAAATATATGCCTGCCCGCTGAACGAGAACGGCATCGGCGAGGCAGATGAGGAACTGGCGCGGGAGCTGCACCAAGTATCTGAGTGCAATTATGGCTTTGCGGGTGAAAAGTTCATCCGCTGGCTTGCCGGACGTCTGGACAGCCTCAAGGAGGATTACGAACGCATCCGCTCTGCCATCAGCAATGATAACGTGCAGCGGGATAATGTGGCAGTGCTCGCCCTGGCAGACTATTACAGCAGCATGGCTGTTTTTCACCTGCCCGAGGAGCATGCGTTCAAAGAGGCTGTGGAACTGGCCGGGAAACTGCTGAAGAATCTGGAAGACAACGCGCCGAAGGATTCCATCGAATCGGCATGGGAGTTCATCTGCGGCTGGGTTGCTTCCAATAAAGCACGGTTCTCCGGCGGCAGCGTACTCCATGAGGTGACGCCGGTTTACGGCAAGATTGAAAACGGGAAGGTGTACGCCATCGCCAAAAATATGAATGACGCGCTGGAGGAGGCGGGCTTTTCCGCCCGGAAATGCATCAAGGGGTTCCAGGAGCGCGGACTGATCGAGACCTTCCGGGATTCCCAGGGCAAGGAGCGTTCACAGATCGGCAAAAGCGTCAAAGGCATCGTGAACCGCGTATACTCGCTGAACCTGACCATAACGAGCGAGGCGGCGGACGATTTCCCGGATGCGGTTCCTCCCCTGACGGCGGATATGCCGGACTTCCTGCGTTGAGGTAACGGACACAGCCGGGTGCCCTTACCACTTTACCACTTTCCGCGCATATATATCACACCTATTTATAATATTTTATTTTTCTTCTGAAACAGGGAAATAAAAATATTCCTATAAGGGATATATGTAACTGTGGTAAAAGTGGTAAAGTGGTAAGGTTTTTCCCTGAAGGAAGCCGGAATACAGCTGTTTTCAGGAGCTTCCCGGCATACCCCTCTGTGTTTGATGCATCCGGCCTTTACCACTCCCGCGCATCAGAGTGGTAAGGATTTCTGCCGCGGGATCAGAATGTGAACTTTTTCGGCTATATATAGGGGGAACTGTCTCCCAGAATGGAGGTACGAGCCATGCAGAACGAAGAAGCAGTCATGAACGCAATCGATGCAGCGTTCAGTAGGAAGAAAGATCGGTTCAGACCTGTGAAGGATTTTCTTTATCAGGCAAAGGATGCCAAACGGAAGATCAGCCTGATCGAAGGGCGGATCGAATACCGTATGGATTCCATCGGAGCCCACGGTGTGAGCTACGAGGAGCACATCCCAAGCGGGCACGATTACAGCGGATCCTCCGTGGAAAATGCCGTGATCGCGCTGGCACAGCTGGAAGAGGATCTGAAGCGGGCCGAGCAGGATTATGCGGATGTCAAAGTGAAAGTATCCGACCTGATCGCAAGGCTGACAGATGTCAACCAGCAGACCGTTGTGACCCGGCGGTACATCACCGGACAGGACTGGGAAAAGATCGCGCTGGACATGGGCATGAGCGTCCGTAATGTCCAGAAGATCCACGGGCGGGCGCTTCCGTTCCTGCAGGAATATCTGGAGGGACAGGAAGCAGCATGAAAACAAAATACTATTATTTCAGGGCGGCTGAAGCACAGGATTGTGTTCACCGCCCTATTACTATGGAAGGAGCGTGATGGACAGTGCCATACAAGCCCATGAAGCCCTGCGCGTACCCCGGCTGCCCCGAACTGACGCATGGACGCTACTGCGAGAAGCATCAGCGGCAGGCAGCCCGTGATTACGACCGCTACCAGCGTGATCCGGAGCATCAGTTCAGATACCACAGCGGAGCCTGGCGTCAAATACGAAAGCTGCTGCTTCAGCGCCAGCCCCTGTGTGAGCTTTGCCTGCAGGAGGGTAAATACACTAAAGCAACTCTGGTGCATCATGTCCTTCCCCTCAATGAGGGCGGCACGAACGCACCGGATAATCTGATGAGCCTTTGCGGCCCCTGCCACTCCCGGCTCCATGCCGAGCGCGGAGACCGCTGGCATAATAAAGGCACCGGCAGCCACAACAGCCGGAGAACAGGAGAAGAATCATGAGGAGAAAGTTTATCAACCAAGTCAATGCGGAGGGATACACCTGCTCCGTACGTTATAAGCAGGCCACGGACGGAAAGTACTTCTTTGAGGTTGTCACGAAGGGTGACGAAGCCCATTTCCACGACCTGATGCCGGAGGAACAGGAGAAAGCCCTGACCTGGCTGCGTTATAACGTCATCCCGGCGGAAAAACCGCTGGACGGGCATACCAGCTACGGCATGAAGCACATCCTGGAGCACCGCACCAAAATCTATATGACCAACAATCAGTTCAAGGAAGCCATGCTGCTCGTCGGATGTTTTCCGGCGGACACGGACACACTCAACTGGCATTTCTGCATGCGCAGGACTTCCCCGATGTTTGTCCTGCAGGCTGACCGTATGGAAGGTCTTCCGATGATGGGCGATCCGATGAATTACTCAGAGAAGGAGGACTTTGTCGACCATGTGGGCGAATGGGTCTACGAGCACGGCTCTTGGGTTTGTAACCAGTGCGGCCGGGCTCCGAACGCAGAGGACTGCTGGAGCTATGAGGAAGATGAGCCGCCTTTCGCCTATTGCCCGCACTGTGGATCGCTGAACAATCCGGACAGTGCTGTTTGATTTTTGTTTGAAAACGAGGAGGGGCGGGTCTGAAATCAAACAATAGGGACAACATCACCGGCGGCCTCCCTTCGTGTGCGTCTTTCCGATTTCAAACAAGGGAATAGGCGCACAGCCGGGATGTGCAGGTAAACAACGAAGCGGAGACGGGGGAAATATTGCCCCCGTCTGAGAGGAAGGAGTCATTATGGCGAAAGACGGAACAAACCGCGGCGGCGCGAGGGTCGGTGCCGGGCGGAAGAAAAAACCGCTGGCAGAACGGATTCAGGAAGGACAGGCGGCGATTGCGCTCTCCATGCCGGAGGACGATGGTGTTGATGGTGAAGAGATTCAGGATATCAAAGAATTCCTGTCGGAAGACCAGCGTATCGGCGACCTGTATGGCAGGGAGATATGGGACCAGATGGAGGCATGGCTGCGCAAAAGAAGCTGTGCGCACCTGGTCAGCCCGCATCTTTTGGAGCAGTATTCCATGGCCATGGCCCGGTGGATTCAGCTGGAGCGGATTAACAACGAGATGGGCTTTTTGTCCAAGCATCCCACGACGGGAGCCGCGATTGCCAGCCCCTTTGTGACCATGGCTCAGGGGTATCTCAAACAGGCCAACATTCTGTTCCAGCAGATTTTCAGCATCGTATCGGAAAACTGCCGGGAACCGGTCACAGGCAATCCGCAGGACGATATGATGGAACAGCTTCTAAAGCTGTAACTCTTCATCGATTCCGGAGAAGAGCTGCATCAGATTCGGTCAGTTCGTGGGAAGGAGGTATAGGCCGAAATGGGAAATAATGAATATCAGCCGACGCGGTTTATGCATCCTTCATCCCATTATGACAGGGAAAAGGCAGACAGGGCTGTGAATTTCATTCAGGCGCTGAGACATACGAAGGGTGACTTCTATAACAAGCCCTTTATCCTTCTACCCTGGCAGGAAACGATCGTCCGCGACCTGTTCGGCATTGTGAAGGAAGACGGCACGCGCCAGTTCCGGCAGGCAATCATCTACATTGCCAAGAAGGCCGGGAAAACAGAACTGGCCGCTGCCATTGCGCTGTACCTGCTCTGCGCCGACCATGAGCAGCGGGCAGAAATATATGGAGCGGCGGCAGACCGCCAGCAGGCGTCCCTCATCTATTCTGTCGCGGCGGACATGATCCGGCTCTCTCCTGCCCTGCGCAAACGCTGCAAAATACTGGACAGCCGGAAAAGGATCATTTATGAACCGACAAACAGCTTTTACCAGGTGCTCAGTTCGGAAGCGGACCGCGCCCACGGTGTGTCTGCCCATGGCATCCTGATTGATGAGATCCATGTGCAGAAGAATCCGGATCTTTACAATGTGCTGACCAAGGGCTCCGGGGATGCCAGGCGGCAGCCGCTCCAGTTCATCATCAGCACGGCGGGCGACAACATTCACAGCATCGGCTATGAGCTGTTCCAGAAGGCGCAGGACATCCTGGAAGGCAGGAAAATCGATCCTACGATCTATCCTGTGGTTTATGCGGCGGATCCCGGCGATGACTGGACAGACCCGGAGGTATGGAAAAAGGCCAACCCGTCTCTTGGCGTAACTTTCCCAATTGAAAAACTGGCGCAGGCCTGTGAATCCGCAAAGCAGAATCCATCAGAAGTAAACTCGTTTTTGCAGCTGCGGCTGAACATCTGGACAAAGCAGGCCGTCCGATGGATGCCCATGGAGAAATGGGACGCCTGCAATACGCCCGTCAATGCGGAGGCGCTCCGCGGTCGTCCATGCTATGGCGGCCTTGATCTATCTTCCACGCAGGACCTTACCGCGTTTGTGCTGGTGTTCCCGCCTATCGAGGATGAGGAGAAATACCGCATCCTGCCTTTCTGCTGGATACCGGAGGAAACCATTGATACCCGGAGCCGGAAGGACCATGTGAATTATGATCTCTGGAAACGGCAGGGCTACATCCTCAGCACCGGTGGTAATGTGGTGGATTACGATTACATCGAACAGTTCATTCTGAACCTGCGGGAGCAGTACGACATCCGCGAGATCGCTTACGACCGCTGGAATGCCCAGCAGCTTGTAAACCATCTCAGTGATGAGGGCTTCCAGATGGTTCCCTTCGGGCAGGGCTTTGTGAGCATGAGCAATCCCACCAAGGACCTTATGCGGCTTACCCTGGAGCAGAAGCTTGCCCACGGCGGGCATCCGTTGCTGCGCTGGTGCATGGATAACATTGTCGTGCGCACCGACCCGGCTGGGAATATTAAAATCGACAAAAGCCGCGCCACCGAGAAGGTCGACGCTGCTGTGGCTCTTGTTATGGCACTGGATCGGGCGCTGCGGAACGAATCGGTTCAGACGGAATCGATATACGAGAGCCGCGGCCTTTTATTTATATAGCAGCATCCCTGTCAACGGGGGAAGGAGAAAGCAATGGGATTTTTTCAAAGCATTTTTAAGGGAAAGGTGACAGACCGTGCGGCAGGCAGCGGTTACAGGTTCCCTTTCGGGCAGAGCTCCGCCGGCAAGATCGTCAACGAGCGCACCGCCATGCAGACAACGGCGGTATATTCCGCTGTGCGCATTCTGGCAGAGAGTGTCGCAAGCATGCCGCTGCATGTTTATCGCCGGGGAGATAACGGGGACAGGAGCAAGGCGGAGGATTTGAATCTCTTTTATCTGCTACATGATAAACCAAATCCGGAAATGACATCATTCATTTTCCGTGAAACTCTGATGACGCACATCCTGCTGTGGGGAAACGGTTATGCTCAAATCCTGCGTAACGGGCGCGGCGAGGTGGTGGCTCTGTATCCGCTTCTGCCAAATAAGATGAGCGTGGAGCGTGACGAGAAGGGGCAGCTGTTCTATCGGTACCTCCGCAACGAAAACGAGCCGCCCACCATGGATGGAAATACGGTCATCCTGATGCCCGGTGATGTCCTGCACATTCCGGGGCTGGGTTTTGACGGGCTTGTAGGCTACAGTCCGATCTCCATGACCAAGAACGCGATTGGCCTTGCGCTGGCGGCGGAGGAATATGGCAGCCGGTTCTTTGCCAATGGCGCTGCCCCTGCCGGAGTGCTGGAACATCCCGGTGTGATAAAGGATGTCTCCAAGCTGCGTGAAAGCTGGAACGAAACCTTCGGCGGCAGTCGAAACGCAGGTAAAGTTGCCATTCTGGAGGAAGGCCTCCATTTCAATCCGATCAGCATGAGCCCGCAGGACAGCCAGCTTCTGGAGACAAGGCAGTACCAGCTGACGGAGATCGCGCGTATCTTCCGCATCCCGCCGCATATGCTGGCGGATCTGAGCAAGGCGACATTCTCAAATATTGAACATGAGAGCCTGGAATTTGTCAAGTACACTCTCACGCCATGGATCTGCCGCTGGGAATCTTCTCTCTCGGATGCCCTGCTTTCCAGAGAAGAACAGAAGAAGTATGAGATCCGTTTCAATGTGGACGGGCTGCTCCGCGGCGATTATAAGAGCCGGATGGAAGGCTACGCTGTGGGCATCAACAACGGTTTCATGTGTCCCAATGATGTGCGCCGTCTGGAAGGCTTCGACCTGATTCCTGAGGAAAAAGGCGGGAACAACTTCCTTGTCCAGGGCGCGATGATCAAGCTGGAGGATGCCGGGATTTACGCCGGAAAGAAGAAATAGAGGCCCGCCAATACAGGTGACCTCAGATAACCGTAGTAAGATACAGCGTTGGAGAAGCCCCTCTACCGCTGTTCTTTATATTCATCACACTCCGGTTCAGCCGGAGTCATTTTTATGCCCAAAGGGCAGGAGGAAAATCAATGAAATCTTTTACTGTGAATGAACTGCGCGAGATGCGTGCCCGTGCCTGGGAACAGGCAAAGAACTTCCTGGACGAGCACCGTGATAACCACGGCATGCTGTCCGCTGAGGACGTTGCCACCTATGAAAAGATGGAGGCTGAGATTATTGGCCTCGGTGAGGAGATCAAGCGCAATGAGCGCGGAATGGCTCTGGAAGCGGAGCTGTCCAGCCCGGTCGGGACTCTCCTGACCAATACCCCGGGTTCCGGCGGCAAGATGAAGACGGGACGAGCCTCCGATGAGTACAGGAACGCTATGGTAAGCGCCCTGCGCTCCAACTTCCGTCAGGTGTCCAATGTGCTCGTGGAGGGCACGGATTCAGCCGGCGGCTATCTGGTTCCTGAGGAGTGGGACAGACGTCTGATCGAGGCGTTGGAGCATGAGAATGTAGTTCGCAAGCTCGGCACTGTGATCCAGACCAGCGGGGAACGCAAAATCAACGTCGCCGCATCCAAGCCTGCGGCAAGCTGGGTCGAGGAGAACGGTGCGCTGGTGTTCTCCGATGCCAGCTTTGACCAGAAGATTCTGGATGCCTACAAGCTTTCTGTGGCTGTGAAGGTTTCCGAGGAACTTCTGGCGGATAACCAGTACGACCTGGAGGGCTTTCTGATCCGTTCTTTCGGTCAGGCTATCGCCAACGCCGAGGAAGAGGCATTCCTTGTCGGTGATGGAACCAGCAAGCCTACGGGGCTTCTGCATCCTACCCTCGGCGGGCAGATCGGCATTACCACTGCGGGGAATATGCCGACCGCCGATGAGGTGCTCGACCTGATCTACAAGCTCAAACGCCCGTACCGCACTAATGCTGCCTTCATCACAGCGGACAGCACTCTGGCGGTAATCCGCAAGCTGAAGGATGGGAACGGCCAGTATCTGTGGCAGCCTGCCCTGACCGCCGGTGAGCCGGACCGTTTGCTGGGATTCCCTGTATACACGTCCCAGTTTGTGCCGACCATCGCTGCCGGCCAGCCCGTGATAGCCTTCGGTGACTTCAGCTACTACAACATCGGTGACCGCGGCACCCGCAGCTTTGCGGCGCTGCATGAGCTGTATGCCGGTGTCGGTCAGGTGGCGTTCGTTGCCAAAGAGCGCGTGGACGGCAAGCTGATCCTGCCCGAGGCGGTGCAGGTGCTCAAGATTAAGGGAACTGCCGCCAACGGTTGATAAACACCTGTTCTACTCATGGGAGAGGGGCTTCTCTCCTGTGGGCAGGCCCCACCAAATATGACAAATACAGTCTCAAAAGATTGTGTACATTATGCCCCTTATTCTCGTTGCTATATCCCCCTTCTGACGGTAATATGCACACTACCAAACGAAGGGAGACGAAGCCATGCCTTACTCGAACCACACCAATGAGGAGCTGGTCAGAATCATTTCCGAAACCGGGGAGGAAGCCGCATACGAGCAGCTTTTCCGCAATCTCGCGCCAATCACCCTGCATGAAGCAGAAATGTACCGCGGCAGGATGGACTGCTACGACACAGACGATTTTCTCCAGCTTGGCAACATCCTCGCATGGGAGATCATCTGCAAGGGGAACTTCAAACGCGGAAAATTCGCTTCCTACTTCAGTTCGGCAATCCGTAAACGACTGGTGAACGTCTATCGGGATTACACCCTGAAAAACCTGGTCTGCATCGGCGAGCACGAAGACTGCTATGGTAATCTTAGCCGCACAATGGTTGTTGCCGACTATGCGGTCGCCTACCGCGAGAAGCACCGCAGCCAGTGCAAAGCCTGGTACGAAAAGAAGAAGGCCAGCCAGCCTCTGAAGGAACCGAGGCCTGTACAGACGCCGGAGGAGAAGAAGGCAAAAATAGCCGCCTATCAGAAAGCTTATTATGCCGCCCATCCTGATAAATACGAGGAGCGCAAGGCAAAGGAGCGTGAGCGTCAGCGCAGGAAGTACGCAGAACGGAAAGCCGCAAGGATGGCTGCCGCGACGGTCTGAGAGGACAGAAATAAATGCAGCGGAGGACACCCCGGAAGGGGCTGTTCCTCGTATATGTGAGATGGTCGTCCAGAGGCGGACGGCTTTTTTGATTATAAGGTCATATTAACGAAAATACAAGAATGATACGCGACAAAAACGCGACAACTCATGACAAAGAAGGGACAACGCTATGAATCCTGATTCATAAACCTGCCTGCATCCGTATGAGCCTGTTTTCTCCGGGTGTCATTACATGCCAGGCATTTCTATTTTGGGGAGGTAATGATACTTTGAAGAGATTAACGGACACCCAGAAAACGGGCATACGGAACCTTCGCACTTCCGGCCTTGGGTATAAAACCATTGCAGATAGGCTCTCGCTCTCCCGTGAGACGGTGCGGAGCTTCTGCGTAAGAAATGACATCCCGGGGGATAAGGCTACAGACAACGGTGGTCTCTTCTCCGGGGCAGATAACGCAGCCGAGATCAGGTGCGGCGGCACTGTGTTTATCATTACAACCGGTTACAGCGAAAGCGCGACCGGAACGCTGAAGGAGAAGCTGGAAAAGCTCATCCTGAACGATGCTTTGCGGCAGTCCAAAAGTTATGAGTTTGTTCAGGCTTCATGACTTGCTATGTGTGGCTTTTAGAGCAATATATAGTACTGGACAATTGATTCGAAGGAGGAGCCGAAATGCCAAAGAAACCCATGAACACAGATAAAATCACAGCTCTTTACTGCCGCCTGTCCAGAGATGATGGCGGGGATGCCGAGTCGAACAGCATTGGGAATCAGAAAACCATTCTCAGCCGGTACTCTGCCGAGCACGGTTTTTCCAACACGAAATTCTACGTCGATGATGGCTGGAGCGGCGCGAATTTCCAAAGGCCAGGCTTTGAGGCCATGATGTCCGATGTGGACAATGGACTGATTGGCACGATCATCTGCAAGGACATGTCTCGTTTCGGCAGGGATTACCTGCATGTGGGCTTGTACACCGAGATTAAGTTCCCGGAGGCGGGAATCCGCTTCATTGCCATCAACGACGGCGTGGACAGTGCCAGCGGTGTTTCCGATGATTTTACGCCCTTCCGCAACATCATAAACGAGTGGTATTGCAGGGACATTTCCAAGAAAATCAAGGCCAGCATGCAGTCGAGAGCCAAGTCCGGCGAACACCTGACGGGGAATCCGCCCTACGGCTACAAGAAGTCGGAAACAGACCCGAAGAAATGGGTAATCGATGAGGAGCCTGCGGCCATTATCCGCGAAATATTCGCGCTGTACCTGAACGGCAAAAACGCCACTCAGATTTCAGAGGAAATGGCACGGCGCGGCTATGATGCTCCCGGCGATTACCTCGCCAAGCAGAAACAGTACACCAAGGGAAAGGCTGTGACCTTCGAAACGCCGAAAGCACTGTGGCACCCCGGCACCATCCTGAACCTGCTGGATCGTTACGAGTACTGCGGACACACCGTCAGCTACAGGAGAAAGACCGTTTCCTACAAAACCCACAAGAGCGTGCTGAATGATGAATCCGACTGGATCATCACGAAGAACACGCAGGATGCGATCATTGATGAAGAGACCTGGCAGACCGTTCATAAGATGCGGGAAAGCGGGAGACGCAGGAAGGAAAATGTATGGGACAAAGGACCGCTGAACGGATTCCTATACTGCCCGGACTGCGGCAGTAAACTGTACTTTAACCATCCTTCCCGGCTCAAGACCAGCGGGACCTATATGTGCGGGTACTATATGCACTACAAGAAATGCACCACGCACTACATCCGCAGGGACGAACTGGAACCGGCAGTGCTCGCCCAACTCCGCGCCGACTGCGCTTTTGCCAGGGAGCATGAAACCGAGTTCGTCGCCATGGTGGAGAAAAAGACCCGGCAGCAGGGTGATGATACCGTGAAGAAGGGCGAAAAGGAGTACGCCGAGGCAAAAGCCAGGATTGAGGAAATCGACCTCATCATCAATCAGCTTTACGAGGACAAAGTGTCAGGTAATCTGAGTGCGGAGCGGTTTTCCAGGATGTTGACGAAGTATGAGGAGGAGCAGGCAACGCTGAGAGCAAAATGCGAGTCCCTGCAGGTGCAGATCACGGCGGCCAGAACGACATCCGACAATGCAAAGCAGTTCATCAAAATGGTCAGGAAATTTACAGAGATGCAGGAGCTGACGCCGGAAATCGTAAGCACGCTGATTGAACGAGTTGAGGTTGGGCAGGCACAAGTGGTCGATGGTGTAAAGAAGCAGGAAATCAAAATCATCTACAATTTCATAGGGAATATACAAGAGTAAGGCTCTGCCGGGAATGGTGGAGCTTGTTTTTTGCCCCGCTGTCGGTACTGTGAATAAGGTATCGGTGGCGGGGCATTTTTGCGTTTTGAGGTGTTGCACTCATGATGGGAATCCACACATCAATTATTTTTTCTTATGTTTTTGACTTCTGTGTCTAGGGCGGCGGAAGGCATTAGCTCAGGTAGCAGTGTCAATAGCAGAAATCAATCCCCAATTTCGCTATACACATATGCCATGATTTCCCGATAGGAATCACTGATTCGTGCTACCATCTCCTCCGGTGTGCCGGGCATACCACATTTTGCCCAGTACATGAGAGAATTGATAACTATCCCATTATTCATGGACTGGGTTAAATCTGGCAAATCCTTGGTAATGCGAAGAAATTCCCGGTTGAGCCGCTCCAGCAGCAGATGCTCCAGCCCCGCCTTCAGCACAAGCTCGATGCTCTTGCAATTTTCCTTAAAGAAGGCAAAGGCAAAGCTCCAGCTTTCGCGCATGGAAGGATTTTGCAGATTCTTCAGCGCATCCAGAGAATCCATGATGATGTCATGAATGATCTCCTCCTTTGTCTTGTAATTCCGATAACAAGCAGAGCGGGAGACGCCGCTCTTGCGAATGATGTCCGTCATGGTGATTTCATCATACGACATCTTTTCCATGAGGATATACAGTGCGCCTTGAATGGCTTCCCTGGTGACACGGTTGGATTCCAGATTGTTGGCTTTCAGGGTTTCTTTTTGCTTTTCTGTCAGTTGCATAGAACAGATTTCCCCCTTTTGTTCAGTCCAACGCCGGAGCTATTGCGTCGGATAGAACATCTGTGTATAATATGGACAGTACAAATGTTTCTTCCGGATTATACACCATCCGCCAGAAAAAGAAAAGAGGGATTTTGTGAAACCGGCTGTTGTGACAAAAATCGATGAGACGACCTGGCGTTTTTCGGAAAAACCGCTGGGTGAGGCGGTCTATATGTATCTGCTGGTCGGAACGAAACGTGCTTTACTGATCGACACGGGCTACGGGCTCACCGATGTACCCACGGCGATCCAAGAAATCACCTCCCTCCCGCTGACGGTGGTGAATACCCATGGGCACATGGATCACGTTCATGGCAACCACTTCTACTCTGAGGTGTACCTCTCCGAAAAAGATGAAGAGTGCTTCCGGCGGCACACGGACAAGACGTATCTGATGGGACTCTTAAAGGATGTATTGAAGCAGGCTCACCTACCGTTATTTCTTCTGTGGCTACCTGGCCTCCACAGTCTCGCACAGAAGGTAGCCACAGCGTATCCCTCCAAGCACAAGCCCCTTCCGAAGGAGATGTACGTTGAGTTGGGAGATCGGCGGGTGACAATTCTGGAGACGCCGGGCCATACGATCGGCTCTGTCTCGCTGCTGGATGAAAAAAAGGGCTGGCTTTTTTCCGGCGATACGACCTGTCAGGCAGGCGTGCTGCTCCACTTCCCGGAGAGCACCGACGTCGTGACCTTCCGGGAGACGATCCGAAGCCTCAAAGCCTTAGCGGATCAGGGAAGGATCCAAACCATCTACCCCTGCCACCAGGAGACGCCGCTGGGCACAGAGATTTTAGACGCATACCTCAAAACCTGCGATGCGCTGATCGAAAGGCAGAACGAGATCACCGGAACACGTTTTAAGCTGGACGACGGTCCCGCCATTCAGTTTGATAAAAAGAAAATCGGAGGAACTGCCCTATGAAACTGCTTACCAGATCAACTGCCCCAGATGCCAAGCTCGGCATCGTAGAACGCACCGGCTATATGCTGGGCAATGTAGGCACTGCCCTAATGAACACCATCGTTGCCTCCTATGTGATGTTTTATTACACCGATATCATGTATCTGAACGCAGGGATTGTAGGTACCCTGCTGCTGATCTCCCGCATTTTTGACGGGGTGACTGACATCATCATGGGCGCCATCGTGGATCACACGCACTCCAAGCTGGGCAAGGGCCGTGTCTGGATGCTGCGGATGTGCCTGCCCTATGCCCTGTGTGGTATTCTGATGATGTCTGTACCCGGCAGTGCGTCGGATATCATCAAATATGTGTATGTCTTTCTGACCTATAACCTGTGCAACACCATTTGCTTGACAGCGGTGTATGTGCCCTATAACTCCATGACCTATTCGCTGTCCTCAAGTCCCTATGAGCGCGGCCTGCTGGGCGTTTTCGTCATGCTGGGCGCAGTGATCGGCACCATGGCTGTAAACTCCACCATTGATACTTGGACAAAGGCGCTGGGAAATACAGCCGAAGCATGGCGCACCGTAGCCATTATCTACGCTGTCATCGGCCTGCTGCTGCACCTGGTCTGTTTCTTCACAACCAAGGAACGCTATGTGCCGGACGCCTCCGAAGGACAGGCAAAACCTAAGCTGAAGGATGAAATCAAATCCGTGCTGACCAACAAATACTGGCTGATTGCGGTGCTGGTCGTGTTCCTGGTCATGCTGTTCACCAATCTGGTAGGTTCCACAGGTATGTACTTCGCCAAAACTGTCATGGGCGACACAGCGTATTATGCGTCGATCGCCAACGCCATGTCCATCTCTCAGCTGTTGCTTCTTTTCCTGGCCTTCATTCCGATGAAGAGATTTGGCAAACGCAAGACTGCCCTCGCCGGAACCCTGCTGATTGCCCTTGGCTGCCTCGTTCAATTTTTTGTGGGTAAGAGCCTAATCGGCACCATTATCTGCAGTCTGATCCGCGGCATGGGTGCCGGACTCTCCGGTGCCTGCGGCTATGGTCTGGTGGCGGACACCATAGACTACGGGGAGTGGAAAACCGGCATTGCAGCTTCCGGCATCGGTATGTCTTCCCTGACTTTTGTGACCAAAATCACCGGCGGATTGGCAGGTGCGTTGGTGGGGCTGGTGATCAACGGGTCCGGCTATGAAGCCGCAGCGGCTGTCCAGTCCGCCAGTGCTGTCACTGCTGTCAATCTCTGCTTCAATGTCATTCCATTTGTGTGCGTTGTAGCAGGCAGCATTGCTCTGACCTTCTTCAAACTGGATGACATCTATCCCCAGATCCGAAAAGAACTGGACGAGCGCAAAGCGAAAGGAGCCTCCGAGAATGCATAATCCTATAAACGAACTATATGCCAATCCGCTATCGTTTCAGCCGGTAGATTTTGCTGCTCTTCAAATGCCCAGTCCGCCGCGTATGATGCTACCGAATGCTGAGCGCGCCCCGCTGGGTTATACCGTAGATGACGACGGCATGGTAAACTTCAAATTCTACTATCCCAACGCCAAAAAGGTGACGGTAAACAACGCCTTTTTTGCCACCGAGCTTAAAGGTGAGAACGGCTTTTGGACGGGCAGGGCGGACTGGGGCAAGGGGATCCTCGTCTGCTGGCTTGTAGTGGACGGAAGCCTCGTCATCTCGCAGTTTCTGCCCCTCTGTTTTTCCGACAACCGTCCCATGAACTTTGTGGACATTCCTGATGGGAGCGAACTTCGAGCCAACCGGGATGTGCCCCACGGAGTGGTGGCGGAGGATTTCATCCGAAGCTCTGTAACCGGGAAGAATGAACGCATACGAGTTTATCTGCCGCCCGTTTACTTTACCGAGCCGGATCGCCGATTTCCCGTTTTGTATCTCCAGCATGGCATTGGGGAAAACGAGACTGTGTGGACGACACAGGGCAAGATGAATTTCACGCTGGACAACCTGCTGGCAGAAGGCAGGATTGAGCCGTTTATCACAGTCATGTGCAACGGAATGCTTCTCACGACCGATGAGACCGAGACACGCACCAACTGTGGCTTCTTCCACGATTATTTGGTAAATGACGTGATCCCTCATGTTGAGAATCGTTACCGTACTGCACCGGGGCGGGAGAACCGCGTCATGGCGGGGCTCTCCATGGGCAGCATCCAGACAAGCCGTACCGCATTCTTCTATCCGCAGCTCTTTTGCGCCATTGGCCTGTTCAGCGGTTTTCTCTCCGATCCGCTGGGCGGCTATAACGACCATCTGACGCCAGAGCGTCTTGTAGCGTTCAAGGCAGGAGGAACGACGATCTTCCGCGCCATCGGCGACGAAGACCCCTTTATGCCGGTATTTCTGCATGATGACGGGATCCTTGCCTCCGCCGGAATCGACTTTGACCGCCGCATCTATCACGGCACCCACGACTGGAACGTCTGGCGGCAGTGCTTCGTGGATTTTGTGGAGAAGACCTTTCCGATTGAGTAAATAGGAGGGAAATACTGTGTTTCAGAAACTATTGGCGAGAATGACGGCGCGGCTGGTTTATACCACGCCCACCACGCTGTTTCCGAACAAAAAGAGAATCACAAAAAGCCTTCAACGTGACTACGGAATGGATGTGTCCATCTATGACAGCTGGACGAGGGAGCCCCTGGATATCCAAAACGGAGCTTACAAGATCCCGGCGGAGATTATCCGGGTTCCAAAGCAGCGCGGCGTCGCCATTGTTTGCCACGGCTTCGGGCAGAACCGCCATGCCATGGTTAAACACGCAGAGCTGCTGCAAAAGCTGGGCTTTTCAACCATCCTGTTTGACCAGCGCCGCTTTGGCAAAAGCAAAGCCGATCACGGCACCCTGGGCTGGCGGGAGGCGACAGACGCTGTCGCCCTGATCCATTGGGTCAGAGAGACCATGGGTCAGAAAACGCGCATCGTACTGATCGGCTGTTCTATGGGGGCGATCACCAGCATGAACGCACTTCGATATACAGCAGTGGACGCGGTCATTGAGGACTCTGGCCCTGCCACGATGGAGCAAATCCTCAATCCCTTCTACGCCAACATCAGCAAGAGGAAAAACCCGTATCTTCGGGAAGCATTCACCCGTGCTGCGACAAAGGCGGGCGTGCGCATGGAGGACAACCGCCCTATCGACGCGGTAGCTGCCAGTTCTGTGCCAATTCTGTGCATCGGATCAGATGGTGATACACTCATTCCGGCGGCGGACGCAGAAAAGATCTGCACCGTCAGCCGCAATCCCCTCAGCCGCTTTGAAATCTTCGGCAATGAGCCCCATGCGCTCAGCATTCTGGACTACGATCATTACGCGAAGGTCGTTACAGAGTTCCTGGACGATACGGTCCCGGTGCAGAACAAGTAAACTGTCTGATTATTCGTTAGGGGGATGATGCAGAAATGGGCAAGACATCCGGTGCAGTTTTACGTGGCTTGATGAAAGCTACGCTCAAGAAAACACCCATCCGGTCTTACGCGGGCGGCGAGTTGGAAATAGGGCAATGGTACGATGTGCCTCTGACGGGCAGCATTTGTGCCAACGGAAACCCCAATCCACTTTTCGTGCGAAAGGGCAAAGTCAACAAGCTGATCATTTACTTTTACGGCGGCGGGCTCTTCTGGAAGCCGGAGGACGCTTGGCGCTTCAATACTCAGGAGACCTTGTTTGACCTCGACTACGGATACTGCACCGGTGAGACCGAGATTGGCAACGCTTTCTGGAGCTTTGTTCTAAATGGTGGGAAGGGATTGTTCTCCATTGATCCCGCTCGCTCTCCCTTCACGGATTGGACAATCGTCGCCATCAATTATGGCACCGGGGACTTTCACGTGGGCCAAACTGAATACACGGTCACGGATAAGCACGGTGTAACCAAAACTATGAAAATCCAGGGTTATCGCAATTTTCAGCTTGCCATGGACTATATCCGCCGCCCCTCCCCGAATCCGGAGCAGCTGTTGATTTGTGGCGAGAGCGCGGGCGGCTTCGGTGTCTCCCTTCTGGCCAGCGATATTCTGGACGCCTACCCGGAATGCAAAAATGTCACGGTCTGCTCCGACGCCTCGTTGTTTCTTTACGATTGGCCGCATGTTCTGAAAGACGTGTGGAACGCACCCGAGCATATCCGCAGCCGGGTAACCTCTGATAATCTTGTTGCGGACTGCTACCGGGATTTAATTGCCCGATACAGCGACAGGGCGCGTTTTCTGTTCCTTTGCGGGGTGCGGGATATTGCGCTGACGCAGTATGCAAACGCCATGGAGGGCAGCGAGAGGAAGCCCACCAGGGAGCGGGCGCGCCGTTTTCAGACAGAGCTGAAAGAGCATGTGGCGGTGTTGAAAGCGGCAGATCCGAATTTTGGCATTTATATCCATGACTTCCCCACAAAAAACAGGGCGAACTGCGTGCAGCACATGACGCTGACGGCCCCCAGCTTCTCGGAGCGGAAAATCGACGGCATCACGCCGTCGGCGTGGCTGAAAAACGCCGTCATTGACGGCAAGGTAACAGATGTCGGCCTGCATCTTTTGGACGAATAAACGGTGATTATTATATGAAAAACAAAGAGATCATTGAGAGAATCCTTGCTTACCATCCGCCCATGCCGGACTATGACGGCTGCGACGGATATAAGTCCGGCGACCCGGAGGCGGAGTGCACCGGCGTCGCGGTGGCCCTGGTCCCGACCGTTGATGTGATTCGCAGAGCGGCCCAACTAGGCTGCAATCTGCTCATCTGCCATGAGACGATCTATTATCAGACGCCGGACTTTCCCGTCTGGCGCGGCAGCTTTGAGAATACGATCCAGCAGGAGAAGGAAGCCCTCATCCGGGAGGCCGGCATGACCATCTGGCGGGATCACGACCACATGCACGCGAACCGGCCGGACAGCATTTTTTCCAGTATGATAAAGTCTCTGGGCTGGGAGGACTACTTTGTTCCCACACCCGACAGCACCACACCGCACTTTTATCTCTTCGACCTGCCGGAGACGACCACGGAGGAACTGGCCAGGTTCCTTGTGAAGACAGTCGGGCTGAACGGACTGCGTTATATCGGCAATCCCTCCGACAGGATCAGCCGTGTGGCATTCACCGCCCACATCTATCCCAATTCTTTTGGTACGGACGGTATCGGCGCAGATGGCTTCTATCACGATTATGCTATGCAAATCATGGAGGAGATGGAAAAGCGGAATGTCCACGCCATTCTCCCCGGTGAGATCATCGACTGGAACGCCCTGGCTTATATCCGGGACGCTGTGGAGCTGGGTAAGGTGCGAGCTTGCTTCAACATGGGGCATTTCAATTGGGAGGAGCTGGGCATGAAGGACTTTGCCCGCATCATCGGAGAGCTTGTGGAGCACAAGGTTCCGGTGGCCTATCTCCCCACTGGCGACCAATGGAGGTTTGTATGATAGATATCACGAAGATCCCTCACGGCGACATGCCGGGGGATAAAATTCAAATCGAACAGAGCCACATCGACAAGGCCGAGAGAATCTACCCTATGCTGCGCTCCCTGCTGCCGGAGGGGAAAACCGTCGTCTGTGTCTGCGGAGGCTCCGGCGTGGGAAAAAGCGAGATCGCGTCCCTGCTGGCGGGGCTTTTGCAGGAGGACGGGATCAAAGCCTATGTCATGAGCGGCGACAACTACCCTCACCGCATTCCAACTGAAAATGATGCCGAGCGGGAGCACGTTTATGCTGCCGGTGGACGTGAAGCGCTAAATGCCTACCTTGGCAGCCCGAAGGAGATCGACTTTACGCTTGTGGACTCTATCCTGTCCGGATTCAAGGCTGGGAAAGACCGTGTCCGCATGAAGCGCATGGGCCGCAGGCCGGATGAGCTGTGGTATGATGAGGTGGATGTCTCCGATACACAGGTGCTGATTCTGGAGTGGACCCACGGAAACAGTGATTTTCTTGCCCAGGTGGATATTCCGATCCTGCTCAACTCCACACCGGAGGAGACTTTGGCACACCGCCGTGCCCGCGCGCGTGACAAGGGCGTGGACAGCCCCTTTACCACCATGGTGCTGGAGCTGGAGCAGGCTAAGCTTGTGCATCAGGCCCACAAGGCAAAGATCATCGTCACCAAGAGCGGAGATCTAATCTCATACGCAGAATTCTGCGAGCAAATGGGGGTGCAGGCATGAATAACAAGGCCATGCTGAATCTCTATCCCGACAGCATCGGGTGCAGCCTGCAAGATGCTACAGACTTTCTGAGTCTGCCGGAACTGCAGAATTGCTTTGGCTCTGTCTATGTGTTGCCGAGCCTCTATCACTCCGACCTTGACCGTGGCTTCTGTGTGGTGGACTATGATCTGAACGAAGATCTGGCAACCACTGAGGATCTGGAAAAGCTGAAGGCGCTGGGACTCGATCTCAAGCTGGATATTGTCCTCAACCACGCCTCCGTGCAGTCGCTGCAGTTTCAGGATCTCTTGAAAAACGGCGAAAAGAGCGAGTACAGGGATTTCTTCATCGACTGGAATGCGTTTTGGACCGGCTGCGGTGAGATGACGCCGGAGGGCTACATCCAGCCGGAGAAGCAGTATATCAAGGATATGTTTTTCCGCAAGCCGGGCCTGCCGATTCTGATGGTGCGCTTTCCTAACGGGCGAGAGGTCCCCTATTGGAACACCTTTTATCAGAAGGTCTGGGAGGAAAACGGCGAGCGAAAATATCTCGGTCAGATGGATCTGAACATCCGCAGCGAAAAGGTATGGGATTTTTACGAGGAAACGCTGCAAAAGCTGGCCGCCTATGGAGCAAAGATTATCCGCTTGGACGCCTTTGCCTATGCTCCGAAAGCACCTGGCCGCCGTAACTTTATGAATGAACCCGAGACCTGGGAGACGCTCGCAAGGATCAAAAAGCTTGCTGACCGCGAAGGCCTCACCCTGCTGCCGGAGATTCACGCCAGCTACGGCGAAGGCGTATACAAAAAAATAGCCCAACAGGGCTACATGACCTATGACTTCTTCCTGCCGGGGCTGATTCTGGACGCTATCGAGAATCACAGCGGGGAGTATCTTGCAGAATGGGCGACTGAACTGCTTCGCGACAACATCCGAACCGTCAACATGCTGGGCTGTCATGACGGGATACCGCTATTGGATCTGAAAGGTCTGCTGCCGGATGAACGCATTGAAGGGCTAATCGACACCGTTGTGTCCCGCGGAGGGTATGTAAAAAATCTGCACGGGGCCAAGAACATATACTACCAGGTCAACGCGACCTATTTCAGCGCCCTGGGTGAGAATGAAAATAAGCTGCTTCTTGCCCGCGCGATCCAGCTTTTCATGCCCGGTAAGCCGCAGGTCTGGTATCTCGATCTGCTTGCAGGCACGAACGACTACGAAGCGATGCGCCTCGCCGGTGAGGGCGGCCATAAGGAGATAAACCGCACCAACCTCTCAACGCAGGAGACTCAGCGCCGCCTGTCTCTGCCCGTGGTGCAGAAGCAGTTGGAGCTGCTGCGCCTGCGAAATACGCACCCGGCCTTCCGCGAAGGAGCCGAGATAACGGTATGCAACGATGCCAGCAATCTCACAATCGCGTGGCGCAATGGGGACAGCCGAATTATTCTCAATGCGGATATGAAATCATATCAGTACAAGATTGTCTCTTAGCAAACCGCATGTTCATGTGCATATGCCCAGGGGGTGTGTGCAAAGTATTTACTTTGCAAGATAACTCCCATGAGGCCATCATCGACCAGGAAACCTTTGATAAGGTCCAGCAGCTCCGGAGCGGTATCCGTAGATATCCTGATGGCTGGGGCGAGACGCATCCTTTAAGCGGGCTGCTCTACTGCGCGGACTGCGGATCCGTGATGTATGTCCACAGGGTCAATAACGGTAAAAGGGTTCCACAATTCACATGTTCCGCTTACAGTAAATATCCGATTGGATCTCTGTGCCCGACACAGCACCGGGTCAATGGCGAACATGTGATGTCGCTGATCCGGGAAACTCTGAAGGCTATCATTCGTTTTTCAGAAGAGGATGAAGCGGCCTTTGAAAAGCTGGTGAAAGACACGGTGGCATCCCATGAGTCTACCGATCAGAAGATACAGCAGCAGAGGCTCTCAGAGTGCAAAAAGCGTGTTGAAGAGCTCGAAAAAC
>Ga0129307_1000922_pt1 | contig 38263 bp, 20 predicted proteins | sample P1105metagenome_FD_94437 | JGI IMG/M metagenome (GOLD analysis project Ga0129307, IMG submission 94437) | Capybara group fecal microbial communities from Wisconsin, USA - P1105 metagenome | ecosystem: Host-associated > Mammals > Digestive system > Large intestine > Fecal | place: USA: Wisconsin...
ACATAGTAGTTCCTGACGCAGCTCAGGTCGATCATAGTTTTTGCAGCGCTTGCAGCAGCGACGTGATCGCCGCCGCGTCCGTTTTGGCGGGCAGCTCCAGAACTGCGGTGCCGAAGCGGATGTGGATCATGTCGTCCGAGGCAACGTCCTCCAATGCGACCAGCTGCGGCTGTGTTTCGACTGCGGTCTCGCGCAACCTTTTGAGCCAGTAGTAAAAGGTCTTCTCCGCGATGCCGTTTTGCCGGCAAAACTCACGGTTGGACAGCCCGCTTTCCCGACACCGCCGATGGATCTGCGCCCACTCCTGTAATCGGTATTCATCCCGCACCGCCAGCACATCTGCCATATCTCCATCCTCCTCTGCCGTTTCTCGAATTTCTGCCATGCAGCTTTTTGAGGCTTTGGGGTATTGTCTCATAGATTGCGGCGTTTTGGTAGGCGGGTGGTTATTGAGCGGTTACCTCTCACCTCACCGACCGGTCCCATGGGGCCCGCCGGCCCGCAGGGTATCCAGGGCATCCAGGGCATTCAGGGGCCGCAGGGCCCTGCCGGCACACAGGGTAATGTAAAAATGCGACAACAGCAAGTACCGCCTTTGCGGCCTTGCTGTTGTCGCATTCATTGCTGCCTTAACAGTGCCAATCAGCCGACCCATGCTCTGTTTTCCAAAGAGATGTACCTAGGTGCATCCCAGTATATCCGACAGCTTTACAATGTTTTGCGAAACTCATAGTAAATTGCAGCACGAAGCTGTCGTAGGTTGTGCGAAAAACCTTGCCCAAGTTTGGAAATGAATGCGTCATGCTTATTCTATTCCGTCCTGGCGCAGCGGACGGTAGTGCTTAGATTTGACTCGCAGGAGCAAAGGCGTCATCCATTCCTATCCGTGCAGAATACCGCCGGAAACCAGCGTGATATACCAGTCAATGATTTCCCGCCCATAGAGCATTGTCACCCACGCCGCCACCGCAATAGAAGGCCCCCACGGAAACTGTCCGCTTTCATCAGCGCTCGGCCTGCTCAATGCCAAGACAGCAAACGCTACGCCAAAAACGCAACCGAGCATCAGGCATAGAAAGTTCCGCTGCCACCCAAAATAAAGTCCCGTCACGAACAGCAGCTTGACGTCTCCTCCGCCCATAGCATCCTTTTTCAGCAGCTTCTCCATGATCAATGCCACGATCAGTACCGAGGCGCTGATAGAAACACCGCCCAGAATCGCTTCGCCCAATGCGGCGGGCACATTGTCTGCGCGCAGGATAAACAGCGCGCGCACAACGATAGCAAACACCAGAAAGCGATCCGGAATCAGATAATCCTCCAGATCGGCAAACGAGCAGGCGAGCAGCGCGCAGGCAAGCAGCAAATATTCCGCAGCCTGCAACCCGACGCCAAAGCGGCAAACGATTGTGACAAACACCATCGACGAGATGATTTCGTTCCATAAATGGCGGGACGAGATCTTTTTCCCGCAGTATCTGCACGTACCGCCGGAGACAAGGTAGCTGATAACAGGAAAGAGGTCGCGCACTCCCAGCAAATGCCCGCAGGCATCGCAATGTGAACGCCCTTTCCACACAGATTCCCCGTGCACAACACGCCAAGCCATGCAGTCAAGGAAACTGCCCATGCATGCTCCGAGCATCGCGGCAAGGACGCATATGTAGACGTTTGCAAAGCTCGTCAATCGGGTCATTGCGCAATCATCCTCCCGCTTCACTCCAACTTTACGGAGCAGTATTCTTCCAACACGGCGCGGCTTTCCGGCTGCCCCCCCAATCCTCTGCATTTGTTCACGGTGCATTCCACGGGGACTACGTTAACCTCGATCGTTTCCGCGTCGATATTCTTTGCACACAGCTCATAGAAATCTTCCCCATGTGTCAGGCGCAAGGTAGAGATTCTCTGGGTTCGGTTTTTGATCAGCTTTCCGCTTGAACTCTTCGCGGCGTTTTCCACGATCACACCGGCGAAGCTTCGGTTTGCACATAGTCTGCAAACCATAAAAAACTCACGAAGCTGTCGGCGCAGCTCCTCCCCGCTGACGCGGCGGCAGTTATCGCCTGCCGGCGGAACGCCGTTCTTTTCCATATACTTCGCCGCATCAGGCGCATAATAGGGCAACACAGGCTCAGGCACGCAAAACTCTCGCTCCAGCGCGCGCAGCATATCGGCGTAAGCATAGGTTATGGTGATACCTTCTTCCTCCAGCTTCACAGCCCGCGCCTTCTTGGCACGCTCGGGGACGCAGTCGTTCTCATTGAGTTCAACGGCGGAGGCGGGTGCTTTCCTGCGCTTTTTGATCTGTCCATTCTGCCGTGCACGTTCCTTTCGGCGCTCGTCAGCATCCAGCTTAGCTGCAAGAGACTTGAAGTCCGACGGAAATCTCATTTTGATGTCAGGTAACATCTCTCGTATCTCGTCTCGGGTACAGGGGCACATCGGGTCACCGTCAATCAGTACGCTGCCGTCTCGTTTGACGCCGATGACCGTATCTCCAACACTGCGCAGAGCGATGATGCCGCGCCATGTGGCGCACTGCGCAAAGCGCTCATCATTGGAGGCAAGCAGCACGGTACCTACCTTCTTCAATGCCGCCGTGTGATAGCGACCGCAGTGGATGCTGTCCGCGTTTCGGAAGCCCTCCACGTTGCACTGCCCGTTCGCGTTGCTGCCGGTGGCGACCGTTCTTCCATCGCTGCGGGCGGCAACGGTATGGAAATCGCCGCAACCGATTGATTTAATGCTGTCCCAGTAGTAGACCTCGCACTCGCCAAAGCGGTTCTCTCCCCATGCAGCCGCACCGCGCTCCTCGCCCTCAACGACTCTGGCTTTATGGGAATAGCCCTCGCCCGCCGTACGCTCGTAGCGCAGGAAACGTTTGCAGTATTCCACAAACGCACGGTCACGAAAAACAACTCGCTGCTCCTTGGTCAGCGCAGTCACATTTTGACCGGCACACCATACCTGCGACGGCTCCTCCGGCTCTGCCGCATCTGCCACCCATTCCCTGCAATGAAAGATTACTGCCGGAAACATGGCGCTGAGCGCTTCGATGCTGCCGTCATACAGCGCTTCGGCGCGATCCCATGTGTTGAAAGAAAAGCAAGTCCGATCGTCATCAAACACCGTCTCGCCAACGGTGAAGCACCAGTCTACCGCGCCGCGGGCGAACGCGGACTTGATCTCACGGTATTCCGGCGCGACACAATCCATTGCGACACAGTTGTGCACGATTGTTTTCACATTCATTCTCCCTTCACGCCTTGGTCAGAACCTTTTCGCATTTTACCGCACCACGCTCGACGGTCAGGCGGCGAAGTTCAGCGCGCTGTCCATCCGTCACGGCGCCGAGCTTGAGCAGTAGCGCCAGCAGGTTTTTGTCGTCGTTTTCCGTCAGGTATCCCGCAACACTGTCGAAGCTCTCAGGGATACATAGAACGCGGGCGAGATAGCGGCGGTAAAACTCCTTGCGCTCGTCGTCCGGCGACGGTGTACTCTTGAGTCGGTCATAGGCGCAGCGCAAACGTGTGACTGGATTGCGGATTTTCATAAACATGCGATCGAACTCCGTCCAGCTCATCTCCGCGCCGCGCCCCCAGCAGGTGAGCAGATAGTCCTGATATGCGCGGCTTTCGCCGCGTCCGTCAAAATAAAACGAATACTTGACCGAGCCGCTCAACGCCGACTTAACGGTGATGCGGATCGGGGCAAAAATTGTCGTATCGCTGTCATAAAGCGGGATTCCGCCCCGTGTCGCCAACAGCGCGGCAGACAGACTGCACTTTCCGCCGGACGCTTTCATGCCGATCTTGTCATAAACAGTGAGCTCTGTCTTACCCGAAAAAGCTCCTGCGCCCAACCAGCTCAGTTCTCTGGGAAGATCCCACTTCTCCAGATCCGTATCCGCGAACGCCTGCTCGCCAATTACGTGCAGGGCGGCATGGAAAGGATAGCGGCGCAGGGAACGACAGTTACGGAAAGCTCCAGCGCCGATCTCCGCCACCGAGCCGGCTCCCGTCACCTCATAGAGGCAAACGCAGTCGGAAAACGCCTCGCGTCCGATACGCTGCAGGCTGGACGGCAGCGACACTGAAACAAGATTGCGAAGGCCTGCAAAGCTTCGCGGTGCGATCTCTACAACACCCTCCGGTATTGTAAGAGACGCGGCATTGCCCAAATATTTGATAAGGCAGCCTGCACTGACAGCAAATCCCTCATACTTGGCGATGTGAGCCGCGCCTACAAAGGCGTCCTTCCCCTGCCGAATGATTCGATGCGGATATTGCAGCTCCTCCAGGGCAGTGCAGCCCCAGAACGCCCGTTCGCCGACGGATTCAATCTTATCCGACAGGAAAAAGCCCTTCAGATTGCGACACTGCGCAAAGGCATTGTCTCCGATACGACGCAGCCCATTGCCCGCCGAAACGTCTCGCAAGTTCTCGCAGCGCCGGAACGAGTTGGCTCCAATGTCGGTCAGAGTGTCCTCGAACCACACTCGTTCAATGGCACAGCCCTGAAACGCGCCATCGCAGATAACGTGGATCTCTTCCCCGAGGTGAACCGTTTTATCCGCGCCGCGGTAGCGCAGCAGCAGGTCGTTGACTGTCAGCAGTTCATCCGTATGCCCCGCGAGCCATTTTGTGCCGCGGAAGGCATTTTCCCCGATGCTGCGCACGCTCATCGGCACGGTGATTTTCTCCAGTTTTTTATTCCCGGGATAGAACGCCTGCTCGCGGATGGCAAGCATCCCATCGGGAAACACCACCTCCCGCAGGTTAGGATTTGCCGCCGCTGCGTTGCGTCCGTAAACCAGCACACCGCCCGGAATGCGCATGGTCAGTTTCCGTCCCTGCCATGACAAAAGCACCCCGCCGAGCAGCAGGTATTCCTCCGTCGTCTCATCCCGCCACGGCGTATGTGAGAACGGTGTGGCATCCGCCAGTTCGCATAGGCTCGCCGGAGAAATCACGCGCGTCAACGCAGGGCAATCGGCAAAAGCGTTTCGGCCCATGCTCTCACATCCCTCGCCGATGGTAACGCTCTGGAGTTGTGCGCAGCTGCGGAACGCATTTTCGCCGATGAGGCGGATGCTGCTCGGGATCCGGACGCCAGTCAGTCCGCCACAGCCCGAGAAACCGTCTCTGGCAATCTCAGTGACAGGATAACCGTCGATGACGGATGGCAGTGTCAGCTTGCTTTCCGTCCCGCGATAATCCTTGAGCGCCACCGTTCCGTCCGGTCGAAGGGTATAGTCCCAGTCGGACAGATTGTCGCAGGAACGCAGCGACACTCCCTCGACGCGGCGGGTGTTGAGGGTCACCGCGTCAGGCGAATTGTCCAGATTCATCATAGGGTAGCCCTCTGGCGAGCGCAGTCCCTCCTTCGGCGCTGCCGCGAAATACTGTGGCTCGTCGAAGGGCGTCTTTCCGTACAGCACAAAGCGTCGCGCGTCGAACGTGACGTTGAAATAGAGCACAAGCTGCGTCTTGCGCCGAAACTTACCGGCATCCGAGATAAAACCGTGTTCCACGACCAGCGGTTCCTGCATGGCGATCTGGTCCTGCTCCATGGCAGTACTGATCCATCGCTGCTCCGCCTCGTCCACATAACCGCACAGTTCGTTGTCCCGGTTGTAGACGGCAACGCGGCCCTCCGGCTCACGAAGGAGCGTAACCGGTTCGAACAATCGCAGCTTGAGGCATGCAAAGCAGTTGTTGCCCTTCTCCGTCTCCGTCACTCGGACGATACGGTGCAGGCGGCGGCGTGTGCCTTCTGCGCTGTCCTCCGCTTCAAACGGCAAGCCGTTGGCGTGGGCATAGTCTTCCAGAACCGTATCGGCAGGGGCGCGGAACACGAAGTCCGGCAGCAGCCCAAGCTGCGACAGTTTATCACGCCCCGCCGCCAGCTTACGGCGTGTGATAAGATAGTCCTCCAGCGGCATATTGTATTGATTCCTGCAAAAGTCCTCATACAGCGGCAGTGTATTACGAAAGAAAGCGTTGTCTGCCACCTGCGCATAGGAAAACAGCATCCCCTGGTTGTCGGCGGAAAGGCGATTCATGAACTGTTCAAACAGCTCCGACGTCACCTCGGTCACGCCGTCCGCTTCTTCCTCGTTGATCTGTTCAGTGAGAATGAGCTTACGCTCCCGCAGAAGCTTTTTCAGTTCCTCCCTGTCCTTTTGGTTTCGCATGACACGGGGTATCTCCACACGAAATTGAAGATCGTCCTGAAGCGCATAGAGCGATCGGATCCCCTGCGGATAGCGTGACTGGATCTGATCGGCAAGCCGCTCCATTTCCGTGCGCATATCCGCAGAGCTCTCCAGGATGTCCTTCGGAATCGGAACCTCCGCAGGTGTCTCCGGTGCAGGAGGTTCCTCAGCGGTCTGCTTCCCCGGCGCGCTTTTTCTGAACAGGAACCCGAAGCGTCCCGTTTTCTTCTCTCTGGTTTTCTCGGCGTCCTTATCGTCAGTATCGTTCTCGACCTCCGGCGGAGCGCCGAAGCCAAAGAAGCGCACCTTGACTGTTTCTTCCGCCGCAGGCTCGTGTTCGGGCGCCAGTTCAGGCTCCTGTTGAACGGCAGGTTCGGGCGTGAGCGGAAACGGCGGCTCCGGCTCAGCTGGCAAATCTTCCTCTACTGGGAAAAGCAGTCGCAATGCCGCAGCGGCGTCTGTCTCCAGCGGTCGTTCCGGCTCCTCAGTCGCGTAAGCCGGAATCGGCTCCGGTGACGATTCCGGCTCGGAGCGAAGCGCGCCAAGCTGCTCCAGACTGAGCCTCGGCATGGCGAAGCGCTCCTCGTCAAAGGTCTGCGAAATGGTTTCTTCCGGTTTATCAGTCCCCGGCGGTGAGACCGGATCAACATTGCCGCTCTCTGTCTCAGGCGTCGGCATCATGCTGCGCAGCTTCTCCATCCGTCTTTCCTCGGCGGTTTTCCCACCGCCGAGCCTTCCCTTGATGGCGTCGAAAAGGCCCATCGTGTTTCCTCCGTTGTTTCTGTTTCAGTTTCCCCACGGTTCATAACTGCCCGAACCGTCTACAGACGCTATTGTCGTCTCCGTTACAATCTGTGATTCATTTCCGAGATATACAAGCTCCGCAGTCTCTGTTTCAATGACACTCTGCTCCATGATATCCACCTTGTCGTCTGATCCTGGCGTCCAAGTCGATGCGATATACACCTGCGTAGACCATTGCTCACAAATAAGATCTTCATCGTCTTCCATTGTCAGTGAAACAACAATGGAGAAGTCCTGTGGAAACACCCAGCTCTTTTTTGTGGCATCAAACGGGAAGTAGCCAACAGAACTGTAAACACTGCCCGGATATTGGAACCTTGCCTCAGACAGGTTTGTTGTATCCAGTGTGCCGGCAAGCCAATAGATTTCACCCGAGAACCCGTCCATCTCCACATAGTCCGCATAGGCACCGCTTTTGCTGCGGTCCGTCACGCAGTACTGCTTTAAGGAAAGCCTACCGCCGCAGAGGCAGAACGGGAATCCCGCCGTGGAATAGTAGGAACCACCGGAAACCGTCACTGTAGCACCATTGTATACAAACACCGCAAATCCATATGTTGTTGACCAGATTACAGTGCCTTTCTTCAACTCTGTTGTTCCGCCGTTGGCATATACCCCGTTGCCAAGTCCCGTATTGATCAGCACTGCATTTTCTGTAATCAAGAAACCGTTCTCCGCATTCACGACCGCATTCCCATATGTATCGGACACAGCAACACCTGCGCCCCTAATAGAAAGCGTTCCCCAGTTGATAATACCGTTTCGATTGCTATTCCCAGTCGCCGCGCTTCCATTGTTAACAATGACATAGCCGCTCATATCGCCAGAGGTAAACAACAAATTGTCATTTTCATCCGTCTCCAATACAGGGAAGCTAAACCCGTCGGAAAGAATTGTCAGCGATCCATAGTTATAGATTGCATCCCCGTCAGACGCAATCAGATTATTACCATTAAGATTCAGCGTGTAGGCCGCGCCCGTCGGCACATAAAACGGCTTCTCAAGCGTAACATCCTGTGATAGCACGATAGTACGGTTGACAGAGGCTGTTTGACACAAGGTGCAGCCGTACTCTGTCACGTTCACGCCATCCCGCACAGTCGTATAGAACCCGTAGGTATGTGTGTGTGAACCAGTGCCGCTGCCGCCGGATACAGCGCCGGATCCGATCAGTTCTCCGACAGTATAGCTCTTATTGCCAATGGCAATTATACCCTCCGTTCCGCTGACTGACACTCCATCCACGGAAATCGGCGTCAGCGAGCAAACAGCGCTGCTCTCGTCGTCAGTAACGGCATATATCACGTCATGGCTGCCCAACGCTTCGTTCACCAGCGTGACGGCTGCGGTGCCGTCCGTCACGTCAAGCCAATATTCATCCTGATCCAGCACTAGACGAACCTGGGCGAGCATTCGTGTGGAGGAGCCGGGCTGATCGGCTCCGGATATGGCATAACATTTGTCACCCATAGTGACCATCCCGGATGCGGGATTATAGCGGTAGGAAACGTCGCCGCGTTTGATTTGAGTCAACGCATAGGAAACCGTCTTGTTCATGCTGCTCGACAGATCGTAGACATAGGTGTCTGCACCGGAAGCAAACTCAATACTGCCCGACAGCTTCCCGCCCGATAGTCTGCCGTCCGTGATGGGAAATGTCTTATCTCGACAGGTGATGCTGTCCGCTGTGACGGCAAGATTGCCGCCGCTGACAGAAACGGTTGCTGTCCCCCTTGTCGTGCCGAAGCTGTAATACAGCTTGTCGGTCAATCCGAGGGAATCCAGGCTGAATGAACGTGCGTTCTCTCCTTCATTCGCGCTACCGGTCAGCATCCAGTTTCCCACCGCATCCTTTGCCAGCAGGTACTCCGTTCCATCAAGCGTCAGTGTCGCGCTTTGCAGTGCGGAAGCACCGTTCCGTATCTGATAGATACGGTTGCTGATCCGTGCAGTGCGGCCATCGGTCGTTTGCATTGTAAGGGACAGCCGATCCTCACCGGATCGCTTTTGCCATTGTGCGGTCAGCAGCTCATTGGTTACGCCGTCCGACGCAAGCGTCAGCACCTCGCCCGCGGAGTAAGTCACGCCTCTGGTATCAGAGAGCCATCCTGTAAAGGCAGTAGGGTCAGGATCGGGCAGTGTAATACTGACGCTATGCCCATAGGCGGTCAATTTGACACCGCCGTCGACATCGCTCTTCCTCGGCTCCGCGGAAGAACCGACCATTGCGCCGTCGCTCCGTCTGTAAATCTCATAAACCGTTTGGCTCCCTGTCGTCCCCGTTCTGAGCCGATAATCGGCATCTCCACCGGCGCAAACGGCATAGCGGACTCCCTCAATTTCGATCTGATTGCGGAATATACAGCCGCGTCCCTCTTCGCAGCCAAACACCAGCCCGTCCGACACGATCTCAAAGTTCATCTGTCCGGTGCTTGATCGGTCGAACTTAAGAATCAGATCCAGCCCGCTGTCCGGAAGCCACATTGCATACAGCTCTCTGTCTTTCTCAACAACGAGCGCAACGCCGCTGTCATATTGCTCATCGTCCCCATCCGTACGTTGATCGATCCATCTGCTGAACACATAGCCCGCCCGATACGGTCTGGGAAGCATGACAGAGCCGCCATGCTTGACGCTGGCATAATTCTTGATCCAAACACCTTCGCTGTTATACAGGAAGTAAGTCACCGTATGGAGCCGGATACTGCTGACGGCATCCGCCCCCCATGCGAAGTAATAGCCGCTCTCACGATAAACCGTGTCTCCATTATCATCGATGAGACGCTCATAGAGCGTCCCGCCGTCACCATCCGTGAAGAGAATCATTTGGTTCTGAGCGACGCCTGCATTTTCACCCGCCAAATAATTCATCCAATCAATATTTCTGGCATCGGCATAGGCAAGCGACGCCTGATCAACGCAGACGCAGTACGGCGTCAGACTTCCGATACGGCTGATTTGATACAGGATAGCGTATTTCCGGTCGGCGATAACGCTTCTTTCATCCTGCGTCCGAAGCACCGTGTACCGTATGCTGTCAACGATTTCATCTGCAGAATCCGGGATATACAGCCTCATCTCCGCATCGAGCAGAACGGAAGCCAATTCCATCCTGCCGTCCGATTTGACTTCAAATGCAAGCGCGCCGTTGAACGCCTTCCAACCGTCTTGCTTGGTGAGCAGGAGCGTACCGTTCTCGTCAGGCTCCATCGCATCGGGACGCACACGAATGCTTCCCGGCGTCAGCGTTTTCATACCGCCTGCCACCTCGAAGCCGATGGGCCCATTATAGAAAATGCCGTCGCCATCGTATGACTCCGCGTTCAGCATTCCGCCGGAGAAACCGCGGAATGCCGCCGGTTCTCCGTTCTTCATTAACGATCCCGCATGGATAAACGCGGCGTCACCGTCCGCAATCTGTCCAGCTGCAGACGACTCCGTTACATCCACCGCCGAATCCGGCATAAGCAGGATCCCGGAATCGTCCGCGCGCAGTGTGGACGCGCGCAGTATGCCGTAAACCGATAGCTCCGAGACGTTCCTTACCATTACGTTTCCGAGCTCAATCGGTGTCTCGGGCAGATCGCCCTCCTCCGCGAGTCTACCCAGCACGGCGCCGAGTTTGTGTGCTGAGACGCCGCCATAGGCGCCGGAGTCACGCCCAGAGCCAACCATCAGGCAGGCGGTGGAGATCGTTCTTCCCTCCTGTCCGAAATACAGATCAGCAGGAATACTATCCCCCTCCGCATTGGTATAGCAAACGCTTCCCGAAAGGAATTCTGCTGTCGCCCCATTTTCTGTCAAGCGTATTGCCTTTGCGCCTTTGATTATATGGCCGTTGAGCGCGAGGCCGCCGGCAATGGTCAGACTCCCATCCTCGTCGAGCAGCTTCTTTTCACCCAACACATCGATGTCGTCAAGAAGGCCCAGACTTAATCCAAGCCCGGCATAATCCTTTATTTCGGCTCCAGAGCGGACAGGGAGAAAATAGCGCGGCTGCCCGTACTGTTCCGCAACCTCATCGACAATGTTCTCCGGCAGATCCACACGAAGGTATATCCACCGCGACTCCTGGCTGTCGTACAGGATAGCGGTGTTGAGTTTTCTGCTGATACCAAGATGCTCCGAAAACCGCGTCGCGTCGTTGCTGTCCGCAAGCGTGGCGCTGTCGGCATACATGCCGGTCAGCTCTGTACAGGCATCCTGAAAGCTGATCCTTCCCCCGGTATCCGCGCCCTCCATCACGGCGTTGAGCGTTTCGACGTTCATGCCGATCATATTCCGCCGCGATTCATTGAGGATACGATCCAGCGATGGGATCGCTGCCGTCATAAGGACGGACATGACGGCAATGACGATCACCAGTTCAATGATCGTAAACCCTGTATTCTGTTTTTTCTTCAGAACCCTCACTGTCCGACCTGTTTCCTTTCCGTTACAGGCGCGCCCCAAGGACCGCCTTGTCGTTAGCCGCCGCAAGCGCGTATTCCTTCGCGATGATATTCGCCTGATAGAGCCTGAGCAGCGCCTCATCCATCAACTGCATACCGGACGCGCCGCTGAGCTGGATCTGCGAATTGATTTGATAGGTCTTCGCTTCCCGGATAAGCTGCTTGATCGCCGTATTGGCCAGCATGATCTCATGCACGCCGATGCGACCGCCTCCTTTTTTCGGCACAAGCGTCTGCGCAACCACCGCCTCAAGCACGTCGGCAACCTGCACGCGGATCTGCTGCTGCTGATCCGCCGGATAGGAGTCGATGATCCTGTCTACGGCGCCCGCCGCGCTGGTCGTATGGAGCGTACCAAACACCAGATGCCCCGTCTCCGCCGCGGAGATGGCGGTAGAGATCGTCTCAAGGTCGCGCATTTCTCCCACCAGAATAATGTCCGGATCTTGACGCAGCGCTGCGCGCATCCCGCTTGCAAAGCTGTCCGTATCCGTGCCGACCTGTCGGTGATGAATGACAGAATTGATGTTGCTGTGTATGTATTCGACCGGATCCTCCAGCGTGATGATATGCTTGTTCTGCGTCCGATTGATATGGTGGATTAGCGCGGCAAGGGTAGTACTCTTGCCGCTTCCTGTCGGCCCAGTCACAAGGACGATACCCTTTTTCCGCTTCGTAAGGTTCACGATCGTCTCTGGAAGGCGAATCGACTCAGGCGTCGGGATGTTGATCGGAAGAAGTCGAATGGCGATTGCGACATGTCCCATCTGATGATAAATGTTGCATCGGATGCGCGCGTCGCCGCCGTTCGTTACAGCCAGATCGACCTCGCCATGCTTCTCAAACCATTCTCTCTGCTCTTCGTTCATCAGAGCGTTTGCTGCAGCGCGAACGGTCTCCTCGTCCCAGGCACGTCCTCCCAACTCGACCAGCGCCCCATCCAGCCGCACGATCGGCGTGCTGCCCGAATTGATATGCATATCCGATGCGTTCGCTTCGGACGCCGCGCTGATCAGCTTGTTCAATATCTCCATAGCACACTCCCGTTACAGTTCAATTTTGTTCAGCAGCTGCTTGCAAACGTCTACAACGCCGGCGTAGAACTCGATGACTTTTTCGTTCTCCTCTGCATTTCCAGTATTCTCCGCAGCGTCCTCCTGCGCAGTCCTGAGCATCGTAGAATAGCTCATGATCATAGAGCGCGCCTGCCGTTCGATGCGTTCAGTTTTGCCGCTGTCATCTAGGCAGGCGTTCAGCAGATCGCGCATCTGCGCGTCCAGCGATTCCCTGCGTGCTCTGTCCAGCTTGCTGCAAAAAACTGTATAGAGACGGTAATAGAAATTGTTTTCAATGAACCCCGTCTCGATCAGGGTCGTCGGAGAGAAATCCACAGAATCCCGATAGAGACGGACGGCTTTTCCATCCCTGTCCTGCTTCAACATGCCGAGAACGTTGGCAAATACATAGTAATTAACGCTTTCCTGCCGACTGACGTCGAATGTCTCACTGCTTTCCTCCTTGGCTGTTTGAGCTACCTCTTCGCTGATCGCGCTCATGCGCAAGCGTGCCTTCTCCGTCTTCTCGTCCAGTTCAGCTGTGATTTTTCTGTCCACAAACACCTGACGTTCCGTTGCAACGGTGTTCGGATTCCGATAAACCGTCATTTTCACATACGCATCTCCCGCGGGAAATGTCAGCGCCGCGCTGTCGTCGCTCTTCAGAATGGTCGTTTTCGCCTGATTCGCCGTTTCATCGTTGATTGTCAGCCATTCCGGTGCCTTTTTTGCTCTAAGCCACACCTCGTTTCCTCTTCTGGATTCGATGTTGATGCTGCGCGCCGCGCGCTCCAGCTCCGTCTGCTCCAAAATCTGATGCAGCGCAAGATTCACGGAGGTATTGAGCAGGATTAGCTCCCAGAGCGTAATACTGGTAGTGTAGGGGAAAATCAGCTCGCTGTCGGAAATCGAGAGATCGCTGAGCTCCGGAGGCAGCACAAAGCGCAAAAACAGCTTGCCGATAAACTTCGTGTGATTCCTGCGATATACAGCAAGCGCGCTGAGCGCAATGAGTGCCAGCAGCAGCGCAAGCGCGCAGATGAACATAACGAGCGGTGCGGCGTAGCTCTCGCAAGGGATACGGACACTGCCGAACCCATCGCTGAACACGAGATCAAAACGGCTGTGATCGTAGGCCTTGCCCGCTGTTAGTCGGATCGTTCCGTCAACGGCGCATTTGTTCTCAAGATGAACCGCAGCCATCGGATCTACGATCACGCTGACAGACTTATTCGGATCATAAGAGACAAGCCTATCCACACGCAGCGTCTTTCCGAGCCCGCCCGTCCCCTTCATGCCGCTAAGGAACAGCATCCGCTGCGGTTTATCCGTCAACGCCTCTATGGGCTGTCTGCATATACCGCACACAGCGCTGCCTTCCAGACTCAGCGGCAGCTCCGCATCCTGCACTTCGACGTGCGCTCTGATTTCAAGATGCGCTTCCTCCGGCCAGCTGATACCGGCAACGATCCTTCCGTCCGCATAGGCCGGCTCAAGCGCCTCCGTCACTCCGCTTTCACGCGAGGTCAGCGTCATGGACGCGAACGCGCTCGCACTGAGCGCCTCGTGATACGTTCCGTCCGTGGTCAGATACACCTGTACTGTCTGTGTTTCCGTCGGCGCCATGCTGTCCGTTTCCAGCTCGACCACTGCTTTGATCTCGCGGAGATTCAACAACATCAGATCGACCTTTGCGTTCTCCTCGCCTTTCAGTTCAAGATAGACCGGTCTGCTGCTCCAGCCCTGTGAAAACTCTGACAGCCTGGCGGCATAATAACCGTCGCCCAGGTCATAAACCGCGCTTGCTTCCTGCGTTATTGTGCGAGAGGCTTCATCCGCAGTAAACAGATGCAGCTTGTCCAGCCTGCTCTCAGATCGAAGGACGAGATAAAAATCACCTTCGGCCTCCGGGTCGCTTTGCGCCTCCTGCACCGTCTCCGGCAGAATCTCCGCCTGCGCCGTATTTTTTTCTGTCGGCGTCGATTGCATAGGATCAACGCCTCTAACCTCATCGAGTGCGGAAAGATTCCCCTCCGACGCCTCCTGCGCTGCATTGCGCAGAGAGCCCAGTCTGTCCTTTATTCCGGAAAGCGTATCTAACGTCTTTTGAATAATGCTTTTATGCATTTCCTTCGGCTGCTCCACAGCGCTGTCCTGCTCGGCGTTTTCCGGCTTCGCATCTGTCGAGAGCTGAGCGGAGAAGACGTTTTCTATCGTCTGAAGTTCGCCGTTTGTGATAAACTCGCCGTATTTCCGCAACAAGCTGCCATACAGCGTCTCAAATCGCCCCTCGGGCACGACTGCTTCCTCGCCCGCCAAAATGGCGGCCGCCACAGCATGGACATCCCCCTTTCTCCTGATCTCATACAAAATCCCGTCCGTCTTCTCTGCCAGCATACGAATTGTTGCGGTATCTGCGCTTCCGTTTCCGTTCATTCCGACCGAGAAGATCCTCGCACGCATGTCGCTCAGCTTTTCCAGCAGCTCCGCCTGCTCCGCAAGCGATTCCTCTCTACTTCTCGGCCCATTCGGAAGATCGGTCACCCCGTCGCCGAGGAAGATGATGGTTTTGTTCTCTGCGCTGCCGCTCTCCAGCAGGCGATACGCCTCACGGAGCCCAAGCGCAATGTCTGTATCGTTTGAGGAATATGTGATATGACCAGTTTCCGCCGCTACCGCCATATACTCCTCATCGGTGCTAAGGGAGCGCAATTTATCGGAGCTGTATTCGAGATAGTTCGAGAAACAGACAATACCCATATGAGTTCTGTCCCTGTCACAACCGTCCATATAGCTCTTATACAGTTCGCGAGAGGAATACGAGGCGTCCTCCTTCTTCATGGAGCCGCTGCAGTCGATGACGAAAACAACGTCCTCTGCGCTTTCTTTCCCTGCAGCGAAGGCGATCCCCTGTGCGCACAAAAGGGAAATCGCAAGAAGCAGAGCAAAGCTCCTTCTGCAAATCGGTTTCATGTCTGCACCTCTTCTGTATCTAGTTTGCGGACTCAACCGTCAGCTTCATCAGCTCCGGAAGGCTCGTTACTCCTTTGAGCACAAAGTCCCTGCACGCGTCCCACAGCGGAATCATTCCGTGCTCCTTGCTGTAACTGCGCAGTTCCTCCACGGTAAACTCAGGGTCGCTTATCATTTCCTTGAGCCCTTCGTTGACGTACATGATCTCATGAACCGCCATGCGTCCCTTATAACCGGTTCCGTTGCAAAACTGGCAGCCGAACGGGCGGCAGATGCTTACCGGTTCTTTCAAGTTGAGCAGCGCCATCTCCTTCGGATTGGTTTTCCCCCGCTTTTTACACACGGGGCAAAGCCGCTTGACCAGACGCTGGGCAATGACCGCGACAAGCGCGTCCCCAACCAGATAGTTTGACGCGCCCATTTCCACCAAACGGGAAACGGAGCTTGGCGCGTCGTTGGTATGGATCGTACTGAGCACAAGGTGACCCGTGATGGCGGCACGGATAGCGATCTGCGCCGTTTCCTCGTCTCGGATCTCTCCAATCATCACGACGTCCGGGTCCTGGCGCAGGATGGCGCGGATGGCATTGGCAAAAGTCAAATCAGCCTTTGCGTTGACCTGAACCTGATTGATGCCGTTCAGCGTGTATTCGACAGGATCCTCAACGGTGACGATATTGACCTTGGTCGTGTTGAGTTCCTTGAGAAATGTGTAAAGCGTGGTCGATTTGCCGGAGCCGGTCGGCCCACACAGGAGAATGATGCCATGCGGCGCGGCAAGTATCCTGTCAAGCAGTTCGTTGTTTTCGTCGGAAAAGCCCAAATCCTCGCGCGTGAGGCGGAAGGAGCTTTTGTCCAAAATACGGATAACGAACTTTTCACCATAGATGATCGGCAACGTCGACACGCGGAAGTCATAGGGCGTTCCGTTGACGGTCAGGCTGATTCGTCCGTCCTGCGGCGTCCTGGTCTCAGAGACGTTGATACCGGCTAGAATCTTCAATCGCGACACGATTGCAGGATAGGAGTCGATTGGGAATTCCGCACGGGTAAGGAGATCGCCGTCGATGCGGTAACGGACGCGCACCGTCGTCTCCGACGGTTCTATATGAATATCGCTTGCGCGATATGGGATTGCTTCCTTGATAAAAGAGTCGACCAGGCGCACCGCCGGCGTATTGATGACGCCGGCCTCCCCCTCGCCCGTATCCTGCGCATTCCTGATTCGGTTCAAAAGCTCGTCGTCCTGATCTTTATTGATGACGTCCAGCGCTTCCGAGGTGGTTTGAACGGCAACGATAGCGTCAACAAAAATGTCGATCTGTATCTGCGGAACATATACATAGTCGATCTTTCCGTCATAAATCACAGCAATATTGGAAAAGGCAACCGGATCCATCGGTCTGCCTACTGCCATCAGCAATACGCCGTCCTTGTCAATGCTCACGGGCACGATCTTATGCCTCCGCAGGAATGCTAGTCCGAATCGATCGACGAGCGAACGATCCACCTCCAACATGTCCATTTCAATGTTGGGCAGGTTATATAGCTCTCCCATTGCAGCCATCGCCTGTGCCGGCAGGGCGATACCCTTTGCGGTCAAATACTGCTCCGCGGACATATTCAGGCGGGTGCATTCCTCCAGCACCGACTTCATATCCTTGCGCTTGATGACCTTCTTTAAAACGAAGAACTGAAGCGCTTCATAATTGATATTCATTGCATAAAGCCTTTCATGATCGTAATGATTGGGGAGTAAACCGCCATGAACATGACGCCCACAGCGCCGCCCATAAAAATCAGCAGCACCGGCTGTATCAGCCCAACGATCGCCTGAAGCGCGTTTTCCGTCAGTTCGTCAAAGTGTTTGCATGAATTCATCAGCACCTCGTCCATCGCCCCCGTCTTTTCGCCCACTGAAATCATCTGCATCAGAAGCTGCGGAAAAAGGTGATACGCCTCGAACGCCATGGTCATATTCATTCCCTGTTTGATGTCTGTAACTGCAAGCCGGAACCGTTTTTCCACGTTTTTGTTGCCCAACAGGCCGGAAGAAAGGTCCAGCGAGGCAACGATATCCATGCCGCTGTAAAGCAATAGTCCAAACGTCCTCGAGAACTTTGCGGCGATGTTATAGCTGGTAAACTTTCTGAACGGTGGCACCTTAACAAGAACCGTGTCATAGAAGTACCTGCCCCATTTCATCTTTCCAATGCCGATAAACAGAGCTACGGCAAATATGACGCCCGTCGCCATATTCCGCCAGTTTTTGATGACGAAGTCGCTCAGATTGAAGATTGCCATGGTCAACGCCGGCATCTCCAAATCCATAGTCGCCAGAGCGCGCTTGAATGTTGGGATCACATAGCCCACCATCAAGCCGATCAATCCAACCGTCAGCAGCATCAGCAGCGCAGGATATGCCATTGCGCTTTTGATTTTTTTTCGAAGCGTCTCGGTCTTTTCATAGTAATCCGCCACATTGACCAGCACTGTGTCCAGCGAGCCGCTCTGCTCTCCAACCAGAACCATGCTTTGGAAAAACTGCGGGAAGATTTTCTTATGCTTGCCCATCGCCTCCGAAAGCATCAGTCCGGATTGCACATCCTCCGTGAGCAAATAGAGCGTTTTCTTCATCAGGCCGGAGAATTTCTGCTGCTGGAGCATATTGAGACTGTCCACCACGGATATACCGACATTTATCATAATGGAAAACTGTCGGCAGAACGTCGTCAGCTCCGACAGAGACACTCTGCTGCGCACCGAGAAAAAAGATGCCTTCGGTGACTTCTCCGAAACGGTTTTTGCGCTGACCAGATACAGCCCCTGCTGCGCCAGCTTTCTGCGGAGATCATCCTCGTTCTCCGCCAGAAAACTGCCAGTGAACTGCTTTCTGTTCAAATTTACGGCAACATAGCTATACTTTTTCAACGGATCAAACCTCGGTCACGAAATCTAAAAGATTACAAAAGCGAAAACAGCCTGATATATGCCCGAAGCATAGGTTCTCCGGCCATCATAGCGGTAATGGACCCCATGGCGATAAAAGCGGCAAACGGATAATCTCTGTCCCTGTCCCCTTTCCGCAAGGCGACGACAAGCAGCATCAGGACGGCTGTCAGCGCGGCAAAAAGGATCGCCATAAACGCCGCTCTCCAGCCCATCAGGAAACCGCTGACGCTCATCAGCTTGATATCTCCCCAGCCAAGCCCTTCTTTTTTCAGAAGGATGAAACATATCGCGTAGCAGATCGTAAAAAAGCCTCCGCCGAACAGGACTCCCGCCAGTCTCTCCTTCATTTCCAGCGCGCTGTTGCAAAAAATGTCCAGAGCGCCCAAGCCGATCAGAATAAGAAAAAAATACTCTGGGATTCTCATCGTATCGTAATCAATGAATGCGAGGCTCAGATAAACAGACACGACCATCATGCTCAGAATAATATGCGCGGGAGACGAATCCCGCATTGTGACGAAGCAGAACAGCCAAAGCACCCCGTTTGCAAGCTCAACCGTTGCCTCTCGTCGGTCACGTTCCGCCCCGCAGGCCGCGCACTTGGTCGTCCCGCTGATCCCCGCCGCCAACATCAGGAACTCCTTCGGCCTGTACGCTGTATCGCAGCTTTGGCATCGGTGGGGAAAGGGTCTTTCCCGCCGTGGGACACGGCAAATCACTTCATTCAGCAATCCGCCCACAAGCACACCGGCAACCAGTGCAGCACAAATGTAAAAGAGTTCCATTCGTCTTATCCTCCTCCGCAGGTTGGCCGCTCCTGTCCGGCGGTTCTGTTCCTCTGTCGGCGCTTACGTCAAGCTGCCGATCTCCATTCGACAATGCTGCAATCCTCAAGGGAAACGCTGATATACAACATCTCCTGCCCATTTAGGCCAAGCTCACGCATGGAATAGATCCTCCGCCCTGCATAGGCATTCTGGATCCCGCCCGAGGATGTAAGTTTCTCCGATCCAAGCTCCCGTCCGGAGTCGTCATACCATGTCAGATCATCGTCAGCATACAGCAGGATCACCAGCACTGCGTTTTCTTCGCTTCCCTCGGTCTCGCCGCCCCATCTAAGGAAAATCCATCCCCGATCTCCCGCGGATGCAATCGCGTTTGTCAGCACATCATCTTCAGGCGGCGTCATATCACTTGCCAGTAACGCGGTTTTTACGGCATCAAGCACCCCGTTTTCCGTGCAGCAGGCGTAAACGACGGGTGTTCCCAGCGGCACGCCTTCATAAGATATGCTGACACTTTCACCCGTTCTGTTATAATATCGGTACACACCGCCATAGGGCGCAAATTCAGCGTCACCGACAACCATATATTCTTCCTCCGCCAGCAATTGTGCTGCGGCAAGCGCGTCGTCGCTATACTCTCTGTAAAGAAAGACGTAATCGCCCCGCGTCGTATAGGCTCCGTCCATCCTCTCTTCCTCGCTCACGACTTGGGAGACGTCCTCTCCATATGTGATATCCATATCCTTTCCGTACTCTCGCCGAAGCACATAGGATATTCCCTGTTCCTCATCCCCGACGCGCTCATAGAACCGCACTATCATCTGTGCGCCCCGGGGTGCGCAGGTGGCGGAGGATGTTTCCCCGTCCGGCCAGACAATGCGCAGAGCATATCCCTGACAGTACGCCGCGGACGCTGTAAACGCCGTTTCCTCACCGACGGCAATTTCGCCGCTCGGATCGCTCTCCGGAGCGTTGAGCGTATCATGGCTCCAATGTACCCGTTCAGGTAAGTATATTGGAACGATCACGCTATTCGCATTTCCGCCCGCATTTGCAAGGGCGGAATAGCCGGCATATGCAGCGTCATTCCGTTCTACGGTCTGCGTACCGTGGACAAAAAATAACGGTACGTCCCGTCCGGGCGCGTAGTGCGCGAAAAGCACATCGTCTCCGCTTCTCAGTGTCTTATTGACTACGATCTCTTCTCCGCTGAGATAATAGGTAAACCGTACAGTTCCCGACGCAGCCGCGCGAATAGAGCGCGGGAAAGCCTCCGTATCTCCCTTAAGCGTCGCTCCCTCCGGTAGTTCTGTGCCGTCCGCTGTCACCCAAGTGTTCTGAGAACCGCTATCCGTGCGATATCCGATCGCATCAAATGCGGTTTCGCCCTCAAAGAGCCGCGTTTTAACCGGAACGCCCTCCGTGTCATAATAGCAGAGGATGCTGGTATTCACCGGCATCGCATAAACGTTCAGATTGCCGATCAGTGTTTCCGTTACGTCAAGCGGCCGCCAGATCTCCTCCGGCTGCCGCCTTTCCGGAGTCTCCTCCGGTGCGCCGGCAGCATAAGACCGCACATAATAGCTTCCGCTTTTCTCTGTATCCTCACCGAATGTACACAGGCTCAGCAGCGCCACGACGCTACTGTTCGCGGCAAAACTGCCGGATTGGAAATCACAGCAGGAAAACTCCGCCGCGACGTCCCCGAAAACTGTCACATTCCCGTTGATTTCATAAAGGTTCGTTTGGGTGCCGGCAACTGTCACGCTGCCCTCACCCCACGTCTCCAGACCTCCGGACAGACTGCCTCCAATAAGATGTAAATCCGCACCCTGAACCGCGTCGATGCTTCCTATGACATCGACGTTTTTCATAATCAGTTTACTCGCTCTGATCTCTGCCGCGGTTCCGGCAGCGACAACACTCTCCACTTTCAGAGTTCCATTGCGCACCTGTACGGTCGCGCCGCTTTCCACGCGCAGGAGCGTTTCTTTGCCGCCGAGCGTATGTCCGTCAAGCTCAATGGTCGCATCCGAATCCGCTACCAGCGGAACGCATATGTTCAAATCGTCCGTAAGCACGACGTCTCCAAGCAGATGGACGCCCGGAATCGTACATTTCTCATCAGCAAAGCAGTTTTCACCGCCAGCGGCATTGACCTCCCCGGCAAGTTCGGAGAGGGCGCCCCAATACTCTGAAATCTGCACGCTCTCTTCAAACGTGTCCTGAACGAAAACGCACGCCATCCTCTCAAAGCGGTAAAGCCAACCGTCATTCTCCGCTTCGGTCATAACATATCCGTCCGCAGCGGACAACTTCTCCGTCTGCGTCGGTGTCACAATCGTCACCGCGCGATCCACAAGCACAGGTTCGTCCAATTCACCTGTAAGCCGGATCGTATCGCCCGCTTCACTATTCAAAAGAACCTTGCGGAGGGACTCCGCGTCTCCCGCAGTCAAAGTACGTTCCAGCACCCCGCCGATATCCCGCTCACTTTTCGTAAAGTAGCGGTACATCTCGCTCTTTTCGTCTTCTGTGCGGTGCGTGAAGTATGCTTTGCCCGATCCGCCTTCTGACTCTCCGTCTGTTTCGTCATACGTCTTGTCCAGCACGTTGCCGAGTGTCTCGCCGGCATAATACGGAATCTCCGTCGTGATTCCTTCCGGCGTCGTCACACACACGGTAAACGGCGTGCCGCGGGAGTAGACCGCAGTATAGGTAACGTCCTCCTCCGCGGCGGGCAGGGCATCGGCGCCGTCATACTCCGCCCTTGTTTTGCTTCCGTCACAGTTCCATCCCGCAAAATACCAGTGTTCTTCCCTAGCATCGGTATAGCCCGTTTCAAAACCTCTGACCTTTTCTGCAGGGCTGTCTCCGGATATGACGGATATGGTTTCTTTCTTTTCCTTTCCTGTTCCCGCGTACAGGACGAGCGTAATCGTTCTGAGTTCCCTCGCCGTGTTAGCCTCACGGCTGATGATCGTTTTTCCGCCATCCTTTGACGTTTTTTCCACTGTGCCGCCGTCGCCCGCAAAACCTTTTGCACGGTATGCGTCCAACAAATCATCACCGTAGAGTCTGACCATGGATAGGAACTCGCTTTCGCTCTCGGAATACCCCCTGTTCCGATCAAAGCGCATAGCAACGCTCTGCGACAGCGCTCTTCCATAAAAGGAATAGGCAACCAGCATACTGCATAGCGCCATCATCACGGTCATCACAGCAATCGTGGTTATCAGGGCATAGCCCCCGCTGCGTTTACTCTTTGTTCTCATCGCGCAAATCCTATTACCCTGTCACCGAATCCGATGATCATGTTGTCAGCGTCGTCTCTTCTGCCAAGTCCGACAGCATCGACGCCACAGATAACCGCCGTACACTCCGCGGCGTAATTGAGTCTTAAACCCTCCGGAAGGTCAAAAACGTACCAGCATTCGCTTTGCGTTTCTTCCTGCGCTCCATACTTCACTTCATAGGCGCTGTATGCAACGCCGCCGTTCAGATCAACGCCCCGTTCATGCGCCTCTGGCTTGCGATCCTGTTCGCCGCCCCATCCGCCAAGTTCCGTCGCCGTTCGCTCGTCCAAAAAACGCACCTTGTGGAACGACGCCGTATATTCGATTTTTGCGAGTTGATTTTCCGCGGCGTCGATTTTTTTAGGGATAAGGCTCTGAACGGGTCCTTTCGTCTCCGCTGCTCCGTAATCACTCGGCTCGGTTTTCTCAAGAAGCCTCTGCACCAGAAGCGTCCGCTGCACGCCGTCGGCGTCCGTATACGCGCCATTGAACTGCAGCAACATCTCCATAGCTTCCGGCATCTGCGAACCCAATCCTTCTATTGTATCGGGAAGGGAAAAGACAGCCGTCAGCAGATCCGGCGCATCATCATCCGGTTTGATCTGATAGGCGGATATCGTCCACTCCGTCTCCTGCTCCGCCCCATCTGCCGCGAGCGACGAGAGCAGCCTCGGCGGCTGTGCAATGACCGTGTTTGCGGAAAAGGTATCCGCTCCGCCTGCCATCGCTTCCTTCTCCCGCTCCCTGTCATAGGCGGGTGCGTAGCTTCCTCCAAGCTCGGAGAATGCGAAATCCTCCTCACATCCGTAAACGTAGCCTGCGCTCTGTACGCCGACGATAGCGCCGAAGCTGCAGCTGTCCGTCATACTCATTGTGCCCGCCGCACCGTCCTCCCGTCCGCCGCGCGGAGCGCAGGCAACGAACAGGGCGGCGTGTTCGCCGCAAACCGTACCAAAATTTCGGCAGGTCTCAAAAACAAGGTCTGCGGATATGTCCCACTCCTCCGCAACGTATACGGCGCAGCCAGCTTGGGCATAGGAGATCACATCAGCGTAATTGTTGCATTCGCGGAAAGTCGTGCGGCTTCCGTGCGCTCTGCGCAGGAACGGCGCTTCACAGTCTCCGGTGCGCAGTACGCCGTAAACTGTAATACTCTCAAAAAGGATCGCGTCACCCGTATGATATTCATCTTTGAAAGGCACCGAGTGAATCGCCTCTTCCTCTGTTGATTCGGTCTCACCGGCAGGCTGATCCTCCGCTGCATCGGGATCCTTGTCCGTCTGTTCCTTCGGCACATCTTCCGGCGTCTCCTGCGACGCAGCCACAAAGTCTGTTAGCCTCAACACAACGCGTGTCACCGCTTCGCGTTCGTTCGGCAGACTGCCGGACGTTTGCGCCAGCGTGACCAGTCCCTCTGCATTTTCAATCAGATCCAAATTGGCGATCACACTGTCCGCGCTCAGAGTGCCAAACAGACACACGCGGTTCTTGCCTGCAGTAAGCTGATAACCGTCTCCGTCGAAGCTGCCGCAGAAGTATTCACACAGCGTACCCTCACAGCCGGAGAGGTCGATGTTATCCGTCAAACGAAAATAGTAATAATTGCGTCGGAGCATCCGGCTTTCCGCTTCCAACCGGCTTCCGACTTCCACGAAATCGACGCCCGCAGGCAGCGTAATTCTCGGCTCCGCCTGCGCACATATGCGGAACAGCGTTATATGCGCAGCCGCCAGACGCTCCACGGCGTCCTCCGGCGTGACATCCTCCGGGAACGTAACGCTCAAGGCGCCGCTCTGCTCATCTCGCGCACACAGGAAAACCTGCGACGTCTCAGCCTCCGGCTCGTCGTCTTTCGGCTCCTGTGCGCCGCTTTCCGCTTCTGCCGGTTCCGGCGTCGGCAAGACAAAGGCACATATTTCCGTATCCGGCAGCAAAACGTAATCCAGCGCCGTACCGTAGCTGTACACCGAACCTTCCGTTTCATCGAACACAAGATAGCTTTCATCCTCCCGAACGGAAGACGTCAGCGGGCGCATTTGCATACTGAGCTTCTGCATGGCACGAAGCTCCCGCGCGCTGCCGATCAGGAACGGGCTTGCGCTGCTCCCGTCACCACCGGAAAAGCCGAGACTCCTTCCGACGGAATCGCCGATCCCGCCTTTCATGACCGGGTTCCCGTCGCCGTCGGTCTCAGACAGCGTACGACGAATGACCCGGTCGCTCTGCGCAAAGACGCTTTCCCTATCTGCGTCGATACGATAGACGCACAACCGATACGCCGCGATCCTCCGCTGACAGAGGACGTCGCCGTAGAGTTTCCCGTCCAATCCAAAGCAACGGGAAAGTTTGGCCTTGACCTCGTCCTGCGTCAGCGCGGAATAATCATCAGTTTCCTCAGGCAAAGGCGTTTTTTTGTCCGTTCTGCATGCTTCAAAGTGGCGCTTCAGATCCAGATACCATACGGTGCTTTCCCTTTCAAAACCGGAGCCGCCGCTGATTTCATAACTCATCTGCTCCGTCCCGTCATCCTCGATCGTCAGCGTTTCCACGACGGTATATCCGGTTTCGCGGACTTCCGTCGTTTTGCTATGCAGAAGCGTTCCGGCGGGCACCTGCGGCTCACTCCCTGCGGAAATGATTCTGTCCGTGCAGCGGCGGATGGTTTGGCTCTCGCCGCTGTTGACGCTGATATCCATATAATACACAGGGGCAGGAGCCTCAAGTGCCGATTCCCCGTTCCCTTCCCGCGCGGCAGTCGGACGAAAGAACTCGTCGTAGTAAATGCGGTAGACGCCTGTGTCCCCGTTATTCTCTATCTCGTCATAATAGCTGCTTGCATCCTCGCCATACAAAACGGCAAGCTCCCCCAAAAATCCATATGCGTCAGCGCTTCCATCTCGTTCGATGCAGACGCTGACGTTTTCCATTTCCTGATACGCAAGCATACTTTGATAATACCGATTGCTCAGGCTGCGGAGCGCCAAAATGGTAGAGATTGCGGCGACAGACACGCCGGAGATAATCAGAATTGCAATGACCGCCTCCAGGATCGTGAAACCCCTATTCTGTTTTTTCATGTTGATTCGGGCATTTCTCATCTATCGTTAGCTCTCTGTTGCATCCCGTTCCATTCACGGCGCATCGCCGTGTCAGAAATCAAACAGCTTGTTGTACCGATCCATCATCGTCGCCCCGTAGAGATCCAAATTCTCCATGGCGGATGCAGGCACGTTTGCGCCGTTCTCAAGCAACGCGAATTCCACGCCGTTGTCGTTCTCGGTGTTGAGCCGGGAAACGATGAACGCGTATTCCGGCGGCAGGTTGAGCACGGCGCGCTCCGGCTTGTTGAATACGGTACTGCCCTCCAAATTTTGCAGGAACAGCAGGATGTATTTCTGAATCATTCTGAAATTCTCCATGACGAAACCCTCCGCGTCGGCGGGACGTTCGCGCTGCATGAATTTTGGATACTTCTTTTCTGTCTTTTTCGCTATCTTGTCAAACGGTTTCGGTTCGCTCGGCATTGCCGCGGCCTCCGCCTTTTTCTCCTCCTCGGGATCCTCGAAGAACTCCGCGGTATCGTCCTCCTGTTTGCGCTTCGGGATCGGCGCGCCGTCCTTGCTGGACAGCGCCTCCAGCATCTCCATATACGCTTCGTCCGCCTCGTCCTCTTCGTCAGTAAGGTCGGAGGCAATGGCAATGGTCTGTTTTTTACGCTTAGCCGTTTCGATGGCGTTGAGCACGGCAAGCTCCGCCACATCGTGATTGGTGATCATGTATTCCTGCACGACCTTGTTCGGATAGAGCGCTCCATAGCCAAAGGGCTGGGACAGGGAGCAGAGCGTACTCGACTTGCCCGAAAGCACGAATCGAGTCACGCTGCGCTGCACGTCGACAAACAGGATCGTATTCGGCAGAGGATCCTTATAGTTTCGCATCTGCGAACCAGAATCCGTTTTTTTCTTCTTAAAAAAGCTGATGGCTGATGATTTTGCATCGTCGCTTCCGCCGGAGAAGCCCGAGACGCTGGTCGCCTTGCCGCCGAGGGCAAGGAACGAATTGGCGACCGCGTTCGGCGCGGATGTGATGCCGCGCAGGTTGCAGCCGATCTCCTTCACACCCTGGGCGACGCTGTCCAGCACGGACTGGCGCGCCATGGCGTACACCATGGTGTAATACTTTTTGCCGGGGTTGAATTCCTCCGAATTGATTTTCAATTCCGCGTGATTGGTATAGATATTCTCAAATTCGACTTTGATTGCGTCCTTCATTTTGGTTTTCAGCGTAGGGATCGTGATAAAGTCGCACGCCACCGCCGAATCGGGCAGCACGATGCGCACGTCCGCTCCGCTGATGCTGCGCTCGCGCAGCGCATATTTGAGCATACCGGCGTAATCGCCGCGATTGACGAGTGCGCGGTGGACCGGCAGCTCCTCGCAGGCCATTGTGTCCGTTTGGAACAGGCGGAGCATATTTCTGTTGTTGTCAATGCCGATGATATATTCCATAGGATCAGATCTCCGTTTCATTCGCGGGCAATCCGGCGGCGTGGCACGCCGTCAGAAAGTCATAGCTTTGTTCCTGCCCGCGCATCCAGTGGGACAGGCGGCACAGTACGCCGAGGCCGCTTTTCGTTTTCAGCTCCACCCCCGTGACGGAGGCGATCTCCAGCGGCGGTTCGCCGGAGCGGAGCAGCAGATTGCGGCGCAGCTCGTCGCGGCGCAGGAAGCCGGTGACGTAGGTGGCGGAGCTTTCGCCGCTGACGTAGCACAGGTACTCTTTTTCTTCGCCCCGCTTCACGCAAAGGACAGCGTCCGCGATGCCGAACTGGATGCCGTCTTTCGCGTGCCGCGCAGCGAAGGCGAGCACCTCACAGCGCAGGCGCAGCACCTCCGGCGGAAGTGAAACGCGGAACGAGTACGTCGGCGTGACTGTCGACGCATCCGTATTGGTCAGGCGGCAGAACACCTCGCCGTCGTCCTCATAGAACGCCGCCGAGCTGTCGCCCTGCAGCACGAAGTCCGGCGTCTCGGAATCGCCGGAGTAGATCGAAAGGCTGCCGTCCGCGTCGACGGAGAAGCGCGACGGAGCCGTGACCTTGCCGCAGATTGCCCGTTCCTTGTCCGCGACCCAGGGCTGCTGCGCCCAGGCGAGAACGTCAAAATTGTAGTTCTGCTGCGCGCCGTCCGCATCGTCCCACGTCAGCTCGCACAGGTTCGTGTTCCACGCCTCCATGCCCGAGAAGGAGACGCGGACGCCGCCGTCGCTGAATCCGCCGACGCTGACGTCGCCGGCGGCGTCGAACGCGCAGAGGAACGCGCCCTGCTCCAGCGTGACGCTGCGGTCGGCGCTGTCGCGCTCGTTCAGGTAGCGCGTGACGGCGTTCTGCGCGTTGGTGAGGTCGGTCAGCGTTTCAAAGAAGCCGGACTCTCCGGCGGAGTAGTTGGTGAGCAGCAGGAAGGCGGTGGTAACCATGACCATGACCGTGCTCATCAGCCCCAGCGCCACGACGATCTCGACGAGGGTGAAGCCGGCGCGACGGTTGCGCATCATGGAAATCACCGCCTTTGATGTCGTCAGATATTGCCCGCGCCGGACCGGAGTCCGGCGCGGGACATTGTTATGGGGGTTTGTCAGGAGTTAGGAGTTGAATTAGCCCGCAGCGTTGATCTTAACATTGAAGACCTGGCTGCCCGCCTCGACGGTGGCACTTGCTGCCCAAGAGCAAGTGATCTTAGCAGTACCGGCCGCAACAGCAGTAACTGTACCGGTTCCGTCAGTGCCGGCAACGGTCGCGACACTGGCCGTATCGGAGGTCCAAGACACATCGCCTGCGCCTGCAGGAATGGTAGCATTCAGGGTGTTGCCAGTGTTTGCGCCGACAGTCAGCTCGAGATCATAGGACGGGGTGTTCGCGGTGGTGCCGGAAGTCCATGTAGTGTTTACAATCATAACCGAATTAGCAGCATTCATCTCGGGATAGTAAGTCTGCTCTTTAGGCACAACTGCGTAAACATCCGCGCTACCGAATCCATTATCCGCGCCGTGTGTATACTTCATGTAATAAATATAGGATGAGTTTTGCCCCGACATCCTGTAAAAGTCAACTTTATTTGAGGCCGCAGCAGCGCCATTTGTAAGGTATACGCCCTTGACGGAATCCATGCTTGCGAAATTCTTATAGTCTGCAACTTTGTCGTCGGTTCTTTCGATTCCTCCATTGTCGTATCTGTACTGATAGAGATGTCCGCCTTCCGTCACCTCGAAGTACGCGTAATACACCTTGTTGCCGCTGTCGTCCGTATAGGTCTGCGGAACCGCTTTCGCGTTGGCGGTAAAGGTGGCAAGCCAATCCATCATGGAAGCGCGCGCTGTCTGCTGCGCGGCGCTGACGTGCGCGCTGTTGACCACGTTGCCGTAGGTCGGAATCAACACGGAGGCGAGAATGCCGATGATGGCGATGACGATGACCATTTCGATGATGGTAAAGCCTTTTTTGAGATTCTTCATGTTCGTTTCCTTTCTTTTGCTTTTGTGCTTTTTCTTTATTTCACGCTCGGGGCGGCGAGCGCCGCCCCTGAGCATTGAAACCGGTGCGAAAGATCAGTTAAGAGAGTTTCGTATTGTCGAATTTGTTTCCGGCTGTGGAGGTGTTGATATTGTAGATCGAGGATGCAACGGTGCTAGAATGCAGGACTTTACCGTTTCTGTTTTTATCAACCGTCTGAATGGTACCACTGTTGGAGCAACCGCTGATCGTTAAGCTTGTCAAGTAGTTCTGATTGCCGAGAATACCGGCCGCTGCGCCCGCCTTGATGGTTCCCGTATTGCTGCATCCGCTGATCGTCAGGTCGATGTGCTTTGTAACCTGGGCATAGCCGAGGATTCCGCCGCCCTCTTCGTAAGCGCCCTGCGTCGGAATGTGGGTGACATTGGCGCCGTTGCTGCAGTTGCTGATCACAACATCGCCCCAGCCGGCAAAGATGGACTCACTGTCGTTCTTCGCGCGCGCCTCGTTGTAGCCGCCGCCGCTGTAATACGCGCCCGCTACAACGGCGCAAAGGCCGCCGCAGCGTCCTGTCGCCATAACAGAGCAGGAGGATGCAACCGTGACGTTTGTGATCTTTGTCGTCCAACCGTCGAACGCACGGTCTCTGTAATCATAGCTGACAGACTGAGTGCCGTTCAGGCGGTTCGAGTTCTGTTCCGCAATGGTGCTGCCGTCCCACTTCTGACCACTGGCTGCATAAGCGCTGTATCCGCCGGTCGTGCCGCTGACCGTATCGTACTGCGCGATGCCGCCGCTCATGCCGGTGATGACCTTGCCTTTGTTCTCGTAACCGAAGCCATTGTAGCTGTAGTCCTCGCCGGTGGCACGGATCGCGCCGACGGCAACCGCTGCGTAGCTGTTCCAGTTGTAGTCGAACACGACAGAGCAGTTCTCGAAGGTCACGTTCTTCAGCTCACCGCCGTTCTCCAGTACACCGATAAAGCCAACGCCGTACTTATCGCCATTCTGATAACCGAAGTAGGTGCCTTCACGTTCACTGGTGGCACGAAGCGCGGTGTTGTTCCAGCCCTTGCCGGACATGGAAAGCATGACCCACGACTTGTTCGCCTCAAGGTGCATGTTCGTGATCTTGTGGCCGCCGCCGTCCAGTGTGCCGCGGAAGCCGTACTGTCCGTTGCCGATGGGCAGCCAGGGATGATAATTGTCCAGGCTGATGTCATTGGCGAGCGTGATCGTCTTTCCGTAGAAGCTGGTTGCGCCGTTAAACACCAGCGAGGAAAGGCCGTAGAGCTGAGACGGCTTGGTGATGGTATAGCTGGTATCTTTTTCATGACCGATGTACCAGCTCGTGTCGCAGGTGTCCTGCGCCTCCGCAATCGTGGATACAATGCTGACGCCGGAGGCGCCAGTTGCCGAAACCTGCGTCACGGTGCCGACCGCCGACGCCACCACGGCAGACGCGCTGTTTGTAGCGCTCATGATGGCGCCCGATACCACGTTGGTCTTCATCGCGTTGATGGAATTGACGATGCTGCCCAACTCGCTGCTGGAGATCAAAGCCTGTGCGGTGTTGGCGTTGGTGATGCCTTCGATGGCTCCCGCTTGAACCGCCTGTGCAATGTTGACAGCCGTACCGACGATGGCGTTGCCCGTCTTTTCAACGATGTCCATCGCCGCGTTGACGTTGCCGCCCGCAGAAATGATCGCCTGCGTGACCTGAGCCAGATAGTTCGCCGCATATTCCGCGGTCAACGGGCTGATCGTGCTCTGCGTGATACCGTTGCCGACGGACACGCCGTCAAACAGAACGCTATGCTCGCCGTTAACGGTCATGCTGATGAAGGAACCGTCCTTCAGAATAACCTGAACTTCATCGGTGCCGGATTTCAGCTTAACGGAAACAGACGTCGTTTCATCGCTCATGTCATGCGCCTGAGTCTGTGCGGGAAGAATCGTACCGCCGTCCTCAACAACAACCGTCGTATCGCCGTCAAGGTAAATTACGCCGCCGTTAGGAAGCGCGATCACGCCCCAAATGTTCGCGCACGCGCTGTCCACGTTCAGGTACACGCCGCTGTAGTCCGGCGCGTTCAGGTACATCGTACCGCCGAAGTTAAGGGTGATTGCGGTCTTTTCAGAAAACTCGCCGTTTGCCGACCAGTTGATAGACCCGTCATCCTTGTAGAAGTTCTTGACGTTCAGAACACCGAAGCTGTACTCGGGCAACACGTTACCGCCATAGACGTTGAACGTAACGGGTGTCTTGCCGTCGGCAGATGTGTCCACGAAAGCAACGCTGTGGCACTTGAAAGAATTTCCGTTCGTCTCAAGGCTCGCACCATCCAGGAAGATAAACAACGTATCCGCCATCTCCACATCGTTCTGGAGCGCAAGAGAGCCGTTTATGACATAGACTTCAGTAAACTTTCCGGACAGGTCTTTCAGTTCCTTGTTTGCAATTTTGCTGCTGATCGACGTGGAAAGATTCTGCTTATTGCTGTCGTAGGTCACAAACCTGTAGTCTTTCAGGCACGCCGCAATTTCATCAGCATTTTCACCGCTGACCGGATAGTACAGATTTCTGTCAGGCGCAGCCTTGTTTTCAACCTTCACCTTATTCACAGCGGTAAAAGTCTTCGTCTTGGAGTCGAAAACTGCTTTGCTGAGACTCGCCGAGGCGGTCTCCTTGCCAAAGTTGGAAACGACAGCCGCCGTCACGTCCAGCATTGGGCCATTGCCTTCAGAAAGCTGCGCCGTGGCCGCGATCTTGTTCACGCTGGCAAGGTTTGCAGCCTTCGCAGTGCTCTCTGCGCTTGAAATAGAAGAGCTGAAGTTCGGAAGAAGCGTCGCTGTGAGAATGCCGATGATAGCAATCACTACGACCATCTCAATAATGGTAAAGCCCTTCTTGTTTTTTGCTTTCAAAAAATAGTTGAGCATTCTTCTAACCTCCTATTGATCGTTGGCTTTTCGGAAGTATATGCCATTTACTCTTGGCCGTAAGGAACGGTTGTGCTAAGTTCGCCATACGTACCGGGCCACGTTACGCCTCCGACCGTGATTGTTGTATTCGTTTTATATTTGACCTTGATGCTGTCATTCACATAACTTGGATACGTATCAACATCAACCTCATAATAATCGGAATCGCCAGGCTGCCACTCGCGGGCTTTAAAAATCTGAGAGGACCACTTTGTTACCTCAAGATCCTCATCGTTTTTCACCTCCGCGACGACAACAACTTCAAGGTCGGTTGTATTCGGGTTAGTCATAGAAAGCGTTCCCTCAAGCAGATAAATCTCGCCAGCCAAACCATCCGCCTCAATCTTGTCCTGATACACCGCGTAACCGGTACTTTGCAGGCCGCTTAAATGCGCACTCTCATCAGCGTATGTAACAAGCGAGGTCATGGCATCTTGCTTGAGATCAAGCGTACCGCCGCAGACACAGAACGGGAAGCCTGCCGTCGAGTAGTAAGCGCCGCCATTTACATTCACCGTCGATTCATTGTAAACAAATACAGCGTAACCATAGGTGCTTCCCCAAGCAACCGTATAGTTATTGAGGTTCACGGTTCCCGAGTTAGCGTAAATCGCGTTTCCAAGGCCAGTATTAATCATGGCACTGTTGCCAATCGTGGTCGTGCCCGCTCCAGAGTTTACAACCGCATTTCCATAAGTATCAGCCGCTGCCACTCCAACTGCACTGAGCGTCAGGGTTCCCCAGTTAATGACACCATTGCAGTTGCTCCTCGCAGCATTTGCACTGCCGTTGTTGACAATGACAAATCCCTTCATCTGGCTGGCGTTGAAATTCAGATTTTGATTCGAGTCAGTGGTGAAGGCCGGCAGTGTAAAGCCGTTTGACTTCACGGTCAATGTACCCTTGTTGTAAATCGCGTCATGGCCTCTGGAAATGATGTTGTAACCAGCTAAATCAATGGTGATATTCTGATTTGTGTCAACGTAGAGCGGATAATCCAACGTCCAGTTGGCTGTAAGCGTCCACGTTGTCGGCGTGGTCACGCGCGTAATCGGGAGACCGCCGTCATCCGACGTGCAACCGCCAGTACCAAGAACGCGAACCGTCACACCATCTACAGTAGTCCTGTACCATTTCAGTTCTTCGCTCGCAGTGTGCGTATGGCCACTGCCGCCACCTCCGCCGGTGCTGGGCGTCGTCGTGTCGACGTCGAGGTTGATGTTCACGTTCGACGAGTCGCTGACGCTGCTCTCACCGCCGGTCGCAGTCTCCGTCGTCGTGGTGGTAGTCGTCTTGCCGCTGGCGTCTGTCGTCGTGGTCGTCGTCTCCGTAGTCGTCGCGCCCGAATCGCTCGTCGTGGTCGTCGACGTGCTGGTCGTGGTGGACGTGCTGGTCTTGCCGCTGGCGTCCGTCGTCGAGGTCGTCGCGCTCGTCGTGGTCGTCGTCGTGCCGTCCTCGGCCGTCTTCGCCGTCGCCGTGGAGGTCGTCGTCTCCGTGGTCGTGGTGCCGTTGGCGGCAGTCGTCGAAGTCGTCGCGCTTGTCGACGTGGTGGTCGAGCCGTCAGCGTTCGTCTTCTCCGTCGCGGTCGCGTTTGTCGTTGTCGTCGTCGTGCCGCTCGCCGTCGTGGTCGCCACGGTCGAATTTGTCGTCGTGGTGGTGGAGCCGTCGGCGTTCTCCGTCGTGGTGGTGGTCGCCGCCGTCTTCTCGGTAGTCTTCGCGCCGTTCGCACCGGTCTTCGTCACCGTCGCGTCCGTGGTGGTCGTGGTGGCGCCGGTGCTGTTCGTCGCCGTCGTCACCGTGGAGGCGACCGTCGTGGTCTCCGTCTTGCCGGCAGCGTCCGTCTTGGCGATCGTCGCGTTCGTCGTGGTCGTCGTGCCGTTCGACGTCGTCGCTTCCGTCACCTTGGACTCGACCTTGGTCGTTTCCGTCACGCGGCCCGCCGCGTCTTTCACCGTGGTCGTAGCGGTCGTGTCGGTTGTCTTTGCACCGCCGGAAGCCGTTTCCTTGACCGTGGTCTCGGTCAGAGTCTCACCGGTGGAACGACCGGCCGCGTCGTTCTTGCTCTCGGACACTGTCGTTTTCGTCGTTCCGTTAGTACTCTCGGTGGTCTCTGTCTTTACGATCTCGGTGTTCGGGGTCGTAACAGTCACGTCAAGCGTCGTTGCCTCGACTTTCTCGACTGTACCAGTTCCGCTGACCTTTGCACCCTCCGCTTCCACCGTGATCTTGGTGACGGAGGCCGTGCTCTCGACCACGATCTCAGAATCAACGCCGGTCTTCGTAACGGCCGCGTCCTCCGCCGTCGTGTTCACCGCAAGAGTCACGGTGATGTTTTCGCCCTGCACACGGGCGACGGGCATGTCCGCGCTCTCCACGCGGATGTCGCTGTGATCGATCTCGCCGGTCTTTTCGTCATACTTCTCTGCGCCGGCTGCAACGACGACTACGTCCGCTTTGCCGGTCACCAGAGCAACGTCCGGATTCGCGATCAGCGTGATGCCGGTATCCTTTGCTTTAACGGTGGAAACGTCCTCCGTCGCATTCTTCGGAATGTAGGTGGAAACGGAATTGTTGAACAGTCTCATCACGCTCGCGCGGCTGATGCTGTCCAATGGATCCAGTGTCGTCTTAGACGTACCGGACACATAGCCCTTCGTGATCAGCGTGTTGACAGATTCAGCCGCCCAGGTGGATACGCCGGAAGCATCCGCGTAGCCCTTCGAGGCCATATTTGCTTTTGCCGCTTCGCCGGTCTTGCCTTCCGTGATGCCGATTGCACGGGCATACATCGTGAAAAACATCTCGCGGCTGACCGGCGCATCCGGATCCATCCTGTTGTTGCCGACGCCGTTCATGATCCCCGCGGCATAGCACTTAGAGATCGCGTCCTTATACCAGACGTCGTTCGCAACGTCCGTGAATCCGCTCACGTCCGTTGTCTTGTTCAAGCCGAGCAGTTTTGTGAAGATCTGTGCCGCCATGGCTCTCGTCATGTTGCCGTTCGGGTCAAAGCTACCGTCTGGCATACCGTTGACAACGCCATAGTTGCTCCAACGGTCAATGTCCGCTTCCGCCCAGTGCCCCTCGGTATCGGTGTATTCTGCGGCAAATGCCGAAACGCAGAGCACCATCGCCAGGCAGATCAACACCAGAAACTTTGTTGCTGTTTTCATGTTCGCTCCCTTTCTGCGAAAAGCAGCACCTATTTTGTTTTATATAAATATAGTGTGCTGCCATCGCTTTATAATGAAATAGCGGGGGCCTGCAAATCCCGCCAGGCTATTCTCTCTGAGAATAACCGCTGAGTCCGTGCTTCTTCATTTTCTCTTTCTCCCGACCACCTCCGTCGTTTTCCTTCGGGCAGCGCTTCCGCGTCGCCTCAGCAGCTACGCGCCAGCCGCCAAACTGGCTCCGGCTTCGCCGCCCGCTTTCCTGTACCTTACTATTCCAACGGGGCGGCCATCCCCGATGAAATCCTCGCTCTGTCCGCGCCCGCCGCCATCGGCAGCATCGCGTCCGCCGCCGTGTAGCGGTGCAGCGTCCGCGAACGTCTGCCCTGTCCCGCGCAGATGGGGCAGCCGCTCTTTTGCGCGCCGCCGCGGGAGTAGACTATCGCCTTCCAGACGTGCCCGTCCGGACACGTCCACCACACCTTTCGGTGGCTGCCGCGCGTCACCTGCTGCGGCGTCAGCGTACCGTTAAGCGTCGGGTGCCACTGCGCCGCCAACTCCGGCAGCGTCGTTGCGAGGTCGTTGAAACCTTCCAGCACCTTCCGACCTGTGCAGTACGGACAGCCGCTACCGCTCTGCACGCGGGAGTTGACGTTCGCCTTCCACTCGTGTCCCAGCTCGCAGCGCCACCAGACGCTCTTGTTGCTCTGCGGGCGGAGCTGATCCGGCGTCAGTTTCCCGTTCTTCGTCGGGTGCCACTGCTTCACCAACTCCGGCATCACAGTCGCCAGGTCGTTTTCCCCCGCGGCCACCGCGTGACCCTCGCAGACGGGACAGCCGCAGCCGCCCTTCGCGCGGGACAGGATCTCCGCTTTCCACTCGTGGCCCTTCGCACAGCGCCACCACGCCCGCTTCTGCGTCCCGATCCCAATCTCCTGCGGCGTCAGCGCGCCGTTGAGGGTCGGATGCCATTCCGCCGCCAGCTCAGGCATCAGCGTCGCAAGATCGTTATAGCCCGCTAATATCTCACGGTTCGCGCAGATCGGACAGCCGCTGGTGTTCCTCATGCGATGGTTGATCGACGTCTTCCACTCGTGACCCTTCTCACAGCGCCACCATACCTTTTTGTGGCTCAGGGGCCGCACCTGCTCCGGCGTCAGCGGAGCGTTCTTTGTCGGATGCCACTGAGCCGCAAGCACCGGTGCGAATGTTGCAAGGTCGTTCTCCCCCGCGACGACGCGTTTGCCCGAACACACCGGACAACCCGCCCCACTGCAAACGCGCGAGGCAATCCGCGAGCTCCATTCGTGGCCCTTTTCGCAACGCCACCACACCTTTTTCTGACTGCCTGAGCCGACCTGCTCCGGCATCAGCGTCCCGTTTCTCGACGGGTGCCACTGAGCCGCAAGCTCCGGCTCCAGCGTGGCGAGGTCGTTTAAGCCCGTCTCGATGATCTTGTTCGCGCAGATCGGGCAGCCGTTCCCCGCGGCACGGGCGACGACCGCCGCCTGCCATTCGTGGCCTCTCGCGCAGCGCCACCAAACTTTCTTTTTTGCGCCCGACGACACGTCCTCCGGTGAAAGTTCGCCGTTTCTCGTCGGATGCCATTCCTTCGCCAGCTCGGGATACTGCGCCGCGAGGTCGTTGAAGCCTTTCAGCAGCTTCTGGTTCTTGCAGTACGGGCAGCCGTGCCCCGCCAAGCGGGTAAAAACCGGCGCCTCCCACACGTGGCCCTTCGCGCAGCGCCACCACACGCGCTTCTTGCTGCCGTAGCTCACCGTCCACGGCGACAGAGGCGCGTTCTTCTCCCCGTCCCACTCCGTCAGCAGGTCGAGGCGCTGATCCGCTATGCACTTTTGGTACAAGGTGGTTTTCAACGCTCTCTCCTTATCCCACGCGTCACGCATGAACCGGCGTCAGCCAGTACAGCCGCCGATAGCACGACGGGCACAGCTGCCCGCCCCCTTCGATGTAATCCGCCCGCTCAGACACGGACGTTTCCCTCCGGATCGCGGTTACGCCGCCGCAGAGCACACAATGCTCATAGGCAATCTCTTCAGGCGGTGTTTTGTGGTTCTCCATTGCTCCTTCTGTCCTCATTCGATCCATCCCGCAAGCCGCTGTTCCTTCTCAAGCATCAGCTCATAGCTCCGTTCCACCATCGGCTCATAGGTCTCCCGGATGCCGTTCATCGTTGTCTGATACAGTCGTTGCAGGCACATCGGGTTCACCCTTTCCGGCATGACACGCGCCGTATTACACAGCACCTTGAGCATTCTGTTTATATTGCCTCGATCCAGGTCCCGATCGTTCCTTGAGATAAACACCGAGCCTTCCGTGATTCCTTCCTTCCTCGCGAAGCTGAGAAGCTCAGTACACAGGGAAGGCGGGATCTTGACGATCCTCCATTTTGTCTCGACCTGCCCCATCCGTATGCTTTCGACCGTCAGCAGCGGCAGATCCTCAATGTTCAGCCCGGTCAGCGCGAACACCTTCGTCAGCAGATACGTTTTCTCTTTCCCCATATGTTTCGCCGCCGAGAGGAGTCTGAGATACTCCTGCCGCGTCAGCTCCGGCTGGATATCGTCCTCCCGCTTGGGAAGCGTATAGGTGCTATCCTTCAGTTCGGGGCGTTCGCACCATTGCAGCAGAGAATTGACGCAGGAACTGAACCTGTCCACGCTGCGCAACGCAAGGCCGTTCTCCCGCATACTCGCCTTGATCTCGCGCAGCGTCCCCGCTGCTATGCGTTTGTCATCCGGCAGCCTCCGGTAAAGGCTCTTCAGGTCATATGTATAGGTCTTCAGGGTACTCGCCGTCTTCCCCTGCTCCGCGAGTGTTGCCAGAAAACTCTCGATCAGCTCCGGCGTCACCGCAAGTCCGCTATCGGTCTTTGTCGCTTCTGGCATACCCTTCCCCCCTGACTTGAGGTGATTTAAGACGAAACACGGATTCTGGTTTTTACATATCCAGCAAAATGGTAAAAGAAATGCATTACACCCCTAATACTAACTGAATTATAACATAACCGCGCGAAAATTCAAGACCTGTTGCCTGTCTTTTTTGC
>Ga0129307_1000923_pt1 | contig 38225 bp, 31 predicted proteins | sample P1105metagenome_FD_94437 | JGI IMG/M metagenome (GOLD analysis project Ga0129307, IMG submission 94437) | Capybara group fecal microbial communities from Wisconsin, USA - P1105 metagenome | ecosystem: Host-associated > Mammals > Digestive system > Large intestine > Fecal | place: USA: Wisconsin...
AAAGATATAGAGTTAATCTCTATATCTTTTTCCTTGATATGAATCTCTTCTTACCATTTCTTTATCTATTTCGTTTAATACTCCAAATTTTTTAATAAGCCAATCTGGTTCCATTAATTCTTCTTTTATTGGATCACCGGTAATTCTATTAATTACTATATCTTCTCTTAAATATTCTAACTGGTCACATACTATATCAACATATTCTTCTCTTGTTAGTATATGCCATGGCTTTTTTAAATACTGTTTAAACATATTAGTATCTTTCAATATATGAAGCATATGTATTTTAATGCCTAGTATTTTTTTGTTTGATAAATATTTAGCAGTATTTATCATATCTTCTTTTGTTTCATATGGAAGACCATTAATAATATGTACAACTACATTTATATTTCTTTTATTTAATTCTTCTAAACAATCTTCAAATTCTTTTAAAGTAGAACATCTGTTAATTAATTTAGCTGTTTTTTCGTTAGTTGTTTGTAGACCAAGTTCAATAACCAAATCAGTTCTTTTATTTAATTCTTCTAAATAGTCATATACTTCAGGCGTTATAGAATCAGGTCTAGTTGCAATATTAAGCCCTATAACACCATCTTGGTTAAGTATAAGTTCATATTTTTCTTTTAATTCTGATAAAGGAGCATATGTATTAGTATTAGCTTGAAAATAACCAATATATTTTGAAGTAGGCCACTTTTTAAGCATTACTTCTTTTACATTATTAAATTGTTCTATTAAATTATCTGTAGTTATTTTTTCACCAGATCCATTTAAGCAATACGAACATCCTCCAGTACCTTTAGTTCCATCTATATTAGGGCAAGTAAAACCAGCATTTAAACTTACTTTAAATACTTTGCATCCGTACTTCTTTTTATAATAATAATTTAATGTATAATATCTTTTATTATCTAAACTATACTTAAACATAAAATCACCTGAGATAATTATATCATTTTTATTAAAAATATGTTATTATTTTTATGGTGATGAGTATGCCTAGTCATAAAATTCATATAGGAATAGGACAAGAATTAAAGAACTTTTATAGAAGTGATAAGGATTTGTTTTTATTGGGAACTATACTTCCAGATTTAGGTAAGGATCATTTTAAATCACATTTTAAAAAAAATCATAGCAGATATGATATAGCAGAATTTGTATATAGAAGATATGATAAAGATGATCCTGTTTTAGCGGGTTATTTAGTTCATTTATTAACAGATGAAATATATAATGAATATGTAAGAGATAATAAATTTTTATATGATGAAAACCATATTTTAAATGGTATTAAAACTAATAATGGTGCATTTTATGGCACACCTAAAGAAGTGTGTGATAAAAAACAAGAAGGTTTTTATGATTACGAATATTTTTTATTAAATAATAGTCTTATTGAACCATTAAATATGGTAGACTTAAGTAGATTAACCAATATAGAGGAATGTAATTATGATAAAGATTATATAGAAAAATATATTAATAAACATAATGAAGATATTATTAATAATAAAAATGAACCTAAATTTGAAATATTTACTTTTGAAGAACTAGACTATTTATATAATGAAACTATTCGAAAAACAAAAAATTTTTTAAAGAATATAAATAGAGTTGAAAACTATAAAAAATTATATTATAATTAATTTGTTGACAGCGAAGAAAAGTAGTAATAAATAAGTTATTTAAAGAGAGTTAGTGGTTGGTGTAAACTAATAATAATATATTTATGAACTTGTTTTGGAGTCAAAGAACGCATATCTGCGATAAAGATTAAAGAGCATAGTTTCTATGAAGTAAGGTGGTACCGCCGTTTATGGTCCTTACATCATAGGAATTTTTTTGTTTAAAAAGGAGTTGAATAAAATGAATTGGTTAAAAGGTGTTCTTACATATTTAATATTTTTTGTAGTAGCTTATATAGTTTATTTAGTGTTAGTGGTATTGCCACATTCTAAATCAATTAAACGTAGTAAAAACAAAAAATATCCACCAGAACTGCAATTGTTAAGAGATTATTATAAAGTTAATATTAATAAAATAGGTGTTATTAAAACACTGAGAATACTAAATTTTGTTAATGCATTAATGTTTTCAGGATTAGTTATGGTTGTTTTTGGAATAAAAGAACAATGGCTAAAATTAATTATAATAACAGTTTTAATGATACCGACTATATGGTTCGTATATTATTTTGTTGCAAAATATTTAAAACATATTGAAAGGAAGAGAGAAAATGTATAATTTTAAAGAAATAGAAAAAAAATGGCAAGATAGATGGGAAAGAGATAAAACTTATAAAGTAATAGAGGATGAAAGTAAAAAGAAGTTTTATATGTTAGTAGAATTTCCTTATCCGTCAGGAGCAGGACTTCATGTAGGTCATGCAAAGTGTTTTAGTGCATCTGATACATATGCTAGATATAAAAGAAATAATGGATATAATGTATTATTTCCATTTGGATTTGATTCATTTGGTAATCCAGCAGAACAATATGCCATTAAGAATCATGAACATCCATCAATAATGACTCATAAATGTATTGATATATTTAGAAATCAAGCTAAATCGTTAGGATTAAGTGTTGATTGGGATAGAGAAGTTAGTACATGTGAACCAGAGTATTATAAATGGACACAATGGCAATTCATTAAGTTTTATAATGCAGGATTAGCATATAAAGAGGAAAAAGAAATTAACTGGTGTCCTAAATGCAAGATGGGATTGTCTAATGAAGATTCTCAAGGAGGAACTTGTGTTAGATGTGATACTAGAGTGGAAAAAAAATTAAAGAATCAATGGATGCTTAGAATGAAAGATTATTCTGAGAAGTTAATTGATGGATTAGCTGATACTGAAATACTTGATAAAGTTAAAACTGCACAAATTAACTGGATTGGTAAAAGTGTTGGTGCGCATGTTGATTTTAATATAAAAGATACTGATGACAAAATAACAGTATTTACAACAAGATGTGATACATTATTTGGTGCAACATTTATGGTTATTTCACCAGAACATCCAATTATTAAAAAGTATGAAGATAAGATTAATAACATGGATGAAGTATCTAAATATCAAGAAGAAGCAAGAAGCAAAACTGATATTGAAAGAACAGATAACACTAAAGAAAAAACAGGTGTTAAATTAGATGGTATATGTGTTATTAATCCAGTTAATAATAAAGAATTACCAATTTATATATCTGATTATGTATTAATGGACTATGGAACAGGTGCGATTATGGCAGTTCCAGCTCATGATACAAGAGATTATGAATTTGCTAAAAAGTTTGGTATTGATATAATTCCAGTACTTGATGGTGGAGATATAGAAAAAGAAGCGTTTGTTGGTGATGGAAAACATATTAATTCTGATTTCTTAAATGGTCTTGGTAAAGAAGATGCAATTAATATGATGATAAAGTTCTTAGAAGATAAAAAAATAGGAACTAAATTCATAAATTATAAATTACAAGATTGGATATTTAGTAGACAAAGATTCTGGGGAGAACCAATACCAATGATACATTGTGAAAAATGTGGTTGGAATCCAGTAAAAGAAGAAGATTTACCAATTGTACTACCAAATGTAGAAAGTTATGAACCAACAGAAGATGGTGAAAGTCCACTTTCTACTATTCCAGAATTTGTAAATTGTGAATGTCCTAAGTGTGGTGGACCAGCAAAAAGAGAAACTGATACTATGCCTAACTGGGCAGGATCTTGTTGGTATTTCTTAAGATATATGGATGCTAAAAATGATAAAGAATTTGTTAATATGGATAAAGCAAAATATTGGGGTCAAGTTGATTTATATGATGGTGGTATGGAACATGCTACTAGACATTTATTATATGCTAGATTCTGGAATATTTTCTTACATGAACAAGGTTTAGTACCATATAGTGAACCATTTAAAAAGAGAATTGCTCATGGTATGATTTTAGCGTCAGATGGATCAAAGATGAGCAAGTCTAAAGGAAATGTTGTTAATCCAACAGATATGATAAATGAGTATGGTGCAGATTCGCTAAGATTATATGAATTATTTATTGGTGATTATTCAAAGGATGCAGCATGGTCAGAAGAAGCACTTAGAGGTTGTGCTAAATTCTTAGATAGAGTATATAATTTAGGAGAAAAAATTACTGATGAAGATTCTATATCAAAAGAAAATGAAAAAATGATTCATAAAACTATTAAAAAGGTTAGTGAAGATATAGAAAATATTAAGTTTAATACAGCTGTTAGTTCATTAATGACATTAGTAAATTCATTTAATGATACTAATATAATAACTAAAAAAGAATATAGAATTTTACTTCAATTATTAAATCCATTCTCTCCTCATATTACTGAAGAATTAAATGAAAAGTATAATTTAGGAGAAGAATTATCTTATAGTGAATGGCCTAAATTTGATCCAGAAAAAATAATAGATGAAGAAGTAGAAGTAGTAGTTCAAGTAAATGGAAAAGTAAGAGGTAAAGTAACTGTTCCATGTGATATTTCAGAAGAAGATGTAAAAGAAAAAGCAAAAGAAGTAGAAAATGTTAAGAGATATCTAGATGGAAGTGAAATAGTTAAGGAAATATATATCCCTAAAAAACTAGTAAGTTTTGTAATTAAATAAAAAGTTAGATTTTTCTAACTTTTTTTGTTTTTTTAGGGGGATTTCCTTCTCAAATGGATAATAAAACTATTGAGGGGGAATAATATGAAGAAAATAATTGTAATTGTTTTGATGATTGTAGTAGCAATCACAAGTATGTTTATTTTTGACAATACTGATACTAAAGCATCTATAGATTATAGTAAAAAAAAGAAGATAACCTATAATGAAACAAAAGATGAATATAGTTATGTAACAACTGATTCAGATAATATCGAGGAATTATTAAAAGAAGAAGAGAAAATAGTACCAAAAGTTAATTACGCATTCGAAGAAAAAGAACCTATTGTTAAGGAAGAAAAAACATTAAAAAATGGTTTTATAGAAGAAAACAATAATACTTATTATTATGAAAATGATATAAAAGCAATAGGACAAAGAGAAATAGATAATAGTATTTATTATTTTGATGAAAACGGGATAATGCAAAAAGATAAGGTTATAGAAAATTGTTACTATGATCAAGACGGAAAGTTATATATCGGCTTTAAAGAAATAGATGGAAATAAGTTATATTTTACTAAAGAAGGAATTAGTAAAGGAATAACTGAAATAGATGGAAAAAAATATTATTTTGATGATGATGGTCACTTATTAACAAATTGTTTTTATGATAATTATTATTTAGATGAAGAAGGAGTAATAGTAACGGGTCAAAGAGAAATAGGTGGAAGAATATATATATTTAATGATGATGGTATTATTCAAAATGGTTTTCAAACTATAGATGGTAATGTATATTTCTTAGATGAAAATAATAATAAATTAAAAGGATTACAAATAATAGATGGTATTAGATATTATTTTGATTTTGAAACAGGAATATTAATAAAAAAAGATGTTAAGTCAGTAATAGATATTTCTTCCTGGCAGGGTGATCTAGATTTTGATAAATTAAAAGAATCTAATTTAGTAGATGGAGTAATAGTTAGGTTAGGATATGGTACAACACTAAATGATAATCCTGTTCTAGATAATAAATTCAAAAGAAATATTAAGGAATTAAAAAGACTAGATATACCATATGGAATATATTTTTATGGATATGCTCAAAACGAATATGCATCTAATTTAGAAGCAAATTTTGTAAATAATGTTCTTAAAGAAGTAGATGCAAAACTTAGTTTTCCAATTTTTTATGATGCAGAGTTAACTGAATTTGATGGAGTTAAATATACTAAGACTCTTTATAGAAAAGTAATTAATAATTTTGTATCTAAATTAAACGAATATGGTTATAAAGATGTAGGGCTTTACGGAAATTTAAATATGTTAACAAATGGATCATTATCATTTTCTAAGAAGTATCCTGTATGGGTTGCACAATACTTTAATAAATGTGAATATGATAAAGAATATATTGGTTGGCAATATACTTCTAATGGTTCTATACCTGGTATAAATGGAAGAGTAGATATGAATATATTTTATTAGTAAAAAAATGTAAAATCTACAATATAATACAAAAAAAATCAAAAAGTATGATATACTTTAAAAGTGGGTGATAATATGAAAAAGAGTAGAAAAAAACAAAAAAATATAACAATTAATATATATAAATACTTTTCAATAGTATTACTAATTATTGTTCTTTTTTTGGGAGTTCTATATAAAGTAAATGGCCAAAATAACTATGAAAAATCAAATAATTCCAAAAAAGAAATCATTAATCCGAATGTAGTTTTTTTAGGAGATTCTATAACAGATTATTATGATTTAGATAAGTATTACCCTGATCTAAAAAAAGTAAATAGTGGAATCGCTGGTCATAGAACATGGGATATAAAAAAAGATATGTATAACAGAGTATATAGATATAATCCAAGCAAAGTAATATTATTAATTGGTATTAATAATTTTGTTCATGAAAAAAGTTCTGTAGATAGTGTGGTTGATGATATAAAAGATATAACAAAGGATATTAATAAAGAATTGCCAAATACTGAAATAATAATTCAATCAATTTATCCTATTAATGATGATTTGACAAAAAACAAAGAATCTGATTATCCTTCATCGTCTGAATTGACTAAAAAAATAATAGATTCAAACGATCAAATAAAAAAGTATTGCCATGATAAGAATTATAAATATGTAGATTTATTTAAAGAATTATCAGATGACAATTGTAAACTAAAAAGAAAATATTCTGATGATGGAATACATCCGAATGAAAAAGGTTATGATAAAATAACAGAAACTTTAAAGAAATACCTATAGTATTTCTCTTTTTTTTTTGTTATAATCAAATAGGTGAGTATAATATGAGGAAGACTATAACAAATTTTTTAATTAGTAAAAAATATATAATTTTTTGTTTTGTTTTTATGGTATTAAATATATTTTTTATAAGTAAATCATCGAAGTATTACGATTTAGTAATTTTTAGTCCAATTTTTTTTATCATAATTATTGGATTAATAATTATTGAATTGTTATTATTATTTTATATTAATAAAAAAATCAAAAAAAAATATCCGATAGAAAAGATTTTTTTACTAATCATAATTCCAATTGGATTATTATTTATGATATTTCTTCCACTAGGTCAAATACCTGATGAAAAGGCACATTTTGCAAGAAGTTATGCGATTACTGAAGGTTATTTAAATAGTAAAGTTAATAAAGACAACTTGGGTTACGCACCAATGCCATTAAAAGTAGTTAAAACTATAGTTGACCAAGATGAAGATAAATTAAAAGCAAACTATAATAATATTAGTAAAAATTATAGTGAGGAAATAACAGATATATATTTTACAAATACATCTTTATATAATTTTATAGTTTATATTCCTCAAGTAGTAGGTATTATTATTGGTAAAATACTTCATTTACCGATTACTATTATTGCCTATTTAGCAAGACTATTTAATTTTGCTACTTATGTAATATTATTGTATTTTAGTATTAAAAATTTACCTTTTTTAAAAGAATATGCTTTCTTTTTAGCAATGCTTCCGATATCTATACAAGAAGGTGTATCACTTGCGCCGGATGCATTAGCAATAAGCTTATCATGTTTCTTAATTAGTTATATATTAAAACTAAAATATAGTAATCACGAAAAAATAAAAAATAAAGATTTAGTAATTCTATCGGTTTCAAGTATCATATGTTGTTTATGTAAAATTGTTTATTTTCCGATAATCTTATTTTCTTTTATTCTTCCAGTAGAAAAATTTAATTCAAAAAAAGATAAATATATAAAACTATCAATATTGTTAATTGCTTGTTTAATAATAAATGGTTTATGGACAATTTATGCAACTAGATATTTAGCAGAAACAAATCCTGGAGTAAATTCTACTGAACAAATTAAATATGTATTATCAAGTCCATTTAGTTTTCTTGGTATATTATTTAAAACAGTATGTTATAAAATAGCTGAATATACGTATGGTTTATTTGGCAGAATGCTAAGTTTACTTAGTGTTGATGTAGGAAGATTTTATCCTATATTCACATTTATAGTGATGATGTATTTAACAATTAAAAACCGAATCAACGAAAATATTATTTCAAAAAAAATAAAATATGTATCATTATTAATTATAGTTATGGTAGTAGGATTAATATTTTCAAGTTTATATGTTCAATGGAATCCGTTAAAAAACAAAGTTATAGAAGGTGCACAAGGAAGATACTTTATTCCAATTTTAATGTTAGTCCCAATTATATTTATGAAGTCAAAAGATAATAATAGTATAATTAAAATAGAATTTGATGATAAGAAATATTTATTGAGTTATATAGTTTTTAAATGTATAAATGCTTTGGGTTTTATCATAATGTCAGGTTTATAGGAGGTATAGTATGAAAAAAGATAATAAAAAGATTGCAGTTTTAATACCATGTTATAATGAGAGCAAGACTATAGAAAAGGTAGTTAAAGATTACAAAAAAGCATTACCAGAAGCAGATATTTATGTATTTGATAATAATTCTAGTGATGATACAGATAAAATTGCTAAGAAAGCAGGAGCAATAGTAGAATATGAATATAAGCAAGGAAAAGGTAATGTTATAAGATCAATGTTTAAAAAAATTGATGCTGATTGTTATTTGATGATTGATGGTGATGATACTTATCCAGCTGAACACGCTAGAGAAATGTGTGATTATATTTTAGAAGGAAAAGCAGATATGGTTATAGGTGATAGATTATCATCAACATATTTTAAAGAGAATAAAAGACCATTTCATAACTTTGGTAACGTATTAGTTAGAGGATTAATTAATTCGTTATTTAAAAGTAAAGTAAAAGATATAATGACAGGCTATAGAGCATTTAGTTATGACTTTGTTAAAACATTCCCAATATTATCTAAAGGTTTTGAAATAGAAACAGAAATGACTATTCATGCATTAGATAAAAATATGGGATTAAAAGAAATACCAGTAGATTATAGAGATAGACCAGAAGGTAGTGTTTCAAAATTAAATACATTTAGTGACGGATTTAAAGTTCTTAAAACAATTGCAAGATTATTTAAAGAATACAAGCCAAGTATTTTCTTTGGATTAATCGGTTTCATCTTTTTTGCAATTGCAGTAGGTTTTGGAACACCAGTATTTATTGATTATTTTAAAACTGGTTTAGTAGAAAGATTTCCAACATTAATATTCTCAGGATTTATGTTAATGATTTCAGTATTAAGTATTGTATGTGGAATAATACTTGAAGTAGTTGTAAAAAAACATAGACAATTATTTGAATTTGTATTAATTAATACAAGGAGAGATAAATAGTGAAAGAGGATAAATTATCTATATTATTTAATAAAATATGTAAGATATTACATCTTAAATTTAAAGATAAAACCAAGAACTTATTATTACAAATGTTTAAATTCTTATTAGTAGGAGGTCTTGCATTTATAATAGATTATGTAACACTAATAATATGTAAAGAAGTATTTAATATAAATGTACTTATAAGTGCAGCGATAGCGTTTACAGTATCAGTTATATTTAACTATGTACTTAGTGTTACATGGGTGTTTGACGTAGATGAGAAAAAAAGTAAAAAGAAAAACTTTATAATATTTATAGTTTTTAGTATTATAGGGTTAGGATTAACAGAATTAATTATGTGGTTTGGAGTAGACATATTAAAAATTAGTTATTTAATAGTTAAGATAATCGCAACTGCGATAGTAATGATATTTAATTTTGTAACAAGAAAATTGTTTTTAGAATAGAGATTGGCATAAAAATGCCAATTTTTTGTATATTCTTTAAATAATTACTTGATTTATTTTTATTTTTCATGGTAATTATGATAAAATACATATAGAAATAGGTGATAATCATGTCAAGAAGAAAAAAGAAAAATAATGCTTTGAATTTGTTTTTAACAATTATATTATTATTTTTGATAGGTATTTTATGTTATAAAATATATGATGACCATTTTAGTAAGAATAGAGTAGATAATAATAATAAAATAGAAAACAAAGTGAATAATATTAATGAACATAAAAATGATGACAAAACGAATACTACAAAAACAAATACAAAGATTATAGAAGAAAAAGCAAATGAAGTAACCGAAAAATCAAGTAAGAATGAAATTACAGAAACAAAAAATGAACAAAAAAGAAGAGGAGGAGCAGTATCGTTAGAATTAATTGGTGAAGAAAATGTAGAAGTAGATAAAGGTTCTAAATATAAAGATCCAGGTGTAAAAGCAACATATTCTGATGGTACAGATGCATCAAATGAAGTAGACGTTGATAATGCAGTTGATACATCAAAAGAAGGAACATATACAGTATCATATTATGCAGGAAATGCTGTGGTTATTAGAAGAGTAACAGTTAAATAGGAGGATATTATGAAAAAGAAATTATTATTATTTTTATTGTTATTAGTTCTTTTTCCAATTTCAAAAGTAAAAGCTATTAATGTTTCATATAAAACTCATATACAAAATGTAGGATGGCAAAATTATGTTTCGAATAATGAACTTTCAGGAACAACAGGAAGAGCATTAAGATTAGAGGGAATATATATTAACATTTCAGATTCTGAATATAGTGGAGATATTGAGTATTCGACTCATATTCAAAATATAGGATGGCAAAAATTTGTAAAAAATAATGAACTTTCAGGGACAACAGGAAGAGCATTAAGATTAGAAGGAATAAAAATAAGATTAACTGGTGAACTTGCTGAACATTATTCGGTATTATATAGTGTTCATGTACAAAATGTAGGATGGATGCCATATGTTAAAGATGGTGAACTTTCAGGAACAACAGGAAGAGCATTAAGATTAGAAGGAATTAAGATTAAATTGGTATCAAAAGATTCTTATGATGTTAAATTATCATATGCATCATTAAATAATAATGGATGGCAAGATTATGTAGATAGTGGAATAAGTGGTTCTGAAGGAACAGGACTAGGAATTAATAAAGTTAAAATACGATTAACTAATAATAGTGCTTTATCAGGTAATATTAAATATCAAACTTATACATTCTTTAAAGATTGGCAAAATGAAGTTACTAGTGATCAAGAATCAGGAGCATCAGATGAAAAAATAGAAGCTATTAAAATTTATTTAACTGATGAACTAGCAAATACTTTTGATATATATTATAGAGTGTATGTTATTGATCAAGGTTGGATGGGTTGGACATCAAATGGCGCTGAAGCAGGTACAAAGGGTTATTTTAAAGCAATAGATGGAATAGAAATAAAAATGGTAAATAAGGGTGATACTACTATACAAAATCAAGCAGGTAGTTATAAAGAGTCTGTGGATAGTATTTCCTATTCATCTCATGTCTCAAATATTGGCTGGATGAAGTATGTTTCTAATAATGAACTTTCAGGAACAACAGGTGAGAATAGGCGATTAGAAGCTTTTAAGATAAAAGTATCTTCTTTGTTATCCGGAGATGTAGTTTATAAGAGTTATATCTCTAGAAGAGGATGGAGTTCAGAAGTGAAAAATGATGAACTTTCAGGTACAACAGGTTTGGCTAGAAACATGGAAGCAATATCTATTAGATTAACTGGAGATATAGCAAAATATTATAGTGTATATTATAGGACTCATATGTCATTTAAAGGATGGACAGGTTGGGCTAAGGACGGTGAAGAATCTGGTTGTTTAAATACAGATAATTCTAAAGTTGAAGCTATCCAAATTATGTTAGTTAAAAAAGGTACTAACCCTGGAGTAGATACTAACAATAGATTATATACTGGAATGTGGAAAAATAATAATACTAATTATTATGATGCACTTGGTAATTTATCTAAAGGCTTTAAACTTATTGATGGAGTTAAGTATTATTTTAATCCAGAAGGAAAACTGTATGGCAAAAATGTACAAAAAATAATTGATGTTTCATCTTGGCAAGAAGTAATTGATTGGAATACTATTAAGAAAAATGATGATGTAGATGCTGCAATTATAAGGGTAGGATGGGGAACTAGTTATAATGATGCTTGTGGATTAGATTCATATTTTGATAGAAATATAAAAGAAGTTCAAAGACTAGGTATCCCATATGGTATTTATATTTATGCTTATGCAGAGACAACAGCAGCAGCTCAAAAAGAAGCTGACTTCGTTATATCAAAAATGAAACAGTATAATATGCCTTCAGGAACCTATGTGTGGTATGATGCAGAAATAAGTTCAATATCTAGAAGTATATACAATACAGTTATACCTGCTTTTGTAAATAGAATTAAATCTGCAGGTTATAATAATGTTGGAGTGTATTCAGGAGTTAGACAATTAGATACTACTAATGGAAATACTAATACACCTACAATTAGGTCGTATCCTATTTGGGTTTCTCAATATTACAAAGATTTACAATATACTGGTACTTATAAAGGATGGCAATTTGCTTCAGATGAGCATGTTGATGGAATAAATGGTAATGTTGATGTAAGTATGTTCAAAAAATAGAAACTAAATCGTTTGATTTAGTTTTTTTTATTGTTATTATATGATATAATTGAATAGTAGAAAGGCATGGGATAAAATGAAACAAACTAGTGAATATGCTATTAAAATTAGAAATTTAGATAAAAAATTTAAAATAAATTCTGATAAACCTAGAACACTAAAAGAAAAGGTTTTATTTTCAAGAAGAAATAAAGTTGAAATGATTAGTATTCTAAAGAATATTTCTCTTGATATCAAAAAAGGTGAAACAGTTGCATTAATTGGAACAAATGGTAGTGGAAAATCTACATTATTAAAATTAATGACTAAAATAATATATCCGACAAGTGGAAAAATTGAAATTGAAGGAAAATTAACATCATTACTAGAATTAGGAGCAGGATTTCATCCGGATTTTACAGGAAGAGAAAACATTTATTTTAATGCTGCAATATTTGGGTTAACAAAACAACAAATAGAAAAAAGAATAAATCAAATAATTGAGTTTTCAGAACTTGGTGATTTTATTGATAATCCTGTTAGAACTTATTCATCAGGTATGTACATGAGACTAGCTTTCTCAGTAGCAATAAATGTAGATGCAGATATATTATTAATTGATGAAATATTGGCAGTTGGAGATCAACATTTCCAAGATAAATGCTTTGCAAAATTACATGAACTAAAAGATAGTGATAAAACAATAGTTATAGTTACTCATAATTTAGATCAAGTTGAAAAATTATGTAATAGAGCTATTTGGATAAAAGATGGAAGAGTAGAAATGGATGATGTTCCAAATAAAGTTGTTAAAAAATATTTAGAGATTTGTGGGTGATTTAAATGGGTGTTTTTAAAGAATTATATCAATATAGAGAATTATTAAAAACGAATGTTCATAAAGAAATTAGAGGAAAATATAAAGGATCTATTTTAGGAGTATTTTGGTCATTTTTAAATCCTTTACTTATGGTTGCAGTTTATGCAATTGTATTTCCATATTTAATGAGAATGCAACAAGAAAACTATTTAGTTTTCTTAATTACAGGTGTTATTCCATGGGTATTTTTTACTAATGTAGTAACTTCTGGATGTAATTGTGTTTGGATAAATGGTGGTATTATTAAAAAAGTATATTTTCCTAGAGAAATACTTCCAATAAGTGTAGTTTTAGCAGGACTTGTTAACTTCTTGATATCATGCATTATCATTCTTATTTTCTGCTTTGGTGGTGGAATTGGAATAAGTATAAATATTGTATGGCTTCCATTAATAGTTATTATTCAATGTGCTTTATCCTTAGGATTATTATTTATATTAAGTGCAATAAATGTTTATGTTAGAGATATTGAATATCTAGTTCAATTTATTATGAATTTGGTATTTTATGGTACACCAATTTTATATAACGTTTCGATGTTTCCAGAAAAATTTAGATGGATTCTATATTTAAATCCATTAGCACATATTATAGATGCTTATAGAGCAATTTTCTATTATAAACAAACACCAGATCTTTGTTCTATGGGAGTTGTTGGTGCTGCATCTTTTATAATTTTAATAATAGGTTTCTTGGTATTTAAAAAACTTGAAAAAGGATTTGCGGAGGAAGTATAATGATTAAATTAGCGGGAATGGTAACTCTATATAATCCGAGTAAAGATAATATTAATAATATTAATAACTATATTGATTCTATAGATAAATTATATGTTTTTGATAACAGTGATAATAAAGATAATAGTTATATGTTACCAAAGAACGATAAAATAATATATATAACTGAAAAAGCGAACAAAGGAATAGCATATTCTATGAATGTGTGTGCCAGAAGAGCTATTAAGGATGGATATAATTATCTTCTAACAATGGACCAAGATAGTAAAATGAAATCTGAGATAGTTAATGGAATGGTTGAATTTTTAAAAAATACAAAAGAAAAGAAAATTGGATTAGTTTCTCCGTACCAAGATATTGATTCAAAGGAAGAAATAAGTGATGTAGAATATGAAGATCAAATGGAAATGATGACTTCTGGAAATATCATTGATTTAAAAGTATATAAAGAAATAGGTGGATTTAAAGATTGGTTATTTATTGATTGCGTTGATACTGATTATTGTATGAACTTGCATAAGCATGGGTATAAGGTATTAAGACTAAATAAAGTAGTTATGAAACATGACCTTGGAAATCTAGTTGTTCATCGCTTGTTTGGAAAAGAGTATCCTTGTTATAACCATAATCCAATGAGAAGATATTATATAGTTAGAAATAATTTATATATTAATCAAATGTATCATGATTTATTTCCAGAATATTGTGATCACTTGATTAGAATTCAAAAAGGCCAAGTAAAAAGAATACTTGCTTTTGAAAAGAATAAATTTAAAAAATTAAAGATGATGTATAGGGGTTATAAAGATTTTAAGAAAGGAATAAAAGGACAATTTGTCCAATAGTTTGAATGAATGAATATGGAAAATAATTATGCAAAGATTACTAGTTTAAAATTATCTGGAATAAAGAACCCAACTATTACAATAAATGGTTTTACAAAAAAAGATGATGTTAAAATAATTATAACTGATAAAGATGGTAAAGAACTAAGATACATAAATAATAATATGTTTTTTAATAATGAGTTCTCATATAAATTAGTATTACAAAGTAATATTGTTTTCGTGTATTCATTTTTTTGCGGAGAAAAAGTATTAATAACTAAAGTTAGAAATTCATTAATTAAAAGGATTATTAATAAAATCTCTTCAATATTTTCAAAACTAATTTTCTTACTTAAAAATTATATAACATATTTCAAAAACAATTGGGATGAATATAAATTTAACATTCCTAAAGATAAAAAGAAACAATTAAAACTTAAACTAAAACTTAGAAATAATGGTACAAGAGATTTTTATGAAACAATTGATATTAATGATTATAATAAGTGGATAAAAACAAAAAAAGAAGATTTTAATTATGAGTCATTTAATTATAATCCTTTAATATCTATAGTCATAAAAGATGGTAGTAATATTGAAAAATGTATAAAATCTATTAAGAATCAAACGTATAAATATTATGATATATATTTGTTAGGCGATAGAAAAATAAATGGTATAACAAATATAAAAGAATTAACTGAAGTTAAGGGTGATTATTTATCATTTATTAATTCAAATAGTGTTTTAGATAAAGATGCACTTTATTATATAGTTAATGAATTAAATAATAATAAAAAATTAGATGTAATATATACAGATTCTGATGAATTAAATAGTAAGAATAAGAGATATAACCCTAATTTTAAACCTGATTATTCACCAGATACATTATTATCATATAATTACATTTCTAATATATGTGTAATCAAAAAAGAATTGTTAGATAGTATTGGAAACATTGATTTAAATGATAATTATGATTTAGTTATAAAAACAACTGAAAAAACAAATAATATATACCATATTCCTAAAATTCTTTATAGTTCAAGTTATAGTAGCAATGAAAGTAGTAAGAATGTTATTTTAGATACACTTAAAAGAAGAAATCTTAAAGGTAGAGTTCTTTATAATAAATACAGTGATTCATATAGCATTGAATATGAATTTGATAATAATCCGTTAGTATCAATAATTATACCAACGAAAAATCATTATAATGATTTAAAACAATGTATTTCTTCATTATTAGATAAAACAACATATATAAATTATGAGATAATTATTATTGATAATGGTAGTGATGAAGATGATGTTATTAATTATGAAAAAGAAATATGTAAGAAAAATAATAATATAAAATTATTGAATCTTCCATGTGAATTTAATTTTTCATATTTGAATAATGAGGCAGTAAAAGAAGCATCTGGTGAATATATTGTATTATTAAATAATGATACAAAAATCATAACATCAGATTGGATTGAAAAAATGCTAGGATATGCTTCTTTAGAACATGTTGGTACTGTTGGAGCAAAACTATTATATGATGATATGACAATTCAACATGCTGGTATTGTTATGGGATTAGGAGGAATAGCAGCTCATGCGTTTACTGGTTATCCAGAAAATGATTATGGATTATATAAGAAATTAAATTCACCTAATAATGTTATGGGCAATACAGCAGCTTGTTTAATGATTTCTAAGAAAAAATATGATGAAGTAAATGGATTAGAAGAAGAATTAAAAGTTGCATATAATGATGTTGATTTTAATTTAAAACTTTATGATAAAGGTTATTATAATGTGTTTTTACCTAGTGTAGAATTAATTCATTTTGAATCAAAATCAAGAGGATTAGATATAGGTAAAGAAAAGTATAATAGATTTTTAGGTGAAAGTAATTACATATATAAAAAATGGAAAAAATATGTTGATAATGATCCATTTTATAATAAGAATTTAAGTAAAAAAGTATACAATAGATTAGATAAGGAGAAGTAAAAATGATAAAAGTTATGAGTATTTTTGGAACAAGGCCAGAAGCAATTAAAATGGCTCCACTTGTTAAAGAATTAGAAAAGAATAAAGAGATAAAATCAATTGTTTGTGTTACTGCACAACATAGAGAAATGTTAGATCAAGTTTTAGAAACTTTTGACATTAAACCTGACTATGATTTAAATATTATGAAACAAGGTCAAACATTAGGTGATATAACAACTAGAGTATTAAATGGAGTAGAAAAAATTATTAAAGATGAACAACCTGATATTGTGTTAGTTCATGGTGATACAACAACAACATTTGCTTCAGCTTTAGCAGCATTCTATAATCAAGTAGATATTGGACATGTTGAAGCAGGATTAAGAACTTATGATAAATATAGTCCATTTCCTGAAGAAATGAATAGACAAATGGTAGATTGTGTAACTGATATGTATTTTGCACCTACTAATTTATCTAAAGAAAATTTATTGAAAGAAAATATTGATGAATCAAAGATATATGTAACAGGTAATACAGCTATCGATGCAATGAGTACTACTGTTGATACAGAATACAAACATGAAGTATTAGATTGGGTAGGAGATAGTAGAATGATATTACTTACTGCGCATAGAAGAGAAAATCTTGGTGAACCTATGAAAAGAATATTTAAAGGTATTAAAAGAATAGTAGATGAAACACCTGATGTTAAAGTTATATATCCAATTCATTTAAATCCAAAAGTTAGAGAAGTAGCAAATGAAGTATTTGGTGATAGTGAAAGAATTAAATTAATAGAACCATTAGAAGTATTTGATTTTCATAATTTTCAAAACAAATCATATATAATTTTAACTGATTCAGGAGGAATTCAAGAAGAAGCTCCAAGTTTAGGAAAACCAGTACTAGTTTTAAGAGATACAACAGAAAGACCAGAAGGTGTAGATGCTGGAACATTAAAATTAGTTGGTACAGATGAAGAAACAATTTATCAAGAAACAAAAAAATTATTAAATGATAAAGAAGAATATGAAAAGATGAGTCATGCATCAAATCCATATGGTGATGGTCATGCTTCTGAAAGAATAGTAAGGGAGATAGTTCTAAAATATTCAAAGTAAATAAATGATAGGAGAGTTAATATGAAAAATAAGAATTTAGCAATAATTGTCTTAAATTATAATGATGGTGATACAACAATTAATTATATTAATTCAATAAAAAAATATAAAACTATAGATAAATTTATTGTTGTTGATAATAATTCAACTGACGATTCATTTGAAAAAATGCAAGAATTAAAAAGTGATAATATAGATGTAATAAAAAGTGATAGTAATAAAGGTTATGCATATGGAAATAACTATGGATACAATTATTTAAATGAAAAATATGGTGAATTTAACTATATATGTATTTCAAATCCTGATGTAATTGTAGAAGAAAGTGCTTTTAAAAAATGCGTTGATTTTTTGGATAAGAATAAAGAATATGCCGCTTGTGCACCTAGAATGTATGATCGTAATGATGAACCACATAGATTATCTGGATGGAAGGAAAGAACTCTAAAAAATGATGTTAGAGACTCATCAAAATTTTTAACACATTTAACTCAAAAATCACATGAAGAAATGTATGATAAAGATTATTTTGATCATAAACCATATAGGGATGTAGATGCTTTAGCAGGATCATTCTTTATAATTAGAAGTGATATTTTTAAAAAAGTAGGCTTATTTGATGAAAATACATTTTTGTATTATGAAGAAGATATATTATTCAAAAAAATAAGAGACAATGGTAAAAAATTAGCAGTTATAACTGGTACTAAATTTAACCATATGGAAGCTGTCACAGTATCAAAAAATATTAACTCTGGTAGAAAATTTAAAATAATGCAAAAAAGTAAAAAGTACTATCATAAAACTTATAATTCTGATGTAAATCATGGATTAAAAAAATTAAAACTAATATCACTAGATTTAGTAACTATATTTAAATTTTTAGATAGACCAATGACAAAAATTTTAGATAGAATTATGTATATAAAACATTTAGGAATAATTAATTGTATTCTAAAAATTCTATTTTTAATATTAACATATATATTTTTACCTATTACAACTTTATTTAAAAAAATTAGAAAACGTGAAAAAATATTATATTTTAGTTTAGTTGATTGGAGATGGATTAAACAAAGACCTCATTTTGTTGCTCTTTATTTAGCGGATAATGGTTATAATGTAACCTATACTTTCCAAAAAGTAATAAAATCTGAAGATGGTGCAACTGTAAGGAATAAAACTGATAAGAAAAATTTAAAAATAAAACCTTATTACATATTACCAGCAGAGAATAGTAAAATACGTTTAATTATCAATTGCTGGATAAGTATTATAAAATGTTTCTTTTGGAATTATGATAAAGTAATTTTAACTCAACCTAATCAATGTGATTTTATATTCTTTAAAATTTTAAAGGTTAGAGGTACAGATGTTTATTACGAATGTATGGATAATTATGTTGAATGGGAGCCAGATAAAACTATATTTAAATCAAAAGAAGCTAAATTAATACCAAAAGTTTCTCATACATTTGTAAGTAGTCAAAAATTATACAATGATTTTGTAAGAAATTATAATTTAAATTCTGATCAAATAACTTTAGTTCGTAATGGATATGATAAAGAATTATTTGAAAAATATGAGTATAAAGATGCAAAATTTACTTCACCAAATATGGTTTATATTGGTACAGTAGATACTTGGTTTGATTTTCAAACTATACTAAATTTTGCAAAAAAACATTCTGATTATACTATTTATATAATAGGACCTGTTAATAAAAATATTAAAGTTCCTAATCAAAAGAATATAGTGTTCTTAGGTTCGATTGAACATAAATATGTTCCATCTTATATTGAACAAAGTGATATATTATTATTACCTTTTGTAATAAATGATGTAATTGAATATGTTGATCCAGTAAAAATGTATGAATATCTATATTTGAAAAAACCAGTAATTTCAAGTTATTGGGGTGAATTAGATCAATTTAATGGCTTAGTTTATTTTTATAAAGATGAAAAAGAATTTGAAAAAGCTGCTTTAAATGCAACTAAAAATGAATATAAGATAAATGATGATTACAAGAAATTAATGCATGATTCAAGTTGGAATAATAGACTTAAGGGTTATCTAAAAGGACTTCAAAAAAAAAATGAAAAATTAGGGGTTAAAAATACCTTAATTTCATTATTATTAATAATTGTTATTATTTCACAGTTTTATTTTATTTCAAAGAATACATTTTGTGAGTATATATTTAAACCACAATATAATGTGGATAGATATGATATAAATACATTAGTTTTAAGTAAAGAATTAGAATTGACTAAGAATATTATACCAAGAAAAAAAGGTATAAATGTTGCAATTACGATAGATAATTCAGATGAAAAATACAATGTACCTTTACAATTTTATTATGATAAATTATTGTTTTATCCAAATAGGATTGTAGATAATTATAAAAATAATGATGCTTCTTATTACAAAAATCCAAAGATTGCAAAAAAATATTTAGATGATTCAAAGATAGACTATTTAATTATAGTCGGAGATAATATTGATTATTTATCATATATTACAACAAAAGATATTACTATATTTTCATATAAAGACAAAGTGTTAAAAAAGGAAGCTGAATTCGATTCTAATTTATATTCTTTTGAAAAGGAAGCAAAAAAATATAATAAAAAAGAATTATTTAATGAAACTATAGATTCGATTAATAAATATGTAGAAACTTATTCTAATACATATTCTCCTGCTGGTGTAGAAGAATTAACAGAATATGCTAATGATCTATATAATAATAATGAGTATAAAAGGGCAGAAAAATATTATAAATTATTGACTGATAAAAAGGTCAAAGAACCAATAGTTTATTATAATTATTCAAAAATTCTTATAATGAATAAGAATTATACGGAAGCAAGTAATAATATTAATCGTTGTTTAAAATATAAAAAATGTCCTAAAAATGCTTCTCATATCAAAAAGAATATAGAGGAGGAATTAAGATGATATCATTTATAATATTATTATTTTTACTTGTATATACAGGTATAATGGTTTTGAATATTTTTAAAAAAGAAATTAAAATATCTCATATTTTATGTTTTGCTTTTCCAATAGGAATTGTTATTCATACATTAATTTTTTCTTTATTCTTGTATTTTAGAATTGATTATAGTTTTATAATATTTACTATTATTTCTCTGATTTTTACTTTATCAATATTTAAAAACAAGATAAGAATAAAAAATGATTTGAAAGAAATACCAATTTATTTAATTATAATTTTATTGTTATTTGGAATGAGATTGATAGTAGTATCAATTAATGGATTTGTGGATTTTTATAATTTTGATGAGTTTTCAGCTTACCAAAAAAATTCATATTTGATTGAAATGTTCCATGATTATCCTAGCTTTTTTGGAACATATTCTCCAATTAATTATTTTTTAGGTACTAAAACATATGAAACATTAGGTTTTTCGGTAAACTATGTTAGAGGTCTTACGCCAATCTTTTATATATTGTCTTCATTCTTTATATTTATATCATTAAAAGAAAATAAAATTAATAAACATATATCTGCTTTAGTTTCAATTATATTTTTATTAGGTAGTTCTGAATTAATAATATTATCAAAAACTTTTTATAATAATATCTATTTTCTTTATTTTTTTACAACATCAATATATATTATATTAAAATTTTATAATATTGATAAAAAGACTGGTATACCATATGATGGACTATTATTATTTATAGGGCTTCTATTAACTAGAAAGGATGCATTATTACTTGGAATTGCATTTATAGTATTCTACATGGTTATTAATCTATTTAAGAAACGTATAGATAAAAAGCAATTTATTAAAGTATTGTTTGTATTCCTATTTATTGCTGGATCTTTTTACCTTGCAAAATGGGTTAATGCTAAATATTTCACTGAAAAAGTAGTAATAAAGAATTATTCTAAAGCCGAAACGGTTACAAGTAATCTAAATACATATAAAGAAAAATTAGAAATAAGTAATATAAAACTATTTATTAAATCATTATATTCACAGACTTTTGATTTTGGATACTATTATTATAACTGGCTTATGTTTTTAGTATTTGGGATTTCTTCTATAGTATCGTTAATTGTATTGTTTTCAAAGAATACTTTAAAAGAATATAAAGGTTTTATATTATGGACTAAATTGATACAATTTGGATATATAGCATTTGTTTTGTTGACTGAATTGTTTGTATTTACTTTATATGAGTTTACTTTAGCAGCATCTTTCTCAAGATATGTGTTATGTATTATTCCTATAGATTTTATCATAATAGGGATAGTATTATTTGGAGATAATAAACTATTTACAGATGATTTTAAAAAGAAACATAAAATAATGTATAATCTATTTTTATTTATATTATTTGCATGTATCCCAATTGTTATTGAAAAGTTTATTTTTATGTATGAACCATTTAAACTAATTAGATTTTTAATAATATTTATTTTTAGTGAATTATTAGGATTTATTATTACTATTAGAAATACTAAAAAGGATATGCTTAATAAGAAAAATACTATTTAAAAATAGTATTTTTTTTGTTATAATTAAATAAAGGTGAAGTATATGAAAAATAAAAAAATTATTTTAGTAATACCTGCTTACAATGAAGAAAAGTCTATAGTAAGTACAGTTAACACTATTATTGATTATAATAAGAAGAATAATGCAAATTTAGATTATGTTGTAATAAATGATGGATCTAAAGATAATACAAAAAAAATACTAGAAGATAATAATATTAACTATATAAATCTAGTAATGAATTTGGGTATTGGTGGTGCAGTTCAAACTGGTTATAAATATGCATATGAAAATAATTATGATATTGCTATACAATATGATGGAGATGGACAACATGATGTTAATTATGTAGATGATCTTGTTGAACCTATTATTAAAGAAAATGCTGATATGACAATTGGTTCTAGATTTATTATTAAAACTAAAGATGGCTTTAAATCATCAAAAGCAAGAAGAATAGGAATAAATATAATTTCATTCTTTATTAAACTTAAAACAAAGAAAAAAATATATGATGTAACTTCAGGTTTTAGAGCAATTAATAGAAATTTAATGAAAGAATATATAGCATATTATCCTATTGAGTATCCAGAACCTATCTCATCAGTAGATGCTATAAAAAAGGATTATAATATAGTAGAAGTTCCTGTCGTAATGAAGGAAAGAAAAAATGGAAAATCTTCTATATCATCATGGAAGAATATATATTATATGATAAATGTATTATTATCAATTATTTTAATGAAAGGAAAAAAATAATATGAATAAATTATATTTAATATTAATAATATTTTCTATTGTTTGGGTTCTTGAAATACTTTATCTTGTTAGAAAAAGTAAATTATCAATCAAATATTCATTAATTTGGTTAACTATGGCAATGCTACTTTTTATAGTAGGTTTATTTCCAAATTTTATTAGTAAGGTTGCTGGATTTTTTGGATTTATGACTACACATTTTGTCATAGGAATTATATTCACATTACTATTAATATTGACTTTAGCTTTAACTATGATTGTAACAAATCAAAAAACACAAATTAATAATTTAGTACAAGAAATAAGTATTTTAAAATCAAAAAAGAAGTAGGTGTAATATGAAAGCAATACACACATTTGTGGTTTTAGCATACAAAGAATCAAAAGATTTAGAAAAATGTATTAATTCAGTAATAAATCAAAAATACAAAAGTGAAGTTGTAATAGCAACTTCTACTCCAAATGATTATATAAAAGAAATTGCTAAAAAATATAGTTTAAATATAATAGTAAATAAAGATGCTAAACATAGAATAGGTGATGATTTTGATTTTGCAATTAAATGTGGAAAGACAAAATTAGTGACTGTTGCGCATCAAGATGATATATATGATTATGAATATAGTGATGAAATAGTAAAAAAATATAAACAAAATAAAGATTCAATTATTATTTTTACTGATTATTATGAATTAAGAAATGATAAAAAAATATATGATAATAAAAATTTAAAAATAAAGAGATTACTATTGTCTCCATTGAAAAAAAATAAGAATTCAAATAAAAAATGGGCTAAGAGATTTGTAATTAAATTCGGTAATGCAATTTGCTGTCCTGCAGTAACATTTAATAAAGAAATGATTGATTTTCCAGTTTTTGATTGTGATATGAAATGTAATATTGATTGGAATGCTTGGGAAAAATTATCTTTGAAAAAAGGGGCATTCTCTTATGTTAACAAAAAACTGATGGGGCATAAAATATCTGAAGAGACAACTACAACAGAAATAATAAATTCTGGAGTAAGAACTAAGGAAGATCTTGAAATATTTATGAGATTTTGGCCAAAACCAATAGCAGTTCTTCTAAAAAAAATGTATAAAAGCAGTGAAAAAAGTAATAAAATTAAGTAGGTGTAGTAATGAAAAAAAATCCTCAAATAAGTATTGTTATACCAGTTTATAATGTTGAAAAATATATAGATAGGTGTATAAAAAGTATTCTAAATCAGACATATAAAGATTATGAATTAATTTTAATAAATGATGGATCAACGGATTCTTCTTTGAAAATAATAAAAGAATATGAAAAAAAATATAATTTTATTAAAGTGTTTGATCAAAAAAATAGTGGTCCTGCTATTACTAGAAATAAAGGAATAGAAGAATCTTGTGGTAAATATATTATGTTTGTAGATTCAGATGATTATTTAGATTTAGATTTTTTAGAAAATTATATTAATAATATTAAAGATAATGATATTGTTATCGGTGGATTTAGAAAAGTTGATGATAATAAAGTGTTATTTAAAAGAAAACTAATTGATTGTGAATTTTCTAAGTATATAGTTACAGGTCCAGTATGTCATTTATATAGAAGAGATTTAATAAAGAATGTTAGATTTCTAGATACAGAAATGAGTGAAGATATATATTTTAACGTTAAAGTATATGAATTGAATCCTAAAATTAAAGCGATTGATTATATAGGATATAATTATTATACAAATCCTACTTCTATATCAAACACAAAGCATAAAGGATTTAACGATAATATTAATTTTACTGAATTTGTAGAGGAATTAAAAAGTGATACAATTAAAAATAAAGAGTTACATGAGTATTTTATAATTCGATATGTTATATGGTATCTTTTGTATTCTGGAAAGAATGTTAATAAAAAATCTTTTTTAGAACATTATAAAAAATATTTTAGTTGGCTAGAAAAAAACTTTTCAAATTATAAAAAGAATAAATATATAAGATTTAACGGACCATTAGGAGAAGATAAAAGTGTTGGTAGAATAGTGTTTATATTTATGATGCTGGTTAAAATAAATCTAGTAGGATTATTTGCAAAATTTTATTGTAAAGGAGAATAATATTATGAAAAAAGAATTGATTTCAATTATTATACCTGTATATAATGTTCAAGATTATGTTAGAAATTGTGTGTCAAGTATTTTAAATCAATCATACAAAAATATAGAAATAATTTTAGTAGATGATGGAGCAACAGATAAATCAGGAAAAATATGTGATAAACTACAAAAACAAGATGATAGAATTAAAGTATATCATAAGAAGAATGGTGGTTTATCAGATGCTAGAAATTATGGTATGAAATATGCTAAGGGTAAATATATTATGTTTATTGATTCAGATGATTACATTAATAAATATATGGTAGAAGATTTATACACTAATCTTATTAATAATTCAGCTGATATTTCAATGTGTGATTACAAGATGACTAAAAAAACTGATTGTGATATAAACAAGAAATCAAATAATGAATTTGAAGTATTTAACAAAGAAGAAGCATATGACTTTTTATTATCTCCTCAAGGAGTAAAAATGACTGTTGCGTGGAATAAATTATATAAAAAAGAATTATTTAATGAAGTTAAATATCCAGTTGGTAAATATAATGAAGATGAAGCAATTATTCATTTATTGATTAATCAAATAGATAAGATTGTTTATTCAAAAAATAAGTATTATTATTATCTTCAAAGAAAAGGAAGCATAATGAGTGAATTCAGTCTAAAAAAGATTGATGGCTTAGAATTTATGGAAAATAGAGGCGAATTTTTCAAACAAAATGGCATGGAAAAATATTATAGTTTGAACAATTATTATTGTTGCTATAAAGCAACTAACTTATATAATTCAATAAAGCAAAAAGAATATAAAAAAATAAAAATGGATTTAAAGAAGAAAAAAAATTATTATGCTAAATTAGTATTAAAAAGTAAATACAATCCAATTCGTAGCAAGTTAGTTAGTTTAATATATTTAGTTTTTCCTCAATTTTTAACTATTATGTCAAAAATAAATTTTTTAAAAAATGTAGGTGAATAAAAAGAATGAAAGAAGTAGAAAAATTAAAAGAAAAAACAATTTCCGGATTGTTTTGGAGATTTGGTGAAAGAATAACTGCACAATTGATAACATTTTTAGTTTCAATTGTTCTTGCTAGAATTCTTTTACCTAAGGAATATGGGTTAATAGCTATTGTTACAATCTTTATTAATATTGCTAATGTATTTGTAACAAGTGGTCTTGGAACTAGTTTAGTTCAAAAGAAAAATGCTGACAAAAAAGATTTTGATACAATGTTTTGGGCTAGCTTTCTGATATCAATTATATTATTTATATTAATATTTTTTGCAGCCCCTTTATTAGGACTGCTATATAAGAATAAATTATTAGTAACTGTTATTAGAGTTATGGCATTAAAGCTTCCAATAGCTTCAATTAGTTCAATTCAACAAGCTTATGTATCTAGAAAAATGATTTATAAGAAGTTCTTTTGGTCAACATTATTTGGTACAGTAATATCAGCTGTAGTTGGAATATATATGGCTTATAAAGGATTTGGAGTATGGTCTTTAGTTGCACAATATTTAACAAATTCAATAATAGATACCTTTGTATTGTTTATTACTATAGATTATAGACCACAGTTATATTATTCATTTAAAAGATTTAAGACTTTATTTAATTATGGTTGGAAAATAATGATGGCAAGTTTTATAGGAACAGTATTTGATCAATTAAGAGGTTTAATTATTGGTGTAAAATATACACCATCTGATTTAGCATATAACAATAAAGGTGAACAATTCCCATTACTATTGACTTCAAATTTAAATAATTCAATGGAGAGTGTATTATTTTCATCTATTTCTAAAATTCAAGATGATCCAAAAAAATTAAGAAATGTTACTGAAAAATTAGTTAAAATTAGTTGTTATATTCTATGCCCATTATTATTTGGGTTAGCTGGAGTATCTAAGTCATTAGTATCAGTATTATTAACTGATAAATGGCTTCCTTGTGTTCCATTTTTAATAGTAGTTTGTTATCAACAATTCTTTGGAATTTTAAATACTGTTAATATGCAAGTTATAAAAGCAGTTGGCAGAAGTGATGCAATTCTAAAATTAGAATTTATAAAAAAACCTATATATATAGCAATTATTATAATAACTTTATTTATTAATCCTCTAGCTATATGTATTGGTAATATGATTTATTCATTAATAACTTTATTTATTAATAGCATTTATAACAAAGAAATAATAAATTATACTTTAAAAGAACAAATTAAAGATATTTATATATATATTATTATTTCACTAATTATGCAAGCAGCGGTTATTGCAATAGGATTTATAAGTATAAATATTTATATTAAATTGGTATTACAAATCATAGTAGGCGCTGCAGTTTATTTATTATTAACTCACATTTTAAAAATTGATTTTTTAACTGATTGCAGTAATTATTTAAAATCTATTTTTAAAAAGAAAAGAAAGGGAGTATAGGTATGGATTTAATAAAAAGGATGATAAGATTTATTATTGTTCATCCAAAACAAAAATCAGATCAGCAAAATGCTTATTTAAATTGGTTTTTTTATAGAATAATAAGATTTAAATATAAAAGATATCTTAAAAAATTACCTAATTATAAACCAACAGGAGAGTTTTCCAATAAGGTATGGTGGTGTTGGTTTCAAGGAGAAGAAAATGCACCAGAACTAAATAAAGTATGTCTTCAATCTTTAAGAGAAAAATTAAAAGATAGGGAAATAATAGTCATTACAATGGATAATTATAAAGATTATGTAGATATTCCTGATTATATAATAGATAAATTTAATAAAAAAAGAATAACTTATACTCATTTTTCAGATATTTTAAGGATTGAATTACTTACAAAATATGGAGGAACATGGATAGATTCCTCAGTTTATTGTACAAAATATAACAAAGATTTTTTTGATAAACCATTATTTGCATTTTCAAATTTCATGAAAGCAGATAGTTCAATAGTATGTAGTAGTTGGTTTATTACATCTGAAAAGAATAATCCTATTTTATTAACTGTTAGAGATTTATTACATAAGTATTGGAAAGATAATAATCATCTATTACACTATTATTTAGTACATTTTTTTATAACTATGGCGACTGAAAAATACTCTGATTTATGGAAAGAAGTTCCTAGATTTTCAAATGTACCACCTCATATTTTACAATTTGAATTATTAGAAAAATATAATGAAACTAGATTTGAACAAATTAAAGGAATGTCCGATTTTCATAAATTAAATCAAAAATTAGATTTTTCAAATGCAAAAAATACCTTTTATAATAAAATAATTGAAAAGAAAGGAAAATAAATATGAATTTATTAGGATATATTGTCAAATTAATAATAAAAGTATTTAGTATATTTCCTATTAATAATAAAAAAATATTAATAATTAATTTTTATGGTAAAGGGTATTCTGAAAATCCAAAATACCTATGTGATGAATTATTAAAATATAACAAATATAAAATATATTGGGCGGTTAATAATATAAATGATGATTTTCCAAAAGAAATAAAAAAGGTAAAATATAATTCAGTGAGATATTTCTTTCAAATTGCCACTTCAAAATTATGGATAAGTAATGTAAGATTACCTTTTTATTTTACAAAAAGAAAAAAGCAAATATATATTCAAACATGGCATGGAGGATTAGGATTTAAAAAAATAGAGTATGATGTATTTGATAGTTTAAGTGATAATTATAAAAAAAATATGTTGAATGATAATAAAATGACTGATTATTTTATTTCAAATTCAAAATGGTTTGAAAATTTAATTCACAATACATTCAAGTCTAACGCAAAAATTTTAAAATATGGTTTTCCAAAAGAAGATAGATTGTTTACAAAAGAAAAAGATAAAACAGTGTATGAAAAATTTGGAATTAAGAATAAAAAAATTATTCTATATGCACCTACATTTAGAAATAATTATGAACATAATCCTTATGATATTGATTTTAAAAAGTTATTAAATGAGTTAAATAAAGATTCTTTAGAAGAATGGGTCGTTGCAATAAAAATGCATCCTAATGTTCATGATTATAAAAATTTAATTTCTTTTGATTCTGAAAATGTTATAGATGTTAATGCTTGCCAAGATACTCAAAACTTAGTAGTAAATTGTGATCTTTTAATATCAGATTATTCATCAGTTTTATTTGATGGTCTTATTGCAAATGTTCCAACACTTATATATGCAAGTGATATAGAAGAATACTTAAAAGAAAGAGGTTTTTATTTTGATATAAAAAAACTTCCTTTTCCTTTATCTACAAATACAAAAGAACTATGTAAGATAATCAATAATAATTATTTAAAGAATTATAAAGAAAAATATAAAGAATTCTTAAATGAAGTTGATTATTATTCACAAGGTGATAGTAGTAAGAAAATTGCATCATTTATAAATGATCTTATATAGTAAATAGGATCATTTATTTTGAATTTCTTACTTTTATTTGATAAATATAGTATAACATTATATAATTATTTAAGGGGGATTATTATGAAAAAAATAGCAATTATCTTTGCTGGTGGAGTTGGTCAAAGATTTGGTTCTGAAATACCAAAACAATTTGTAAATATTTATGGAAATAATATAATTATTCATACTTTAAATGTTTTTCAAAATCATGATGAAATTGATGAAATATATGTAGGTTGTATTGAAGAATGGATTCCATATTTAGAGGGTATAATTAGAATAAATGGTATTACTAAGATTCCAAATAATGGAATAGTTCCAGGTGGATCAACAGGTCAAGATACTATTTATAAAGTGTTATTAAAAGCAAGAGAAAACAATACTGATGAGGATATAGTTTTGATTCATGATGGAGTTAGACCAATAGTTACAAAAGAAGAAATATCTGAAAATATAAGAAGTGTTGAAAAATATGGTAGTGCTATTACATGTATACCATTTACAGAAACACCAGTCTATAGTGAAAATGGAGAAGTAATAGATAAAACTTTAGATAGAAAGACTATGTATAGAGGTGTAGCTCCTCAAAGTTTTAAACTAGGTCATATAATAGAAGCTCATGAATTAATAAGAAAGAATGATCCTAATTATGAAAAAAAATATAATGGTGGTTCAATCGTTGATTCTGCATCATTAATTACAGCGGCATTTAATGAAAAGTGTCATATAGTAAAAGGTAATCCAAACAATATGAAAGTAACAACAACAGGAGATTATTTTGCACTACTAGGTATTCTTCAATCTAATGATATTGAAAATTATTTTTATGGAAAAACTAATAATGATATTTTATTAAATCCAGCAATGGAAGAAGCAAAAAATATTAAGAAAAGAAGAATATTAAAACCAGAAAATAAAAAGGAAGATTAATTCTTCTTTTTTTGTTGGTAAAAAATAGATTTTGTGGTAAAATTAAATTAATAATAATACTAGTCAGGGGGGACTGAATTATGAAAAAAGAACATAATGGAATTATTAGTTTTTGGAAATTTATGTTTTCTTTATTGATATTAGCTTTACATTTGGGTTTTTTACATAAAGAAGCAAAATATAATTTTTCTGGAGGAAGTATAGGTGTCGATTTTTTCTTTTTGGTTTCGGGAGTGTTGTTTTGTAAAAAAATGTTGTCATATAAAACAATAGATACTAATCTAGGATATGAATCAGGTGGATATATACTATTAAAAATAAAACGATTTTTACCATATATAATTTTTTTATGGTTATTTTCTATACCGTTTGCTATTTTAGTAGAAAATTATAGATTGTGGGATTTTATATCGGGCTTTTATAACTTATTATATATTTCCGTAAGTAATATTAAAGTATATGATTTTTATGGTATAACTTGGTATATTATATCAATGATTATAGTAGAAAGTATTTTATTTCCTTTATTAATAAAATATAGGAAAAATTATGTATACATAGTTTCACCTTTAGTTGTATTTTTTGGAATCAATTACCTTAATATAAGGTTTGGTACTACTGCAGTTTCTTGGCTTAATGATTATTTTTCTTATGGAGGTATAATTAGAGGTTTTACTATTATGAATCTTGGTTTAATTTTATACTTGGTTTCAGAAAAAATAAACAAAATTAATTTTAATGATTTTTCAAGGTTGATTATGACTGTTATTGAATTTTTGGGTTATCTTTCTATTTTTATAATATGTAATAAATATAATTCTCATATTAGATTTGATTGCATAATGATAATTATAATGTCAATATCTATTTGTATTTCATTTTCAAAAAAATCACTATTATATGAGTTTTCAAATAATAAATTATTTTATTTTTTAGAAAGGCTAAGTTTGCCAATTTATATAAATCAGTGGGTTTTAATCTACATGATTGAATATTTTATAAAGAAATTTCATATATCAATTTCATATTATAAAGAGTTGATTCTAGTAATTATTGTATCTATGATATTAGCATTCATTACAATTTTAATAATTAATATCTTTAATAAAAATAGTAAAAAAATAAAAAAGATATTTATAAGTGACTAAATATCTTTTTTGATGTTATAATAAAAAAAAGGAGAGTAGATTATGAGTAAAGTTTTAGTTACAGGTGGAGCAGGATATATTGGTTCACATACAGTTGTTGAATTATTAAATCAAGGTGATGAAGTTGTTATTATAGATAACTTTTCAAATAGTAATCCTGGAGTATTAGAAAATATAAAAAAGATTACAGGTAAAGATTTCAAATTCTATGAAATAGATTATCTAAATAAGCAAGATTTAGAAAAAGTATTTGAAGAAAATGAAATAGATTCAGTTATTAATTTTGCAGGTTTTAAAGCAGTAGGAGAATCAGTAGAAAAACCTCTTGAATACTATCATAATAATATAGGAGGTGCAGTTATACTTCTTGAAACTATGAAAAAATATAATGTTAAGAAATTTGTATTTTCATCAAGTGCAACTGTATATGGAGATCCTGAAATTATTCCTATTACTGAAGATTGTAAGATTGGTGGAACTACTAATCCATATGGTACAACAAAACTATTCATAGAACAAATATTACAAGATTTATATATTTCAGATAATACATGGGATATATGCATTCTTAGATACTTCAATCCAGTAGGAGCACATGAATCAGGTTTAATAGGAGAAGATCCAAAAGGTAGACCAAATAATTTAATGCCATTTATTACAAAAGTAGCTGCTGGTATTCTTCCTGAATTATCAGTATTTGGTAATGATTATGATACTAAAGATGGAACAGGTGTTAGAGATTATATACACGTAGTTGATCTAGCAAAAGGACATTTACTTGCGTTAGATAAGTTAAATAAAGAAGGTAAAGGAATATTTATTTATAATCTAGGAACAGGTAATGGATATAGTGTTTTAGAGATGATTGAAACATTTAAAAAAGTAAATAATGTTGATGTACCATATAAGATAGTAGATAGAAGACCTGGAGATATTGCAACTTGTTATTCTGATCCATCTAAAGCAGAAAAAGAACTTGGATTTAAAGCTACTAAATCTTTAGAAGATATGTGTAGAGATGGATGGAATTATCAAAAAAATAAAATGTAAACAAGTTAATCGCTTGTTTACATTTTTTTTTATAATGATATAATAAAATTAAGAAAGAATGGCGGTGTTTATTATGAAGAAAAAAATGTTGTTGATGTTTGTTGGAATAATATCATTTGTTTGTATTCCAAATAATGTTAAAGCTTCTTTTATTGATCAATACTTGGATCAGGAAGGATACTTATATATTGATTCGGTAACTCCTAATTCAAATGATGAAGCTTTAGGAATGTCCTCTGATTATTTTATAAATAAATATGGTCAAAATATTTTTATAGATAACTGTAATTCTGATTATTCTGTATGTAGTGTAGAAAATGGTACTGATAGTGTTCCAAATGTTAATATTAAATATAATTTAAATGCAGATTCTAATAAAAATATTATCTTATCTAGAGTTACAAATATACAAAATAAAGACTATTATGAAGTTTCTGATATGGATATGATTAATTATTATCTTTATGGGAATTTGCCTTTATCTACGGATGATTTTTTTATGACCACATATAAAAATGGTTCTTCTATTAATTATTCCTATAATCTTAAAAATAAAATTAATAATTCGGGATTAACAATTAACATTTTACCTAGAAAAGGTGGAGATATTGGTTTTTTTGGTGATTATACTGGCGGAAATGGAATAGTTAAATATAATGGAACAATATATGAAGGAGAAAAAATACTTAATATTAATTTTTTAAGAGTAATCTATGTACCAGACAATACACAAAACTTATTAGAGACTGCTCAAAATAGAATTAATAGTTATTTTGGTAATAATGTTGTTACGCTTTCATATTGTGGACCAGTTACTTCATTTGATCATTATGTAAATTATTATCCTTTTGCAAATTTAAAATATGAATATTCTACTGATGTTAGTCAAACATTATCAAAATCTGGTGGAACTTACGATAATAATTATTATAAATTGACTATTAACAATATTGATTATTATGTATTAATAGTTAAAAATTCTTCAAAAATTAGAAATATAGAGAATCCTCGTTTTATAGATCCGTCAACAAATATAGAACTAGAATCAAAAATTTCTAATATTCCATATTCGTTTGAGACAAACATAAAGGATGTATCTTCTCAAAATAATTTGATCGATATTTTTAATACTAACAAATATAAAATATATGATATCAATTTAAATCCTATTTTTTCTTCATTTGATATATCAAATAATTATTTTGATTATAGTATTCCAATACCAAATGGTTTTGATTCTTTTACAGTATATAATTATGAAAATGGTTCTTATGTACAATGTGATACAACTATAAATAATGGATATATAAAGGTAAATAATAAAAAACTTGGAAAATTTGCGATTGTTGAAAATACGAATGAAATATTACCTGAATCAATATCTTTTGAATTAGATTCTTTAAATATGGATATTGGTGATTCTTATCGTTTAAATGTTAATTTTACTCCAACAAATGCTACAAATAAAGAGGTTACATATGAATCTTCTAATCCTGAAGTGGTAGATATTGAAGATGGATATGCTGTTGGAAAAAGTTATGGAACAGCAGTTATAACTGCAACTACAAGTAATGGAATTAAAACAACTTTCACAATTGATGTAGTATCTAGTGTTTTAACTACTGATCCAGAAGATATAGATTTTTATATAAATGGACATATAATTGATTCTTTAGAATTAGATGAGGGTGAGTATAGTAATATAGGAGTTGTATTTACACCATTGGTTGTATCTAATTCTACTATTGATTGGGTTATTGGCGATACATCTATAATAATGAAGGAGGAAAGTGGTAGATTTCATGCTTTATCATCAGGAACTACAACATTAACTGCAACAACAGTAAATGGGATAACAAAAACATTAACTGTTATTGTAAAAGAACCTACAGATTATTTAAAAAAATATAAAAATCCAGATACTGGAGAATATGAAATGTACATAGGAATGTATAGACCAAATAATGAAGATACTCTTCAATTGTATATACAATCAAATATAGATTCAGCAATTTTGCAAAAAGTTAGATTTACTGATTTTAATTTTGATTTAAGTTCTTGTAAAGTAACTTATCCAAATGGAACAGAAGTAAATTTAAAATTCATATATATGCCTAATAATTATACATATGATACCCAATTATCAAAGATAAACAATATTCCTGATAAGAGCAGCTATGAATTAAATGATATGGATGTTATAAATTACTATTTGTATTTTGATAGTGCTCAGGCTGGAAGTTCTGGTAGTGTAGAGCAAAACATATCATATGGATTAAATTATTCAACTAAGTTTCATAATGACTTAAACAATTATAGTATTTGTGGAAGAGTAATACCAAGAAAAGGAGATATAGGAATATTTAATTTATACACTGGTGGTAATATAGAGTTTAATAATTGTGATAGAATGAATATTTATTCTATGTCAAAATATGTTGATTATACTTTTGAAAACGTGTTATATGTACCAGCAGGCACTCAAAATTATTTATCGTATATTCAAAATAGAATTAATACTTTCTATGGTTCTAATAAAGTTCTTGTTTCTGAAGGTGGAACAATAACTGATTTATACAATAATGAAAAGAGTATTATTGGAAGAAATAATACAGAAGTATTTAGTTCAATCGATAGTTTTATGATTCAATATAATGAAGAATTACAAAAGTATGGAGGAACATCTAATAATAAGTATTATAAATTAAGAATAAACAATAATACATATAACTTTATAATAATAGAAAATTCAAGTAAAATGATTAACTATAATTCAGTAAAAAATATAAGTGGTTTCACAAATGTAGAAATAGAATCTATTGATTCTTCTGCATCTAATGATTTAGGTAATTTGACATTAATGTATGAATCTGGAAATGATGTCACAGAAGATTTTTATTCAAATGCCTTACATCTAATAGATACAAATAATTATGTTATATATAAGACTCAATTATATCCATTTTCTTCAAATATAGACTCTAGTAAATCATATAACATAAAAATTCCTATCTTAGATAGATTTAAGAATAAAAATATAGAAGTAAGCAATCTTAAATATTCAAATGGAAATCCATATAAAGAAAAAATAGATTATACTATTAAGGATAATTATATTATTATTAAAAACAAACTATATGATGATATAAACAATAAAGACTATATTATTGAAGAAAAAACAAATAGAATATCTTATACTACCCATGTACAGAATGTCGGATGGCAAAATTATGTCCATGAAGGAGAAATGGCTGGAACAAGTGGACGAGCATTAAGATTAGAAGGTATTAAAATTAAAGTAGATAATTCAAAATATAGTGGTGATATAGAATACAGAACACATGTACAAAATGTAGGCTGGCAAGACTATGTTAAAAATGACGAAATGTCAGGAACAAGTGGAAGGGCATTAAGACTAGAAGCTATACAAATTAGATTAACAGGAGAAATGGCAGAACACTATGATGTATATTATAGAGTACATGCACAAAATTTTGGATGGATGAACTGGGCTAAAAATGATGAAATGGCCGGAACAGCAGGATATGCATATAGACTAGAAGGTATAGAAATAGTATTAGTAGAAAAAGGACAAAATCCACCAGTTGCATCAAATTTAAATTATAGATATTCATTTAGAAATTTAAATGGTGATCCAAGAGAAGCTTTAATAAAATATACAACACATGTACAAAATGTAGGCTGGCAAAATCTTGCATATGATGGTGATATGGCAGGAACAAGTGGACGAGCATTAAGATTAGAAGGAATAAAAATTGCTTTAGCAAACAAGAAGTATTCTGGTGATGTAGAATATAAGACTCATGTTCAAAACATAGGCTGGCAAGATTATGTTAAAAATGGAGAAATGTCAGGAACAAGTGGAAGGGCTTTAAGACTAGAAGCAATACAAATTAGATTAACAGGTGAAATGGCAGAACACTATGATGTATATTATAGAGTACATGCACAAAATGTTGGATGGATGAACTGGGCTAAGAATGATGAAATGTCAGGAACAGCAGGATATGCATATAGACTAGAAGGTATAGAGATAGTTATAGTAGAAAAAGGACAAAATCCACCAACAAGAACAAATATGAATAATTCTGCATTTATTCAAAGATAATTAATGTACAAATTAATGTAAAAAAAAACAAATACACCTAATTGTATTTGTTTTTTTGTGATATATTTATAATAGAGGTGAAAGAAATGGAAAACAAAAAAAGTAATGTTGGATGGATAATATTAACAATAGTATTATTATTAATTATTGGGGGACTATCATTTATCATATTAAAAGATAAAGGAATAATTAAAATAGGAAATAATACAAAAGAAAATACTAAAACAGAAACAAAAGCAGAAGAAAAGAAAGAACAAGATAGTAAGAAGAATGCAGAAAAGAAAAATATAATAGCTCCTGAAACATTTGAAGAAGGAACAAATGATTTAGGTAAGATAATATTTGGTAGGAATGAATATGATATAAAAGTTGAAAAAAATAGTAGTGATAATTCTTATACAACATATATTGGTGATAAAAAAATTGATGATTTAGCATTAGAATATGTTGCAGTTATGGGAGAAAAGTATCTTGCAGTTAAAGGAAATTTAGGGCATACCTCAAATCAAAGATTATATATATATGATACATCATTAACTGAAGCAGTAGAGCCAAGTTATGTTTTAGTAGATCATTTTACTGTTATTAACGATGATGGATCTTCAAGTGATACTACTCCTCATGTTACTGGAACAAGAAAATACACTAAAGATATAATTGATTCAAATCACTTAATAATAGCAGAATGTACTCCAGCTAGAAATAGTGCTAACTATAATCAAGATTATGTAGAAAAGCTATATAGTTTTGAAAATGGAAAAGTTGAAATAGAAGAATTAACTGTAGTAGAAAATATTTTCTGTTCAGCTCAGAGATAAAATGTAAGGCAAATGCTTTACATTTTTCTTTTATCTACTTGTAAAAAAAGTGTTTTTTGTGTTATAATTCAATATGTTTGATACTAAGGAGGGTTTTTGGATGGCTAAGTATGACGAACATTCGATAAAAATATTAGAGGGATTAGAAGCTGTTAGAA
>Ga0129307_1000925_pt1 | contig 38101 bp, 32 predicted proteins | sample P1105metagenome_FD_94437 | JGI IMG/M metagenome (GOLD analysis project Ga0129307, IMG submission 94437) | Capybara group fecal microbial communities from Wisconsin, USA - P1105 metagenome | ecosystem: Host-associated > Mammals > Digestive system > Large intestine > Fecal | place: USA: Wisconsin...
CCATATATAATTCTGCACTTCTTATTATTCCTCTTACAGACTCTTTATATGTTTCTTTTCTTGCATTATCTATTAATCTTCCTATTGATACTGTAACTATTAATGATATTATGGCAAGTATTATTATTACAGCAAGTAATTCAATTAACGTGAATGCCTTTTTCTTTTTATTCTTTTTCATAAGCATCTCCTATTCTAATTTTATTATATAACAAAAGTTATATTTTATCAAACAAAAAAAGTATAACGCATGTTATACTTTTTTAAATTATATTATAAAATAAAAAATAAGACTATTGCTAGTCTTATTTTAGTTCATATGTTGTTCCTTCTCTTGTATCTTTTATAACAATTCCTTTAGAATCTAATTCTTCTCTAATTGAATCAGCTAAAGCAAAATCTTTATTTTGTTTAGCTTGTTTTCTTTCTTCTATTTTAGCTAAAATATAACTTTCTAATTCTGAATCTATTTCTTTTTTGTCCTCTTTTAATAAATCTAGTGATAATACTTTATCAAAATCATTTATTAAATATCTTTTTGAAGCATCATTTAAATCAGTAGCTTTAAGTACATTATATAAAGTAGTTAACATAGAAGATGTATTTAAGTCATTAGAAATTGCAGATTTAAATTCTTCAATATATTTATCTATATTTTCTATGTTACCATCATTTTTAAGACTTAATGCCTTATTTTTAAGCTTATTATAAGTGTTTTCAGCAGAATCCATATCTTCATAACTAAATAGTAAAACTTTTCTGTAATGGCTTCCTAATAAGAATAGACGATAAGCTAAAGGATTATAACCTTTACCTTCTAAAACACTTAAAGTTAAGAATTCACCAGTTGATTTACTCATTTTACCAGACTTGTTATTTAAATGTTCAACATGGAACCAATAATTACACCATTTATGTCCTGTATATGATTCTGTTTGAGCAATCTCATTAGTATGATGTGGGAATATATTATCAACTCCACCACAGTGAATATCTAGGTATTCTCCTAAGTATTTAAGAGCTATATTGGAACATTCTATATGCCAACCAGGATAACCCACACCCCAAGGAGAATCCCATTTAAGTTGTTGATCTTCAAATTTTGATTTAGTAAACCATAAAACAAAATCATTTTTATTTTTCTTATTTAAATCAACTTCTACATCATCTCTTACAGCTTCTTTTAAATCATCTTTAGTATGGTTTGTAAGCTTATAATATTCATCTAATTTAGATGTATCAAAATATACATTGCCACCAGCTATATAAGCATAGCCTTTTTCAAGTAATACTTCAATCATATGAATATATTCAGGTATTAAGCTAGTAGCAGGTACAACTGTTTCAGGTTTTTTAATATTTAATTTTTTAAAATCTTCGAAGAAACAGTCAGTATAGTATTTAGCTATTTCTAATACTGTTTTGCCTTCTCTTTTAGCACCCTTAACCATCTTATCTTCGCCTTCATCAGCGTCACTAGTTAAATGTCCTACATCAGTAATATTCATAACTCTATTAACATCATATCCTAGATACATTAAAGATTTTTCTAAAACATCTTCCATTACATAACTTCTTAAATTACCTATATGAGCATAATGATATACTGTAGGACCACATGTATACATCCTAACTTTACCGTCTTCATAAGATTTAAATTCTTCTATACTTCTTGTTAATGTATTATATAATTTCATACTATCACCTTTTCTAGATAATTATATCATATCTTTTTAAAATTTAATACAAAAAAATAGTTAGCCTAAGCTAACTATTTAATTATCTTACTATTGCATTGTTTTCTACACATGCAAAATTGTTTTGATATAATCTAATAACTTCAGTAACATCATTATAAGTTGGCATGTTATCTATAAGTTTATTAGGATCTGCTGGATCAGCATGTTTACCAGTTATAGAATCAGCAACTTCTTTTGTTATTTGTCCCTTAGCAAGTAATACTTGAACAATAGCATCAGTATTTACTAATGTATTAGAAACTCTTAAAGTTGGATTAGTTGTATTAAGATTAATACCAGAAGTATTTATACTTTGATAATATGTAGTAATTTGATTGATGATATTATCAGCTTCTGCTTTTTCTTCAGCAGTTGGTTCAGTTCTATTGAAACTGTGATCTGGTAAATCTTTTACTGTTCTTTCCATTGCTTCAAACACTTCGATTGTTGCACGTTGTTCTTTATCATAGATATAATCAGACATCTTTAATAATGTTCTATCTGAATTCCACATACCATCGATTTGAACTTCTCTTGCTAAATCTGAACCCATGAAATATTTATCTAAGTTTTCATCTACTGAAGTTGAAAGCATATTATTTTCTTGTAATTGATTTATGATTGATTCATCAATATTGTTTGCATTCCATGTAGTATACATAGTAATAGCATCTTCAGCATCAATAGTTTTATTTCCTTCATTATTAGCTAAATTTGCATTTATTTCGTTTAATAATTTAGTAGAATCTTCAATAACTTTATCATATGTCATTTCTTCATCAATAGCATCTTCTACAAATGCAGCTTTTTCTTCTTCTGTAGGAGCAGCAGTTTCAACATAATATGCACCATTTTTTTCTACTACTTCAACATTAGAAGTATTTTCTGCTACAGATTCATAATTTGTATTATTCATATCTCTTGTAGCATCAGCTTTTTCGTTATCTTTATTTTTGCATCCTTTTAAACCTAAAGTTGCAATTAGAACACCTGTAGCTGCAACAATAGTTCCACCAACAATAGCTGCTCTTTTAACAATCTTAGATTTCTTTGTTTTCTTAGCGATTGCTTTTGCTTCAGCTTTAGTTAATTTTGGCTCTTTACCTTCTTTTTTAGCTTCTTTAATTTTTTCTTTAGCTTTAGCTAAAACTTTCTTTTCTTTTTCTTTAGCTTTCTTTTCTTTTTGTGCAGCTTCAATTTCTGCTTTTAAAGCTGCTTCTTCCATTTCAGCTGCAGTTTCTTTTTCACGATATTCTTCTAAAGCTTCTGAATATAATCTTTTTAATTTATCATATTCATCTGAATATATAGGAGCATCTTTTCTAGCTAATTTAATTTTTTTAGCATCTACAAGTAATCTTTCAGCATTTTTAACATTTCCATAACCTTTTGATGGATAATATGGAACTATTATTTTTTCTTCAGTTACTGTATCTCCTACTTTGTGTTCAAAAACTATTTCAGCGCGTGCTTGAGTAGTTAAACTAGCCTCATCAAACGCTTCTTTTTCTTCTTCTGTCATTAAAGCTTTAGCTGCTTCAATAACATCTTCTCTGATATCAGAGAATTTGTATAAACCTACTTCTTTAATTCTAATTTCTTCGTTCATAAATAAACCCCCTTCACTGGATTTGCCATATATGTTAACATAATATTACTCCTTTGTCAAATTATATTACATCTAAATTATAACATATAAATTATAAAAAATACATATTTTTTTCATAAAATTATTGCATAATTTTTTTTAATATGATATATTATAGGAGCAGTGTTGAAAGACTATATCATTTAGATGATTAAAGCCGGAAGCACTTATATATTATTTTGGACCCTTAGCTCAGTTGGTTAGAGCTTCCGGCTCATAACCGGGTGGTCAAAGGTTCGAGTCCTTTAGGGTCCACCACTTTATTTTTTTTATTTGCGGGTGTGGCGAAATTGGCAGACGCATTAGACTTAGGATCTAACGGAGCAATCCATGGGGGTTCAAGTCCCTTCACCCGCACCAATATGAAATGAACTTAGGTTATACCTAAGTTTTTTTGTATATAAAAAATAAGTATTTCTACTTATTTATCATATTTAATAAATTAATTTTAAACATATCCTTTTCAGGATTTTCTTTAGATAACATTACACCTTTATATGTAGAAAGTTCAGAAGCATGTCCTTCACTTAATATATCAATTGGTTCAAATTTATCTAACATTATTATTTTTTTATCTAAATATACTGTATAGTATAATCTTATGATTCCATGTACCTTAGCGAATAAATTATCTGTAGGTAGTGCAAGTTCATAAGTTTCTGTATTATTAGCGCTATCAGAAGAAATCTTCTTTCCTAATAAATCCCCCTCTTTTAATGAAGGATAATAGTCAAAATATAATTTTTTATAGGCTAACATATTATACTTTTTTATTGAACGTTCAAGTTTTTTAAACTCGTTTTCATTTACGTATTCAAATATGTATATTTCTTTCATATTACCCTCCTGTATACTCTTCCTATTCTAATGTAATTATACTCTTACATCCATTCAAAGTCAATAACATAGAAAAAGTTTTGCACCTCTAGTACAAAACTTTCATAGTTATTATATAGCTTCTTTAACACCTGTTAAAGTGTATCCTTGAGCTTTTAATGTAGCATCATTATCTGAGTCACTCCATTTGTAATCTACTTTAGTAGCAGTACATTTTCTAGTAGCTGAACGATAATAAGTTACATTTTTATAAACAGCGTCACCTTGTACATAACCATACTTAGCAACTTGTTTAGTTTTTTCTACTTTATAGATACAACCTGTCTTAGTTGAGTTTTCAACTCCACCTGGACAAGATTTATCAGTTACAGTACGATTTTCATACTCTGTCCATGTTTTAACACAGTGATCACCAGCAGGTTGATATCCGCCTTCTGGACATTTTCTTGTTGATGTATCTCGCCATACTTCTTTTATGTAAGTACATGTTGTTACTCTTTCACAACTATTATTACATACTGTAGATGTTGTACATGCTCCTGTTGGAGTATATCTTACAGTTGAACTACCACCTGGATTACCAGTAGATGTTATAGTTCCAACCTTATCCCAATAACCACTAGATACTGGTTGATATGGTTGATCATCATGTCTTTGTACAGGTACAGATTCAGTTCTTGTAGATACTGAATATCCTCTTGATTCATTTTCAGTATATTTAACTGTTTCATAACCAACAACAGCGTATTTTTGTTCATAATGATCTAATACTTTTTCTACTTTAGTTTCTACTTTAGTATTATTATTTCCTTCAATTTTATTTGTAGTCCATGCGCTCCAAGAACCATATCCTGAACATGTACCACCAATATTTAATACATATTTGTATCTATAAGAAGTTTTCTTAGTTTCTTCTTTCTTCGCACAAATAGTACCTTCACAATAGTCATAACATCCTAAGTGTTCAATGATATATGCTTCTTTATCAGAACAACTTAATGTTACTTTAAGTTCATATTCATCTTCTACTTTAGTTAATTCTACATATGATTTATTCGCATCACATGCATTGTTATTACTATCGATTAATTCTAACAATAATGATTTATCATACATTTCAGCTAAAGTCATAGTTACTTTATCACCAACATTTTGAGGTAATCTTGGTGTAGTAAAGTATGATCTTGCTGATTCTTTCATTGTTAAAATGTTATCAGTAAATAATCTTGTATATAATGGTTTTAAATCATCTCTAATACCATCTAGTCTTTTTTCTAAATATCCTTTAGTTGGGAATAACCAAATAAGGATAAATACTAAAAGTACTATAAATAATAATTGTAAAAATATGTCTTTAATTGAAAATGTTTCTCTTCTTTCTTCGTACATAAATACTCCCCCTTCAAAACTATGAGTCATATTATAACAATTTTTTTGAATTTGTCAAATTCATATTACATCTAAATTATAGCATATCCAATGTTATAAATCAATATCATCAAAATATTAAAAGACATTTAAAAAATGTCTTTACACTAATACTCTAATTTTACCAGGCTTATCGATCCTATATATAATTGATATATTCATCTCTTTTTCAATATTAATATCTTTAAATACTATCTTTTTTCTTATATATTCATTATTGTTAACTATATATTTTACCTTAATAAGTAAAGGAAAATATGAATCTTTATATAAACTTTTTCTAAATGATTTTTTATTTATTTTAATAAAATATAGTTTTTTAACACTTTCTACTACCGCGTTTGTTTTCTTATAATATTTAACTTTTTTTAAATCTAATATAACCAATATATAAATAATTATCGCAGATAAAGCCAATATAGAATACAAATATTTAAAGTTAATGACACATATAATACCTATAAAAAGTAAAACAATAGAAAGTATTATACCAGCTAAATTAGTTTTTTCTTTATAATATTTTTTAATTAAATCATCATCAGACATAAATAATTTATTAATATCTATATCTAATTTATCACACAGTTTATATATCAAAGTATAATCAGGTAGTCTTTTACCATTTTCCCAATTTGATATTGCCCTATCAGTAACACCTAGACTATTTGCAAGTTCTGCTTGTGTTAATCCTTTCTTTTTCCTAGCTTCTTTTAAAATCTCAGAAATATCCATAAAATCACCTCATATTAATCATATCGTTTTATTTATCAAAAGTATACAAACACTATGTTGATACTATATATCAAGCTCTATTACAGTCATTCCAGGATTGAAATTACTTATTTTATATGCTTTAACAGATTTATTAACTTTTAAAGTATTTATTGTAGCTTCTCTTATTATTCCACTTCCAATACCATGTATTACTACAATATATTTATTTTTCATAATAAGATTATCTTTAATAAAATCATTAATGGCTACCCTAGCGCTTTCTCTATCATATCCATGTAGATCTAGACTTGGCCATGAATTATATAGTAAATAATTATCTAACATACTACCACCATATTAATTATAACATAGATTATGTTTTTATTAATACATTATTATATTCTAAACATTTTTCCTCTAACAATTTAAAATTGCAGCATCTACACCTTATACCTCTATTTATAGTCTTATTAATATAGCTATAATATAGCGTTCTAGATTTAGCAATTAATATATCGGAATGACGATTAAGCCAAAATAGTTGTTTTCTTAAAAGTCTTATATATTTAGATGATATTTTATCTTTATTTACAAAAGAGAGGTCAAAAAGCTCATAGTTTTTTTCATAAACAGGAATCATATTATTAAAATTGACTATGCCTAATTTACCATCATCTATTTTTAAAAAATCAATTGCCTTTCGCATATTAGTGTGTTTAGGTTTTGGAGATGATAATGGAGCAAAATATTCTATTTCATTTATTTTAAATAATACACCAATAAACGGTCTTAACTCTTTTCTTCCACTATTATATGTAACCCTACTATCAAATTTTCTTAAATAGTCACAATACCTATAATCAATCTTCACTAATTTTAATATATTAGACATTATTCGCCTCCTTTCATAAACAAAAAAAGGTTAGATTTTACATCTAACCTTGCTTTTTTAGTTTCCTGTTTCGGCCGGAATCGCCTCTTTTTTAGGTTCCTGTTAACAGCCGGAATCGCTTGCTTTTTTAGTTTCCTGTTTCGGCCGGAATCGCCTCTTTTTTTAGGTTCCTGTTAACAGCCGGAATCGCTGCTTTTTACTTCGCATAAGTAAAAACTTATGTGATTTAATATTAACATAAGATACAACATAAATCAAGTATTTATTAATATATATTCTCTTGTAATTATTCTTTTATCAGAACAATATTTTATTACATACTTATTATCTTGTCTGCAAATTATAATACCTACTGTATCGTTTCCTTCTATTGTTTTAATATTCTTATCAATATAGTTCATATATGTCATAATCTGCCCTGTATGTTCTTTTTTTAGTTCAGTAACCTTAAGTTCTACAACTACATAACATTTATATTTAATATTATAAAGTAACAAATCTATATAATTATATCTATCTCCTAATTTAATGGGATATTCATTTTTAATAAAAGTAAATCCATCCCCTAACTCTTCTAAAAAACTCGGTATATCTTCTAGGATTAATTTTTGTAATGTCTTTTCAGATATAGTTTCATTATTCTGATTATTTTTAATAATAATAGGATTTTTTATATAATTCATAATACCAGAATTATCTATATTAATTGTTGGATTCTTTATAGACTCAGGTAGTCGTTCATACTCATTAGATCTAATTCGTTCACGAAGTTGTCTAACAGATAATTTCTTATTTGTTGTTAGTTCAATATAATAATTAATCTTATTAACATTATCGAAAGATAAAAGTTCACAATAATGAGACCAAGATAATTGTGCAGACAGTGTCTGCATTTTTTCTTTTAGTTCATAAAATCTCAGCATCAACCATAAATTTCTCTTACTATATCCTCTACCCAAATCCCTAGTCAATTTATTTGAATATTCTTTAATTATTCCTTCGCCATAGTGTCTGCCTGCTTCGGACAGCAACTTACCAACATTATAATATGTATTTAAATCACTCCTATTAATAGAATAATTTTTCACTTTTCGATTTATTTCATTATTTATTAGTTCGTTTTTTATCTCACTATAATAGTTCATATTATCATCTCCTATTATTAACATACAACTTTTCTTTTCAAAATCCTTTAAAAAAATAAAAAAGTTAGTATAAACTAACTTTCATAATATTCTTTAATATATCCAATGATATCACTATTGTTTTCTCTTACTTTATCATCTTTTAAAAGTTCATCTAAAGTAAAGTATTCACCTTCTATATCTATATCTACTTCATAGAAATAATGATGATATACTCTTTCCTCATTATGTGATACTGAATATTTAGAGTGTACTTTATCAAATAGATATTTTACTTTAGAAGTATTATATTTACTTTTAATTTCTTCTATATCATTACCTTTGATATTAGGAAATAAATACATACCCCATCTATCATCATAATAATTTAAATATTTATCACCTTTTTTAATTATTATTATACTATGTACATGTTCCATATTATCACCATATTAATTATAGCATATAAAATAAAAAAGATGAATTAATTCATCTTCTTATTATAGCTTGTCTTATAAAATGTATATCTATCGTGTATACACGCGAATAGTAACGTTAATGACAAACAAAGTAACTTACAAAATGCATTGCCCAAGATACTGATACCACTGACTTTACTTATTTTTGATAAGATACCAATTGTTAATGGATGTATAAGGAAACATCCAAAAGATAAATCCCCCAATTTCACCAATATTTTTGTTGAAAATACTTTTGATATATATCCAGCATTAAAAGAATATATAAATATTACAAAATATGCAGGTATTAACCATGCAACAACATTGTTCATCCACTTAGGATAAGTCATATATAAAGATATGACCACACCACAAATCGCAAAAAGTTCTAATAATGTAAATAGCATTTTATTATACTTTTTATTTGAGAGTTTCATAAATAAATGTCCAAAAATAATTCCAGAAATATATTCCCCTATTCTAGATATTGGAATAATATATCCTAAATATTCTCTATTATAACTTCTAATCAAATACATATATATAATTTCAATCGCTATAGCAATTAAAGCCATTATAAATAGTTTAGCACTGCCATTTTTTTGTTTTGCTTTTTTATATATTAAATGTTTAACTGGTACTGTAAAAATATAGCAGAACATAATTGAAGATAAAAACCAACCTACACCATTATATGTAAAATATCCAGACGGAAACCACGATTGTATTAATAAAACATTTTTAATAAATTGAAAAATCAAATCAATAAATGAAGCTCCATCCCGAGTTGCAATAACCATAGGTAAATTAGAATATATTATTGATACTAATACCGTAACAATATATAATGGATAAAATTTTTTAAGTTTTTTTATTAAATATGAGAAAACATCTTTAAATCTAATTTTTTCATACTCAGTATAAGATGTGCCACTTAGCCATCCGCTCAAGATAAAAAATAGTGAAACTGCAAATGCCGCACCCCCGGCAATAACCGTATTAGGAAATCTATAGTTTTCTATTTTTATACCCCACATAGAAGAATGCCATAAAAATATTAATAGGAACGCAATAAAACGAATAAATTGCATCTGCTTTAATTTTATTCCGTCATTTTTCATGTAACACCTACTTTTTAATAATATATTTCAAGCCTGATTTTATATCTTTTTTATAAATAACAAATGTAAGCACGCACATAAGCAATAATCCAGCAACGCTTGCAGCAATGGTATTATAAAAATATATCACTGAAAATGAAATAAATATAATTGATAAGGTAAAATACTTTTTAAAATCTAATTTTAAATTAATATATTTCTTACAATCAACATATCTATAAACGCATATAGCAATATAGGATACTAAAGTCGATATAACAGCAGCCCATATTCCTATAAATTTAATTAATGCTAAATCAACAAATAAATTGACAATTGCAGAAATAAATGTTGTATATGCAATTTGCTTAGTTTTTTTCAATGCAACATATATACTTCCTAATAATCCGGATAGAACATTTACTATATTAGCATACAACAATAAAGGTACATATATATAAGAAGTTCTATATTCCCCGCCAATAACTACATCATATACTAACGGTAAAACAACGACAAGCCATGAAGATACAAAGAAAAATAATGTCATAATTTTATTGATTATATTAGAGAAATATAAACTTCTATCTTTATCATTTAAATGTAATGATGCATTTTCTTGCCAAGACATATTAACGACCAAAAATACACTATTAATTACATTGGAAAACTTACACGAAACGGTATATATACCATTCAATGCAGTTCCTAAAAAAACAGATATTATTGTACGATCAGAAACGTTTATTACCCACCATGATAATGCATTAGGAATCATAGGCACACTATATTCTAATATTTCTAATGACGTCTTTTTATTAATTAAATCTAAATCAATATATTTATATATCTTCGATGATAATAATACATATATAATACATATAATATTAGCTAAACTTGATGATATTAATATACTATTTGCGCCGTAATTAAATTGTAATATTAATAATGTGTTTATTATGAAAGTTGATAATGCAATAATGATACTTGCACATGCATACCCTCTATTGTTGCCAAGACCACGTAACACTTGAATTAAAACATTAGATATCATAAGTACGATAATGTTAAATATAATTTCATATTTATATTTGAAGTTAAACACAAATGCAATTATCACCGATACTACAAGAACAATAGCAAACGAAAAAAACAAGATATAAATTATATTACTAATATTCTTCTTTTTCTTCTCCTCATTATTCCTGCAGTCAACTAAAAATCTAAAGACTGCGCTATCGATTCTAAGTGTAATAATAGGAACTAATAATGTTATATAAGTCTGTAACAGATCTACATAACCAAAATCTTTTGATTCCAAAAAATACGTATATAAGGGCAGAAACAAAAAAGCAATAATTTGAGCAGAAAATTTTCCTAAAAACAATATTGCTGTATTTTTTACAAATTCCTCGTTTCTTTCCATACTATCACTCCATCATTTTATGCATTTTAAAATAAACCTTTTAATATATCCTAAAACTTTCCTTGGAAAAAGTATAATTCGATTGATTAAAGGTTTTTTAGCGTATTTGAAAGCTTTTTTTTCAAAGTTACTTTCAGATAATCCATTAAAAAACTTATTTCTATTTTTATTATAATAACTTGGCCTTGTATAACATTCATTTGTTTTGATGACATGTTCAATAGGAATATCTTTTATAATTCCATTCAATTTATTTAAAACTTCTTCGCCTTTAGCTGAGTTAATGATTATACCAGAAATACCCTTGCCGTATATTTCTTTATCCAAATTTTTAAGGCCCCAGATATCACATATTGTAATATCTGAAAGCCTGTTTTTGCTTGCAAACTTACAATTATAACATGATGGTCGATAAAATAATCTGCCAGAAAATCCAGTCATATATGAAGATTTTGAAGCTTTTCTTAAAACCTTTTCACCATTAGAGAAAAACAACTTGACATTCGTCAAACTATAACTACCATCTTTTTCTTTGCTTTTTTCGCGAAATACAATTTTATTTAATTTTGAATTATTCTTCTTTTCCTCTATATTAATATAATAATCTAATAATTTTTGAGATGGCACACCATGACATATTATATCAATACATAATAAATTGGCACAATCACCTTTTAAAAAAGATTTTAATCCAGCCGTTTGACATGGAGTACCAGAAAAAATCACTTTATAGCCGGCAGCCAATAAATCCCTTACTTCTTTAAATGTTTCTTTCAAATCACTTTGAACATATTTGGAACGTTTAAATTGGTTGATTTTTTCTCTTGAATTGACACCAGCATGAACAGCCTTATGGTTCTCGTCAAAAGTACACCCATATACATATGTTTTACCTTCTTCAAAAACCGCATTTACTATATCACCAAAAGCACCACCAGATGTGGCCTCAAATAAATTCGATTCATCATTTGTTACATAAGTATATGCTTTAGGATAAATGTCCGGTATTTCATTTGTAACCGGACAAATTCTTCTACATAAACCACAATTGATACATTTTTTAGTATCTATATGAGGATATTTATACCCTTCTTCATCAGACACCATGGTAATTGCGTTCTTAGGGCAGATAGCCTTACACGCGCCACAACCTGTGCAGTCTTTTTTTGCCCCAGTATTTAAATAACAACTAGCCATAGTATCACCACCTTAATTATTATTAACTTTCTCGCTTAATATTGTTGAAGATATTCCTTTGGTATAAGGAAAATATACAAATTCAACGCCTTCTTTAGTTAACTTATCTTCCATATCTTTATACATCTGAGAATTTTTCCAATCATCGCCGTGAAATATTACATTATAATGTAATTCTTTCCATGCAACATATTTATCCATTGTTGTTTGAGGAACGACTTGGTCAACATACTTAATAGATCTAACTATCTCAGCTCTTTCTTCAAAAGGTATTATAGGTAATTTGTGCTTATATTCATTAACTAAACTATCAGTGCTTACACCGACGATTAAATAATCACATTGTTCCTTGGCTTTTTTTAATATGTTCAAATGTCCAATATGAAACATATCAAAAACACCTGTTGTATATCCTATCTTATATTTTTTCATCAAGTATCACCTTTCTTATTATGTCTGCAATAGTTTCTGCAGCCTTACCGTTTTCATATAAACCTATATTTTTTTGAAATTTCATATATTTTTCTAAATAATGGTTTGAATTTAAAATGGCAGAATTAAGTTCTTTAATATTGTATGTTACATCAAAAGGCAACTCATTGTAATCAAAGTATAAATTGCGTTCCTTTTGTAAGAACTCATCTAAATCTGGTACATACAAAATACAACGTTTATTCGTTGGTAAGCAATCAAAACAACAGCCAGAATAATCAGTAATCAACAAATCCGATGCAATAAGCAGATCCTGTAGATTTGGATATTCGGAAACATTTATTACATTAGTTCCTTTAATTTTTCTATTCTTACTTTCAGGATGTAATCTTACCATAAAAACATAATTATCCCTAATCTCTTTTTCTAATCTATCAAAATCAATTTGTCCATCAAAGTCAGGATTAAAGCTCCTGAAAGTCGGAGCGTACAATAATATCTTTTTAGTTTTTGGAATATTATATTTTTCATATATTTTATCTATAATATCGTCATTTTTTTTAAAATAAATGTCAAATTTTGGTGTTCCAGTCATTTTGATTGGGCCATCATACCAAAAAGAATTTCTATATGTATCGTAGCTATATTTCGAACCGCATGTCATTAAATCAATCATTTTCGAATCACATTTAGCAGATTCTATATATTCTTTTGGCAGATGTGTTTCATCATCTTTTTCTATTTTTTTAAGTCTCAATGAACTGTGCCACGTTTGAAGATAAAATTGTTTTTTCCTCTTGCTAACAATTATAGGCATTCTAGAATCACTCACCCATACTTTAGCAGTAGCCATATTATATGCCCAAATTAGTGTATACATTTTAATTTGATGTATATCTGAAGGTATGGAATCATCATATTTTTTAACACACCAATATAACTTATATTTATTATCTTTTCTAAGTTCTTCACATATGTATTTTGGACTTTCACCATATCCCTTACCATTAAAGGAACTAAAAACAATTTTATTTTGTTCTATTTTGAATATCCTAAAAGTATAAAACAAACACCTAAAAACTCTTTTTAAAAATTCCTTCATATACTCACCGCCACTTCAAGTTATTTTATAAATTCTGATACCTTAACCATTTCTATTATACCATTTATTTCTAATTTTTTTAAGTAATCACAAAAAACATTAAATTTATTGTAATCCCAACTATAAGTATCGTTATAAAAATCCTCATTAGATTTTAATATACTATGAAACATTAAAACGTACGATTTGTTACTTTTTATTGCAAATTTAATAAATTTTTTTAACATCCTTAATGTATCATATTTAGTAACAATTACACTATGTAATACATCTTTATCCGAAACTTCTACTGCTGAATCTTTATATACATAATTAAATAACAGTGAAGACTTTATTACCCTATTTAATCTTCTAATAACTTTTTTTATAAATGCATTATGATAAAATCTATCACCAGTTCTAATATAATTAATTTTATTTTTTTTAAGTATTTCTTTCATTGCTGGAACATCGTTTAAATTTAATCTACATTGAGGTGAAGCAATACCAAATGTATCATTATTATCATAATCTAAATACTGCCTCAAATCGTTTATTCCATCAATAAAATTTTCTAAGTCATTATTATGTTTCCTACCATGGCCTGAAACTTCAAAGTTATTTATTGTTTTGATCTCTTTTAACTGCTCAATTGTCATCGGTGTATGCCCGGATGGACAGTCTGCTACATCAATGTTTTTTAAAACATAACCAGTTGTTACATATAAGGTAGCTGGCATGTGCTTTTTATTTAATATTTCTTTAAATGTACGATATTGATCGCTTCTGCCATCATCAAATGATAATGCAATTTTTATCATGCCTGCACCTTCTCACTATTCGAAAAGACAACCATAGTTAACACAGATAAATATAGCCAATAACTATATAGACCAGCGCCTAATATTAAGCTATATAACGAAATTGAAAAAAATATGTGAAAATTTTCATGTGTAACAATTTTTTTAAGTAAATGTGACACAAATATAGTTTCTATTATTCCAACAAAACCATATATCTTTAAATGTGAAAATAATAAATTATGTGGGTCTGTAGGTCTAAATGGCACAAAATAATTATCTGCATAACCATTACATAATGCATTATATCTTGCCTCATCTAAGCCAAATAACAAATATTTAGGATTCCTCATAAAAATTAATACACTATAAAGGATAGCGGTAAATCTAAATAAATTAGAATAATCAAACGGATTGATAAATTTATAAATTTTATCATTCATACCTATTTCACCATTTTTAAATGCATTGATATAGATATATGCAAGACCGACAAATATTATAGTATTCAATATAGTAAGTAATAAATAACTTATTTTAGTTACCTTAATTTTAGACAATATATTCTTCACTAATTTTGTACTAAATACCAAATAAATTACCAATGCTAGCAAATAAGATCTGGAAAATGTAAACATACCCAAAAATAATGTAAATAGACCTACCTTCTTATTTTTTTGCATCAGCATTATGCCTAGGCAATATATTGCTAGTCCAGATTGATTTATTTCCTTTATTGCCGAAAAAGCATATTTGCCATCGGTACCAAAATATATCACGGAATAAATTAATGTAAATGCTAAACAAACATATAACACATTAGATTTTAATATATGCTCCCTTAGGCCGTCTCGCTCATTTATAATAAAGCGGCATACAGGCAATGACAAAAATGTTAGATAATTAACCCTACGCGTATAAATCGTTAAACCGGCAATAAGTAGAAGAAACAACCAATCATATATAGATATTTTTTTAAAATAGATGACATATAATATTAAACTTGAAATTGCAAAGATCAATTTTGTAGTTACAGCTGTAGAATCAATTATATTAGTCGGAAAAATATATGTGCAAAATAAAGTAACATATATTATAAAAATTACTATCGATTTACCATTAATTTTACTTATATTTGTCATATTGCTCCTCCATATTTTTTAAGTTTATATATATTCCATGCAATTTTATATAACCACCTAAATTTAGTTATTAGTACAATTGCCATTCGTTTCTTAAATGATAGTGATTTTTTATCTGAAATTTGGTTATAACTCAAAACTATTTGTTCTATCATTTGGTTAAATCTTTTATCGTGTTCTTGATGATTATCTAGCATCAAATTGATTAAAGTAATTCTTGATGATATTGATTTATCAATTAACTGATCATGTAACTCTTCATATTTAGATAAATTTGAGCACATTTCATCAGTCAATGTAATCAAATCAAAATTACGCTCAGTCATTTTTTGTGTCGTAATAGAACCGGTTCTTTTTAAATAAACGTATTTAGACGAATAGCCAAAAGCAACTTTATTTGTCTTATCAAATAATTTGTATATCGTTCCATTATCTTCATACAATCTATTTAATGGGAATCTAATATCATCAATTCCATCTTTAGTGTATAATTTTGCACATGCAGATATAGTATACAAATCCTCAATTAATAAATGTTTTAATGATTCAATTCTGTTTAATATAATTATATTAGCGTTATTTTTGAAGATATGATTAGAAATTTTATTTTCAGCGACCACATCATACATGCATACTGATATATCGGCATTATTATCAATAAGTAACCTATATAGGTATTCAACATAATCTAAAGACACATAATCATCACTATCTATAAACGTTATATATTTACCAGTTGCGATATCAATACCGGCGTTTCTAGCGTCAGAAAGGCCGCCGTTTTCTTTATGAATAACTTTGATTCTTTTATCTCTACTAGCATATTCATCACAAAGTTGACCACTCAAATCTTTAGAACCATCATCTACCAAGATAATTTCAATGTTTTTGTATGATTGATTTATAACAGAATCTATACATCTTTTTAAGTATTTTTCTACATTGTATACAGGTATAACTATAGAAACCAAATCTTCCATTACTTTTTCCCTACTTTCATACCAATTAATCTGGCAGCCATATCAAAAGGATATCTAAATAATAGGCCTATTCTTTTTTCTTTTATAATTCTTTTTAATACATATTTAGCCAATTTGGAACCACTTCCAGTGGTGCCAAATTCATCTAAATAACTATTTTGTTTAAAAAACTTACCAGTTAATTTATATCTATCATATATTTGTTTTAAACTAAACTTATGTGAGTGATATACTATTGAATCTGCTTCATAACTTATTTTATAACCATTCATAATAATTTTATAAGCTATATACATATCTTCATTTATAGGAAGATTCTTATTATCATATCCATTAAGTTTTTTAAATACCTTTGTATCTATAGCAGAGGATGCATCACTAAAGAAAAATGTTTTTAAACCTTTCTCATTAATATCATCTTTTGATACAACAAATGACTTATCAGGATAATTAAATTCCCTTGTATATTTTTCAATATTATTATATTTAGTTATTTGCCTAGAATATGCAGCTGCTATATTATCTTTACCTATATTTTTAGTTAAATTGTATAGCCACATATCATCTTTAATCTCGATATCTTGAGTTATAAAAACCACTATATCAGATTTACTTTTTAAAGCTTGTTTTTCCCTCACCAAACTATGAGAAAACTCACTTTTCTTAATTTTAGTATATTTAAGTTTATTTTTCTTTAATATTTCTTCAGTATTATCACTAGATTCAGTAAGTATATAATTAATCGATAATATATCTACCTTTTTTTGCATAATTAAAGAATTATTTAAATTAGTTAAATAATTTTCAGCATTATATAAAGGACATATAATATCTATTTTCATATAACCACTCCTAGTCAAATAAATAGAGAATGCAGGGCATTCTCTATTTAAAACTCTTATTTAAAACCCTATACTATTTAGCGCCATCTTTAGATACAACAGCTGTAATAGTCTTAATTATGCATTTAATATCTAAAGATATACATGCATTTTCTACATAAAAATATTCTAAATCAAGTCTTTGTTTATAATCTAGTGCACTTCTGCCGTTACAAGCCCACCAGCCTGTTATACCAGGTCTTACAGACTCATATATAGCATGGTTACCATCGTGAGCGTCTAGTTCACCTTCTACTAATGGTCTAGGTCCTACTAAAGACATATTTCCATTTAGTACATTAATGAATTGAGGGAATTCATCTAATGATGTTTTTCTTAAGATTTTACCTATTTTAGTAATTCTTGGATCATCAGATAGTTTTTGATTTTTATCCCATTCTTCTTTATATTTTTTGATTTTTAATAATTTTTTTAATTTTTTATCAGCATTTGGAATCATAGATCTAAATTTATAAATATATATAGTTTTTCCATCTTTTCCAATACGTTTTTGTTTATAGAAGATTGATGTATTATCACCAGTTAACATATAGGCTATTTTAATTATAATAGCTAAGGGTATTAAGAATAATATTCCAATTAATCCAACAAATATATCAAAAGTTCTTTTGATAAATAGATATGCTAACTTATGTTGTCTAGCAAGTTCTTCGTTTCGTTCTAAAACTACTACTTTATCATTCATACTTCACTCCCCCTCACATACGGCTTATATTAGCACACTTAATCATTTTAAGCAAATTTACTATATGTAAGGTTACCTTTCTAGGCTCAAACTAATTATATCATATTTAAGTGTTAATGTATATCTTTTTTGACATTTTTTACTATACAAAAAAATAAAGACTAATGTCTTTATTTTAAACATGTTATATGTATATAAGATATACATAATATATACAAATTATTTTATTATAAATAACTTTTTGAATAATTTATCGTAATTTGAAGACCTAATATCACTGTCGTCATGAGATAACGACTGCAATTTCACCATTAAACCTATAATTTCATCTTTTGTAATTTGCTTTACAATTTTCTTTATTTGCTTTTCACTTTTATTGTACTCATCAATACCATAAATGTCTTTCATTAATTTTTTATATCCAGTAATCGGTTTACTGTTTCGTTTGCACATTACAAATATTAATTCAAACGTTGGATTTACAAAATATATATCGGTTTTATCTACATCAAATTCGCTTTGCTTAAATAAATTATGTATGTCTTTTATTTTTCTTTTATTATCTAAATCTATCATAACAAGTACTTTAGCATACGGGTTCATTTTTAAAATATTTTTATATTTTTTAACTATTCTGTCACCACTTTGTGCATTTTCCATAATAACATTATATTTACTTTCAAATGTTGATTTAATTTTTTCTACAAATTCCACTTCCGTAATACCTTCACAAATTAAGTGAATATTTTCTTTAATCTTCATCATATATATAATCTAGTATATCTGGATGTGGTAAAGCTCCGAACATCCCTTTAAGATAACTTTCCATAGTTTTATTTCTAATACCTTCATCAACATTTGCTTTAAAATCATTTAAAGAATATAAATAAAGTTGTTTATCATCTTTATATGTAAACCATATTTGATCTTTTCTAAATAAATATTTAGCATCAAGTAAAAGTAAGTCATGAGAAGATGCGATTAACTGAATATTTTTATTATCCTCATTATTGAACATAGCTATTATACTTTTAGTAAGCAATGTATGCAAACTATCATCCAATTCATCAATTATTATAACTCCGCCTGTTTTAATGGTTGAAATAATATAATAAATATATTTCATAAAAGTCATCGTTCCAAAAGAATCACCAATGACTGATGGTAAAGACTCACTTTTACCATTCATTTTATATGAAGAAAATAAAGATAATTCGATATGATCATTTCCTACAGGCCCATCAATAAATTCTAAATCATCAATACTTATATCAGCATTCTTAATTATTTTTTTAAACTTTTCAAAATCTTTCTTGTTAAGTCCTTTTATATCAGAAATTAATTTATTATTGAATCTACTATTCAATATATTCATATTCTTAAAAAAGCTTTTAATATCATTTGTATATGTTATATTTGGTAATGCACTTATAATTAGCTTATTGTTATACATACTAATCAGATTAACTGCTTTTTGCATTTCTTCTTCATTATCAGTTTTAAATCTATCAAACTCCAATTCACCATTAACATATAATTTTTCATTAACAATTTTAGTATTCCCTTTATGGCCATTAACTGTTTCTAACTTAAAAGACAATTCATATTTATATCTGATATTATTTTCTAAAAACTCAATTTCATAATCAATTTGTTTATTTGGATTAAAAAAATTATAAACAAAAGCATATGTAAAATTATCATTATTTTCACTATCAGTCTGACCATCTATAATGATTTTTTTAAGCCAACTTATTGAATCTATTAAAGTTGATTTCCCTGTATTATTTGGCCCATATATAATAGCGGATTTAAGTATTTCTTCGTCTCCCACTATAAATACATTATCTTTATTCGCTATTTTTTTGTTTCCCTCCATAGATAAAGTGACTTTTTCATTAAAAGATTTAAAACCTTTAACGCTATAATTAATTAACATATCAATTTCCCCTTCCAATATTAGTATATCACATTTTTTAAATAATGTGCATTTTTTTTGCACATTATTTAAAAAAATAAAAATAAAGACTAATGTCTTTATTTTATCTCATACCCTACATACTTATTCATATATTTGTCCATATAACTAAGTCTTTCAATGACATAACTTTTAAATCTACTTAACTTTAAATTTACATTTATATAGTTACCTTCTGGCCATTTTTCTTTATCTCTTAAAAATGCACCAGAACTAAATATATCCTCTTCATATTCATCAATTAATTTAATAACATTACTATCTGACCAATAAGTTTTTCTTAAATCACTATATCTTTTTGACATAATTTCATCTAAAGAATTATCTCCCATTCTTTTAATTCTATAAGCTAAATTTGCTTTCATTATAACATTAAAATCGTAATTTAAGCCATATGGTTTAGTTAAAGTTGGACTATTTAATTGATAAGAATTACCAAACGTATAATCTAAATCCCAAGGTGTATATATAATCTTACCATCTTTGATAGTAATATATGTATTTTTAGTTTTATATTCATTAACATTATCAATACCTTGAACTAGATTATAAAACATATATATATCTACAGCATTTAATGTATTTATATAATCATGCATTTTTAATGTATCATTACCTAATAATACTTTATAATAAGTTTTAATTGCTTCAAATGCTTTAGTAGGATCTGAATCATTTATAAGTTCAAGTCCAGTAGAATCAACACTCTTAGCGTGTGGTATATCCTTATCATTACTCTCCCAAGTTTTTTTCTTATACATATAATCATCAAATGATACATCAACCGATTTCTCATCTATAGGATAGCCTAGGGCATATAATCCTTGATACTTGCCATTAATAAATAATTCAATATATTTATATTCTGTACCATTAGTATAATTACTACAGCATTCATTCCATAACTTAGATGAAAATACATTTCTTATTTTTTCTTGATCATTATAAGCAGCATATAAAACCCAATCATCATCTTTTCTAAGCCCTAAAAATGAATAATTTATTTTATCTAATCCGTCTCTTAGACTTATACGATATCCTTTTTTAGGAAAAGAAAGTGATGCTGCTCCTCTATATTTAATATTTGCTTTTAAACTTTCTACCTCACCTTTAGTATTATCTAGAAACTTAATAGAAGACAAAGTATATTTTTCACTATCAACAACACCTTTAGTATCTATATTCATTAAAGATAAGGTTGTACATTTAATTTTAATAATATTATAGTAAGAATTATTATATATAATCATCCTAATAGTTTCATTATTTTTAATTAAATCAGGTGTTATTTCTTTATCAAAGCCTATAAATGCGATAGAATCTATACTTTTATATTTAATATATGGCTTATAAGCATATTTATAATCTTTCATTATTGAATAATAGTATGTAGAAGTATCAATATCATAAAATAGTTCATAATTATTGAATTTTAAATCACTTATTAAAAGTGAATCTTTATATTCCCTTTTATTTATTATATCTATCCACTTAGTATCATCTATTATAAGATTTTCATATTTATGTTTAGAAAGTATTCCAAAATAAATAGATGCGGATACAAGTAATATAGATATAACTATAATTATCTTTAACTCTTTTTTCATATAATATCATCCGAATCAAATTCAATTAATGAAAATTTAGATACTAATTTATTTTTCTTTAAACTATCAGTTAATAAAGATAAATCCTTAATTGATACTTCAATTGCATAATCAACACCATTAGATGTATAATTTCTACTTTTAATTCTAAAACGTTTAGTTAATGGTTTTAAAATACTATTAAAATCAAGATCATCTTTAGAATGAATAATTAATATATATGGTTTCTTACCTTTTGATAATCTTTCTAGAATAACTAGAAGTATTGTTACTATCAAAGAAGTTACTATAGCAACTTCATATAACATACAACCAGCTATTACGCCAATATATATACTCCATAATATATATATCATATCTACAGGGTCTTTAACTGCTGTTCTAAAACGTATCATAGCAAGTGCACCAACTGCTCCTAAAGTAATAATTACATTAGTTTGTAAGCATACAATAATAGTTGATATAAAAAACGGAAGTATCGCAATACTTATATTGAATGACTTATTATAAAATGCTCTATGTGATACATATCTATATACGAAAAATTCATAAATAGAAAGACCTAATACCACTAATAAAAGTGACAATATAGTATCTAGTGGAACTGCTTGATTACTATAGTTATTTAAAATATTTTCAAATATATTCATTACTTCAACACCTCAATCATCTTAAGCCCATTATAATATTTTGAAAAAGCAGTTTGAATACTACACTTACTTTCAATAGCTTTTTTAATATAACCAGGAAGTATATCATCAAATTTAACTTCTAAAACACATATGTCTTTTTCTTGAATTGGAAATTTAATATAATTACCTTCTAAAAACTTATCAAATTCATATGAACTTGAAATATTTTTATCAAATGTAATACGAATATTAAGAAGCGTATCTACATATGCTTCCCTTTCGTACTCAATAATAGTTTTAGGTCTAAAACCACAACTTAAATCTACTAAAAATCTTTTTAGTAAATCATTTTCAGTATTCCAAAGTAGGCTAAGATCATTTTTCATAATTGCCTTATACTCTATATAAGTTAGTGGCGAACTTTCCTTATGACATCTGCCATATAGTTTTTCTTTTAGTTCTAGTTTTAGTGAATTTATATCGTTTTCATAATATCTAATACGCCATTTAAATCTTTCATAATCCCCTGCTTCTGTTTTAGCTGCACAAGTATTTTTATAATCATCAAAATATATATTATGAATTACATAGATACCAAAAGGATTACTGTGTTTATCTATCGGAAGCAAGTTCTTAATTTTAGTTTTTAAAACAGCTTCATTCCTAGAATCTATAATGTATTTCCACTCATTACGGTACCTTTTCATATAATCACCTTTTAAAACTATTGCTATCTATTATATTGGTAAGTAGTTTTAAAGTCAAGAAAAACCAACTAATGTTGGTCTTTTTTTGCTTTTGCTTTAGGTGAACTAGTTAAAAGTTTTTGATTATCTTCTAAATAGTATTTATCAATTAATGCATCTATAAATCCTTCTTGAACATTTTGTTCGTGTAATAAATTTATAAACTCATCTAGTTTCCCAGATTTTCTATAAAGCATTTGCCATCCTTCCTCTGGAACTATATGTTTACCAAGATAATCACTATAGCATTCATCATCTTCATATCTACGTTGATCTTTTACAATGTCTACTAATTTATCATAATCACAATCAGGTAAATTTAATGCCGCACATACATAATACTTATCAATAGCACTATAATGATCATATTTTAAACTATCATAAATATCTTGGAATAGATCAGTTTTAGTTGCATATTCTCTTTGTAATTCAAATATATCAGCATATATAAATCGACTAAATAACTCTCTCATAGAATTATTAGACCAATTTAAATATTCAGAATATTTCCTATAAATATCTGCATGTTTTATATAATCAATATCTTGGATGTTTTGTAAGAAACAAATGATATATTCATCTACTCCAGTATCTAAAATAGCTTGAAGCATTCTTTCATGGTCAAATGAAACAAAACAAGAATCTAATAGCTGAGTAAAATAATATATTTTTTCAGCATATTCTTCTTCCATCATTTCTTTAGGTCTTTCAAGAATTTTTTCTATTATGCTATCTATATCAATTTCATAAGATTTTGGCTTCATTAAAAACCTTAACCAATTCATATCTTGAGCTCTATCTTTAGAATATAATACTAAAGCATTATAGGCTAACTTAGTTTTATCTGTTCCTGCAAGTTGTGCGACTTCATACATAATCCTAATATTACCAGATGCGATTGCAGAGTCTTCTAATTTAGCATAATCAATATTTGAAACATCAACATCATGTGATACTTGAAGTTTTTTAATTAACTCACCAATTGTATCTTCTTTAATCGCGCATTCCATACCCTTTTCCATATCTAAGATATGATATTTAGTATAGAATAAATACATATATTTATCCAGATTATTATTAATACAATATTTTAAAAGTCTTTCTGGATAAGCAAAATCATAATCACTTTCTAATAGACTTACAACTCCTGCATCATTTGTATCAAATAAATACCCTTCTATTTTTTCCTTATTCATTCCAGAAATTTTCAAAGCTTCATAGATATAATATACACTATTTGTTTCTAATAATGCATCCGTAAGTATATCTTTATCTACATTTTCAAAAGTGCTTGCAAAACGAGTTATATACTTAGCATCTTTAGTGCTTGCAATTGCATTAGTAAACCCTTTTAAAAGCATAACTTCATCTTCTTCAGAGAATCTATTTTGAACGCCTAACATAGTTTTAGCAAATCTATAAATAAAATCTGCGTTTGAAGACTTAATAACTGCATCTTTAATGCCAAACCAAATAAGTAAATTTTCACTTACAAAATTGCATATTATTTGAATATCTTCTTCTTTTATCTCAAAATTTTCTATATAATCTATAATTAGTTTTTTAATATCAAAATCTTTCCAAACATCTTCAGATATTTTAATAGATTTTAGTTGTATAATTTGTGCATAATTTTCAGGTTTAAATATAGATGTTATAAGATCTTTTAATAGATTAATATAAGCCAAAAGATTATTATTACTATGTGCACGAATTAACTTATCAGTAACATTTTTAATAGTCTTAACATCACCAGTTTGGATAACGGCTTTAACAAATTTATTTAGTTCAACAAAAGTAATAAGTTCACTAGACTCTAATAATTCATAAAATTGATTTGGAGTACCACATAAAGTAATAAGATCGATTAGTTTATCAGTTCTACAATTACACTTTTTATATAATTGTAGCGCTTTTGATACTTCTTTTGCTTCTATAAACTTATCCATAAAGACAAGGTGATCTATTTTATATGCTTTAGGTACATTTGTTAAATATATATATAATTTATTTATATCATTACATTTATATATCATGAATTCATTAATTTTTTCAAGATTAACCTCTTCTATCCTACGAGCATATTCAGTTATTTTATCAATATCTTCTGTAGCAAGTATAGCATTTTCTAATCTATTATCATTACCAAATACCATAGCGCATTTTAAGATTAATTCACTAATACTTCCATTTTTATTTTTCTTTAGACTTGCTAAAGCACTAATAAATTCATCTTTACAAGTATCTTTTATATCGTCATCTTCTAAAATATCAACTATATTTTGATATTCGTTATATTTAATAAAGTTTTTAACTATTTCATATTTATTAAAATCTTTACCTTCACATAAAACCATCTTAATATCTTTTGAACTCCAACGACCTATGGATTTAGCAAATAACTTAGCAAGTTTTGTCTTATCAGCTATTTCATCATCTAAAAGTAATTTACGTATTAAAGAACCAGATTCAATAGACTCGTCTTTCGCTTTGCAAAGATATTTAGAAACTTTTTCTTTGAATAAGCTATTTTTAACTTCATCAAGCAAATCCTCCAAATCAACAACATGAGCGTCTTCAACGGGAGGATTTTCAATAGTTAAGTCAATAAGATGACCAGCGTTTTCCCCCAATCTATCAATACAGTATATTATAATATTGGCATTATCATTATATCCCATTTCATATACTGCATCACAAAACTCAGTATAATTTATGTCCTCACAGTTTTTTAATACTAAATCAAGCAAATTAGTATCACCAGCCTTACAGGCTAATTTAATTATTTCACTTGGATTTTTTCTTTCTAATATTTCAAATATTCCGTCAATCTTATTTCTCATTTGTTACCATTTCCTTTTCCTTTTGTTTGTTTTTTAATTTTTTGTGGTCCATTTACAAATTCATCTTCTAAATAGTATTTATCAATTAATGTATCAAAAATGTATTCTGCATAAATGGTATAATTTTTATATAAAATATCAACAAATTTATCTATTAAACCTGACTCACGGCATGTTCTGATAAAGTCTATATCACTATTGAACTCCAAATTATTATTAGTTATATATTCATCTAATTTATGTACTATATCAATAAGCTCATTAGCAGGTTCGCTATCCATACACAATACATCTCCAACATATTTAGAGTCAGTAGTCTGTCCTTTATACATCGCTTCAAAAACATCGATATTTTGACTAAATATAAAGTAAATTAAATTTGAAACAGAAATTTGATTATCAAGTTGCCTGTAATCCCTTCGAAATTGATATATAGCATCAGCATATTGTTTTAACTCAGCTGCATACTTTATCATATCCTTGCTTCTAGCATCATTGAAAAATATAGCGATATATTCTGCATTTTCAGTATCTAAGATAGCACGTGCATATCTATCATTACAACCCGGTTCCATCTTATGCTTAGATATACGATGATATTTTTCTACATAAAAGTCATAAATTGCTTCCGCATTATTAGAAGCTAATATAACATCTTCGATATTAGTCTTATCACGAACATCCCAATCCATTGCAATCTTATTTATAGCTTCTATATCCCCTGTATTAATTATAATGTTTGCTAACTTAATTTTATCCACCATTTCCATATTAAATAGTTTAACTAATTCATTAGGACTAGCAAAAGAAGCAGCAGATAGAACAATCATATTCATAAAATTTTCTACAACTATTTTATTTTTAAACGCCACATTTTTACAAATATAAATTAACGTTAAAAGCGAATCAAAATTTTTATATTCTACTGTTTTAGCAATCAAACCCTTTAAATTACGTGTTGAAACATGGATATGATTATCAAATATATATTTAATTATAGTCTCAAAACTTTCTTGATCGGTTATTAATTTTACAATATTTAGTTTAGAAGATGTTGTACGTATTAACATACATATATCTTGAATCTTCATTTTACTATTCAATATATATTTAATAAATTTATCTTGATTTAACTTACTAAGACATTCTTGGAAGAAAGTTACTATTATATTTCTATCTTTTAAAGATAATATATAATCTTCTACTTTAGAAATACATTTATCATTTAATGGTATAGTTTTAACTAAGTTAGTTAGGTATTCAATATTTCCTGTTTTTATAAGTGCAGTAGTAAGTAGACCATACATATTATCACGTTTTTGATATTCACACATTTTCGCATAATCATAAATATATTTTGGACTTAAAGATTTGCATACTTGCTTACAACCATTTTCAAATAATTTCTTTAGTTCATCTGTATCCAAAATTAAGAAATCAAATAACTGACATATAAAGTTTGGATCTCCACCTTTAACAATTAATCCATAAAGTTTAATTTTTTGATTATAAGTCATATGATCTTTATTTTTAGTTAATATTTCATATACTAAATCAGTTCTATGATAATCCGCATATGTCCATATAAATGAAGCAATATCAAATTCTTTCCATACATTATAACGACTAGCTGAAGTTTTAGAATATAATTCTACCATTTCAAGTGCTTCAGCTTTTTCATTAATACAATCTAATATTTTCTTATAGCTATCGCTTTCTAAACCGTCAGTTTTAAAAGCACTCACCAATTCTTGGAAACGATAATTCTTAACAAGTTCATCAACAAGAATATTTTGATGTTTTTTTATAAATTTATTTTTATCTACGCGATATATAAATTTATGTACTTGATTATCCTTAATAGCTAAGGCAATTACGTTAAGTATAATCTTATTAGTAAATGCCTCGCCTACATTAGCACCATGAGTAATTATTTCTAAAACAGCTAATGCATCTCCTTTTTTAATCATTTCCTTTATGTATTTTCTTAAGTCAAGACCAGGAACTTCAGTTATAAATTTAACTATCATGTTATTATTCGCACAATACTTAAGTATATGAGAACCAATTCTTTCAATATCGGCATTAGACGCTTTCGCATAATCTATTAATAATTCCATATCGAACATATTATTTGTAAGCAAGTAATCTTCTAGTTTCTTAGAACCACCAAAACTTTTAGCAAAGGCCAAAATCTTTTTATCAATATCAGGAACACCTTTACTATTAATAAGTAAATCTGCCATCATATCGTAAGTTACGTCATTTTTTAAAAACTCTTTTACCCTAGAATTCCAATACATTAAAGGAAAATCTTTGATTGCTTTTTTAATAAGATTTGTTTTATCAAAACCAATACCATCTATAATCGCACTTGCAATATCAGGATCAGTACCTATACTAGCTAGGTGATCAGCTAAACCAACCTTATCCGCATTATTTTCATCCTTTAATAATTTAACTATATATTGCGAACAATTAAAATTAAATGATTTTAATAAATAATCTCCAAATCTTTCCTTCATTTGCTTACTATTACTTTTAAAAACAAGTTTAGCAGCATCTTCAAGTTCTCTACTTGAAATTAAAAAATCAATTATTCTTTCTGCATGTCCATCAGTACGTCCTATAAGTTCAAGCATATGTTCGTCACTATAATAATTGCAATTACCGAAAGCATGGACAACTGCGTTTCCAAATTTATCATAATCAATATTTTCACAATTATCTAATATTGTGTTAAATAAATTTAGACTAGATGAAATCTCGGCTAAAGCTAGCATCTCATTAAAGTCTTTCCTTTCTAAAACTTCAAGATAATCTAAAACTGGGTTTGTTAACTTTTCCATAAATTCCCCCATCCTCCCCATGTTACCCTCTATTATACTAATTTCTAAATTTTAAAGTCAAGAAAAAACCAACTAATGTTGGTTATTTTTTATACTTTTAACTTTAGGACTATCTAAAAATTCTTGTTCATCTTCTAAATAGTATTTTTCTATCATGTTAGATACATATAAATCATCTATATCATCATCTTTAAAATACTTAATAACTTTATAAACATCATCATATTTTCTACCTAAATCAGGAATATTTTCCTTACATATAGGCATTACTTTAGAACTATAAAAACGTATTGAAGGACTAATACAATATTGACATTTATGAGAATTTTCATATGTAATCAACTTACATTTGATTTTTAGATATTCAACTATAGTTTTAATCTTAATATATGGAAGATTTAAATTAGCGCTAAGTTCTTTTAAATCAAAATCATTATACGCGGCAGAAATTAATATTTCATATAAATCATATGGTGTAGCTAAAAGTTCTTCCATCCCCTTAAAATTAGGACTTGGACTAGGTGTATTTAAAATACTTAATATATCTACATCATGTACATATTTAGAAAACATAGAAATATATCTAACATTACCAGATCTTATAACCGCTAAGGCTAAATCTTTTTTACCTACTCCAGATACATCACGAGCAAATCTATAAATATATTCTAAATTACCTAATCTAATTAAAGCAAAAGCTAATCTATTTTTATTAACTCCAGATACATCACGAGCAAATTTATATATATATTCTGGATTACCTGATTCAATAATCTTATCAGTAAAGTTTAATCTATCAAACACATGAACATTAACGGCATATTCATAAATACGTTTAATATCACCAGTCTTTAATATAGCCTCCCCAAGTCTATATAAATTCTTTTCATATTTAATAGCAGTATTTAATATTAACTTAGGATTGTTGCTTCTTAAAGCCATTTTAATAGATTTATCAATATCTTTAGAAATTCTTTCGTCTTCCCTTTTTTGATATCCAATCTTTTTTCTTTCACTATTTATTTTTAATAAATAGTTAATATATTTTGGATCCAAATCTTTATTATATGTTTTAAGTTGTGTAATTGCATATTCAATATCAGCATTAGCTATTTCACTAAAGAACTTAACAATCCATTTAATATCATTAGTTCTTAATATCATCCTACCAATATAAATGATATCTGCGCCTTTAATATTTTTAGCATATAAATACATATATTTAGCGTTATTACATCTTACTATACAAGTTTCCATGGAAGAGCCCTTTATATCACGTGCGAATAAATACATATATTTTGGATTACAAGTTTGCTTAATTGCTTTTTCCAAATCCTTAGTACCATGTTTTTTTATCTTAGCAATTTCATAAATATATCGGGCATCGCCAGAGGCAATAGCATCTATCTCAAATCTTTCAATATCACAATCTATATTTTTAGAAAATTTTAATATATATTCTAAATCACCAATATCTATAATTGCATTTTGCAAATACTTTATACGTGCACCAACTACATCCTTAGCGAATAAATATATATACTTAGGATTTTCACTTTCAATAATCGCGTTTTCTAAAAGATTAGTATCAACATCTATATTCTTAGCAAAAAGATACATATATTTAGGATCACCAATATCAACTATTGCATCCATTAACCTTGCTACATCTGCACCATCAACATCTCTAGCAAACATATAAATATATTTTGGATTTCTACATCTAATGATTTCTTTTTCTAATTTAGATACATTAGCTCCTTCAATATCTCTCGCATATTTATAAATATATTTTAAATTATGTGTATTAATAATATCATCAGTTAAATCATCTTTTTTCAAAAATTCAATTAAAGTATTAATCTCTTCATTAAAAATATTATTTTTCTTCAATATATTTTCTAGTTTTTTTACAATATCTATAATATCTTTTCGATATTTATAAAGATATTCCCCGTTTGAGCTGTCAATTAATGCATTTTCTAAAGAGCATATATCAATCTCTAATATATTTTTTAAAGAATCTAAATCACCTTTTTCAATATTAGAAATATTGTAATTCATATAGTCAATAATAAGGCGATATATCCAACTGGCATTTGAGGCGCTAATAGTCTTGGAAAACTTTTTAACGTCTCCTCCTAAGTATTTATCATCGAACTCAGTTAAAATTTCATCTAGCATACTAAGGACCCCCATCCTATTATGACTATCTATCTTACTTTCATTTTAGAAAAAATATTTAATAATGTCAAGAAAAAAACCACTATAAGTGGCTAACTTTTTTAGGTTCAGTAAATACTTTTATATAGTTATCTTCCATCTCATTAAAACTAAAATCCAAACTATCTTTAAATAGTATAATTTCTTCTTGAGAATCATTTGATTTAACTTTTAAAATCTCATTTTCATCTATCTTAATCGAATATGGTACAACAAGAACAGGACTACCTTTTTTAAGCATAAATTCATATGTAACATTTCTATAACTGCCCCTATTAATAAACATTTCAGCTTTATTTAAACTTTCTGATGTCGATATTAAATTACCTTTAGATACACTATAAATATCATCATCTGGAAGCATAGATACACATCTATATACTGTCATATCATATGGAAGTCTAATCCTATCTTTTATAGAATTTAAATCACTTGATATTTTTCTTATTGATTCTATAAACTCATTAAAAGAATTATTATTAATTGGTTTAAATGTATAACTTAAAAACATATTCTCAGGTTTATTTAGTATTTCCTTATAATATTCATATAAATCTTTTATGTTTTTTAAAGTTTCTTCATCACCTATATTATCTATATTATTAATCGCATAAGAATAATATGACTTATAAATTAAAATAATACTTTTTTCATAATCAGTTAAATTGTCAAATTGTTCATATAATTTTTCCATCTCATAACTCCTTTAAATAATTTAAAATATCATATATATTGTCTACTTTTACAATATCTACTTTATATTTTCTTTTTTCTTTTTCTTCTATTGCTTCTTCATAATTTTCCTCTGGTACAAACATTATCTTACATTTAGACGCTGCCCTAACTTTATATTTAACACCACCTATAGGTAAGATATTACCTACACTATCAATCATACCAGTTCCAGCTATTTTATATCCTTTAGTAATATCTTCCTCTACTAAACTATTATATATTTCTAAAACTAACATAGCTCCTCCAGAAGGACCAGATTCTCTTTTACCAAACTTAAACTTAATTTCTTTGGGAGTTTTATAATCTATATCTTCAGTTAAATATACACCTATATATTTATAACCATCTATTTCAAATACATAAGCATATCTTTCATATTCTTTTCCATCATTTATAACTTTAATGCTTATTTTGTCCCCATTATTATACTTATTAATCGCATTAGAAATTTCACTTCTTGTAGATACCTTAGTAGAACCTACAGAAATTATTTGATCACGCACCTTTAAATCAGTTAAAGCATCACTAAATACATATGTTACAAAAGTCTTACTACTAGTAATATTAACATCCATTTTAGCAAGTTTAAATCCTAATATAACCGCATTATCCAATGACTCTTCTAATTCTAATATTTGTCTATAATTCATATCTTCATATGTATCATTATCTACCACATAATCTTCTTTTTTAATGACATCCATATAAGGATTTAAATAACCCAATATTAAGCTATATATATTAGCTTTATATTCAGATACATATAACATATTAAAACTACCTTTTTTCTTATACTCATCTTTAATTACAACTTTTTTATCTAGATTAACCTTACCACCACTACCATTAATATAATAAGGAAATTCTATAAAAGATAATAAGAATAATATAACAACAATTACAATGGATATATTTTCTTTTAATAAATTTCTAATTTTTTTATATAATTTATTAGTCATAGATACCTCCGAGGTGATATTATCAAAAACATTTTTAATTATTTTATGATATTCCTACTTTTAATTATAACATATCAAGTACTAAATAATAGTATAGAAATTACAAATAGTATAAAATTTAGTATAGATATTTGGAAAAACAATATATTTCCATCAATACTTCCTTTCTTTATAATATCTTCCCTACTCATTAATTATGGAATTATAAATATTTCTAAAATAATAAGCCCACTAATGAGGTTATTCGGCATAGATAAGAATATATCATTCGTTTTTATAATGAGTATATTTTCAGGATTCCCAAGTAATAGTAAATATTTAAAAGAATTATTAGATAAAAAAATAATAGATATAGATACTTCCTCTAAAGCATTATTATTTACTCATTTTTCAAATCCATTATTTATACTTTCTACACTATCTATTTATAATATGAAAATAGCTATAGCTATCCTTATAGTTCACTATATTACTAATATAATTATAGGAATCATATTTAAAAATTATCATAATTCTTATATTAATACTAAAGATAATACTAATATAGAAAAACTAAGTTTTAGTATAGTATTAACTAATTCTATAAAATCATCAATTGAAGTATTACTGATTATTTTAGGAACAATTGCTACATGTTCTATTATATCTTGTATTATAAATGATATTTTTAATACAAGCGATATAACGAAATCATTAATAAGTGGAATAATTGAAATAACTCAAGGATTAAAATATATATCTTTAACAAAACTTTCCTTAAAACTTAAAGTAACTATATCAACTATGTTACTATCATTTGGAGGTTTATCGATACATTTACAAATAAAATCAATCATTCCAAATATTAAATATATACCTTATCTATTAGCTAGGATATTGCATGCCATAATATCTGGAGGAATAATATACCTCATATTTAACTTTTTATAATAATTCATATGCCCTAACAGTGATTCTATCATCCGAACAATATTCTATTACAAATTTATTTTCCCTTTTGCATATTAATATTCCTATCGTATCACTATTATTTATTCCCTTTATGTTTCTATCTATATAATTCATATACTTTCTAACTTGTGAAATATACTCCGCCTTAAACTCAGTTACTTTTAATTCTACAACTACATAACAATTATATTTTATATTAAACAACAATAAGTCAATATAGTTGTTTCTATCTCCAATTTTAATTTTGTATTCGCTACCAATAAAGCAAAATGAATTACCAAGTTCTTTCATAAATGATTCTATATCTTCTAAAATTAATTGGTGCAAAGCTTTTTCAGAAGCAATTTGTTTTTTATTTTTATTTCGAATTAATATTGGATTTGGTACCAAATCACTTACATTTACCACCCTTTTACTTTTTAACTTATTTTTAGTTTCAACTGGTAATCTTTCATATTCCTTATTTTTTATTATTTCTTCTAATTGTCTTTTAGAAAGATTCCTTTTTTCTATTTGATCAATATAATAAATAATTTCATTTTTATCTTTAACTGGTAAAAGGAGTAAATAATGAGTCCATGTCAATTGTGTCACCAGCGGTGACACTTTTTCATCATAAAACATATTATAGAGCTGTTTCATCCTAAATAAAGTTCTTCTATTATATTTTTTACCAACTTCAATAACTAACTTTTTAGAATATTCATCTATAATATTATCTCCGTACTTTCCACCAGCTTCGTTTAATAATTTACCAATTTCAAAATATGTAATAACTTTATGTCTTTCTTTTGAATAGTCTTTTACTTTTGAATATATTTCATCATCAATTAATTTGTTTTTTATCTCATTATAATAATCCATAATATCATCTCCTATTATTAACATACAACAAAACTTTTCTAAATCCTTTTTAAAAATAAAAAAAGATATAGAAAACCTATATCTTAATAACTAACTAATGTTATTTTAGCATATCCTGCTCCACTATTACCAGTCATAGTACCAGTACCTGCAGTATTTGGCATAGATGAGGCTGTAGACGCCCTTTCATTAGTCCATACATATCCATTACCATCTACCATTACGGTATCTTCAAACTTTAATCCTGAATAATGGATAGAACAAGTATTATCAGTAGTACCTGATACACATCCGGATTTTAAAATTGCTCTTGGATTAGTAGTAGAGTCCTTTGCAATCGCAACACAACCAGTATGGCCTGATATATAAGAATTACCACCAAATCCTTTATATTCACCTGATGTTATACCTGCACCACCGTAGTAGCCGCCGCCACCACCATCAGTATATAACGCAGTACTATTTCCACTATAACCAAATGCATAACCAGTAGTTTGAGTAGCGCCTCCAGTAAAGCCACCACCATAGACATAGCCTAATACTCCACCACCGGCAACACCACTTCTGGCACCACCACCACCAGCAGCAACCATAATTCTTGAATTAAGTCCTAAATTAGAATTCCAAGCTAAATCAGAAGATGTTGGAGTTACATTTTTACCAAAGTATCTGATATCAGTAGCTCCACCACCACCGCCGGCACCATAGCTACAACTATTGGCAACGCCTTTACCACCGCCGTTATAGCCACCGTTTGCGCCATTAGAACATCCTGTACCTTTTGAACCTACATGTAAATATAATTTTGTATCAGTAGCTAGTCTTATTACACCTTTTGTATAACTTCCTGATAGACCTGCAACAGAATTAGTAGCAGAACTACCGCCACTTCCAGTTCCACCGCCAGCTCCCCAAGCTTCTATTTTATATTTAGCCCTACAAGGAGCAGTCCATTCATGTGCTGAATTTTTATATGAAAATGTCCAAGTAGTACCTATTTCAGTATCACATTTAGAAACAGAAAACCCATACGCGATTGGAATTGAAGCATATGTCTCATCATTAAACTCCGCGATTAATAACCCGCCATAAGTTATATCACTATCATCAACAGTTTTAATAAAATTAGTAAACTTTAATTTGTAAGGATTATTTTCTTTTAATTTAGACATAATTGCAACTTTATCATTAGCCGCGATAAGTAAATGTTTAATATCAGCAGATGATACAAGCATCTTACAGTATTTTTCATTATCCGCGAAACTACAATCAGTAATATCTAAATATCCATCAACAGAATTCATAAATCTTTCATAACTAGAATCTTCATCTTGTAAATATGTATCTATTTGTTTTAATTTATAAATACCACTTACATTATTATATGAATATTCATTTGAATACGCACGATTAATACGCGCAAATTGAGCATATATTAAAATTAAAGCCGTCAAAACAATTGCCGATATTACTAAAGCTTCAGTTAATACAAAACCCTTGTTACCTTTCATATAACCCCTACTCTCTACTATATTTATAATATCATAAAATACATTTTTTAACAATAAATTACTTAGATTAATTTAGTTATAAATATTATTATAAAAAAGATATAGAAACCTATATCTTAATAACTAATTAGACAAATACATATCATATATTTTCATAGTACGATTGGATGAAGCCACTCCAATATAATATTCACCACTCAAAGACGAAATATCAATCGTATATTCCCCTAGAGTTGCTGGGATATTATATGTCGCACCCGTTCCATCATCACACACTTTATTTGCGCCACCATCACAGGTATAATGATTAACATTTTTATTTTTAGAGACAAACGCTACTGAAGCAGCAGTATTATTACTATCAACGCTTGTCTTAAATTTTAAACTCGTATAATGTGTTATATCAATCGCATTATTAGTAACATAATTTGAAATAGAATATGCTGGTGTTGATGAATATTGTATATAACCAGATTGATCAGTTATTTTAGTCGAACTATCTGTGCCATAGTATTTATTTAGTGTAAAATCAACTTTTCTAACACCATTTTTAATCAGTTCTATATCATTATAAACTTCTTCTATATTTGAGCCAGTTAAACCAATCAATGTGATTTTAGCGTATCCATCACCACTATTACCAGTCATAGTAGATGTTCCATCATGTGTAGGCATACCAGTAGAACTTGCTGCCTTAGTAGTTGTCCAAGCATAGCCTTGCCCATCTATCATTTCTGTATTTGTAAATTTTAGACCACTATAATGTGTTGAACATTCTACGGAAGTAGATGATGAAGTACAGCCACTTTTTAAAGTTCTTGGATTATTTGTTGTTCCTTCAGCTATAGCTAAGCATCCAGCATGACCAGATATATATGATGAACCTCCACCAGAATCTTCGACATGTAATGACCCACCACCGCCATAGTAACCAGCACCACCGCCAGTGGCACCCCACCTTTGTGAAGCAGAACCGCCATATCCAAAACCACCATTAGTTATCGCATCCCTAAGATTATTATCGCTTGATGTACCTGAAGTTATATCAGTCCAACCAGCTTCATACTGTTTTCCACCCTGACCTTTACCATAATTCACGCTGCTCATACCAGCATAACTTCCAGTAGCAGTATAGCCATTTAAACCGCCTGCAGCACCGGGTACATTAGTATCATTGGCATCATAATAGCCATGTCCACCACCACCAGCAGCAACCATTATTCTCGAATTAAGACCTAAACTAGAATTCCAGATGAGATCAGAACTCGTTGGCATTATATCACCAAAATATCTCACGTCAGTAGCTCCGCCACCTGCACCATATTTTCTTGATGCTTGTGTTGAATAAGCATTTCCGCCACCATTATAACCACCAGTTAATGATCCTCCAGTGTTCAAATATTCACCGGCTCCACCAACAAAAATATACATTTGATTTTTACTTCCCATACTAATATTTCCGCTAGTATAACCACCTTTGCCTCCAGTATAGCCTCCTTGTGCTCCCCATAATTCTATCTTATAAGTACCATCACAAGGGACATTAAAGTCTTGTACATCTCCAGTATAATCAAACGTCCAAGTATGCCCATTTTCATACTCACATGTATTTATC